>JGI24141J26756_1000525_pt1 | contig 10572 bp, 10 predicted proteins | sample BarGraIncu00421A_FD_26756 | JGI IMG/M metagenome (IMG submission 26756) | reverse complement strand
GAGCGCCTCTTTTTTTTATTTGCTGCTCTGATGCTTTTCAGGGCGTGCGTGAGTCGGGATCCAATACAGTGACTTAGGTCGTGGGTGCTGCAGGAGCTGGATTACTGCAGTCGTTTTTGATGATTTCCCGGATCAGGTTTTTCTGGGGATCGTTTTCAGAGACAATTTCGCAGCCAGTGGAATACACGACGCCGGGATTGAAGATGCCTTCCGGTTGGTCCTGAAAACGGAGAATGCGGGAATGGAGGATATTGACCATAAACTCGTGTTTTTGTTGGCCGTAATTGATAAAAATCTGGTAGGGGTTGCCGATGGCCGGAGCGTAATTGGAAATGAGATTGAAACCGTTCAAAGAGATATTTTTGATCAGAAATTCCTCGCGATTGCGGAATTCCCCACTCACTTCTTTGTTCAATTCGAAGTAACCGTTGATTTGAATAGCCAGATCAAAACGTTCGTATTTTCTTTTTTGTTCCATTGCTGGTTTCCTTATAATTTATTTTAACATAGTAACAATAATAAATCTAATCTCTTAGAATATGATTTTTCACGATTGCAATGGGCCAGGTTCCGTTTTATAATCAAGTTTTGAATGCCAAGGAGGTCACATGAAGATTTCTTTTAAAATCATTGTCATTGCCTTTGTCATAGTTCTATTTGCGGCCATGCTGCTGGCCCGGAGCGGAAAGTTGGCCGCAGGTCGCGATGAAAATGCTTTCCGGCAATTTCTGAAGGAATATGAGTCCAAGGTCATTCCGCTCAGTAAAGAAGTCGCCTTGGCAAGCTTCCAGTCGTCCATCAGCGGCAAGGACGAAGATTTCAACCGTTCTTCGAGCCTGCAGATTCAACTGAATAAAATTACGGCTGACCCGGGTGGGTTCGCCCAACTCAAGGCTTTCAAACTGGCTGGGCAGATCCGCGAGCCGCTGCTCAAGAGGCAATTGGATATAATTTACGACAGCTATCTGAAAAACCAAATCCCCATTTTGCAGATGGAAGCAATGGTCAAGCTGCAGACCCGGATCGAACAGAAGTTCAACACCTTCCGCGCCCAGGTGGATGGCAAAACCATGACTGACAACGACATCGAACAGGTCTTGCGCACCTCCAGCGATTCTCTCCAGCTGGAAAAGGTCTGGAAAGCGAGCAAAGAAATCGGCCGCCTGGTCGCCCCCGATATTTTGCAATTGGTCAAGTTGCGCAATGCGGCAGCCAAACAACTGGGATTTGCCAATTTCCAGCAAATGCAATTGAAGTTAGGCGAGCAGGATCCACAAACGATCGAAAGTCTTTTTGATGAATTGGATGTCCTGACCAGGGATGGATTCATCGATTTGAAAAAAACTATCGACGGATTTTTAGCCGCGCGCTGCGGCCTGGAAATGGAACAGCTCAAACCCTGGCATTACCAGAACCGCTATTTTCAGGAAGCGCCGGTCATTTATCCGGTCGATCTGGACTCATATTACAAGGGCAAAGATCTGGTGCAAATCTGCCGGACTTATTATGATGGCATTGGCTTGAAAATCGATGACATCATCGCCCGCAGTGACCTGTTCGAGAAGCCGGGCAAGTACCAGCACGCCTTTTCCAGCGATATTGACCGCAGCGGTGACGCCCGGGTGCTCTGCAGCGTCAAGCCCGACTCTTACTGGATGAACACCTTGCTCCACGAGTTCGGCCACTCTGCGTACTCCAAGTTCAACGATCCGCAGCTGCCCTGGACATTGCGCGATGCCGCCCATGCCTTCACTACTGAGGCCATAGCCAACCTTTTTGGCCGTTTCGCCGCTTCCCCTTCCTGGCTGCGCGCCATGACTTTGATCAACGCCGCCGAGGCCCAACGCATCGCTGTTCCCAGCCACGACGCTCTGCGCCTGCAGCAGATGGTTTTCAGCCGCTGGGCCCAGGTGATGTTCCGTTTTGAAAAAAGCATGTACGAAAACCCGGACCAGGACCTGAACCGCCGCTGGTGGGAACTTGTGGAAAAATATCAATTGCTGAAAATGCCGGCCGGGCGCAATGAGCCAGACTGGGCTGCCAAGATACATATCGCCTTGTATCCCTGCTATTACCACAATTACTTGCTGGGCGAACTGCTGGCCTCGCAGCTCTTGTATCATATCACTGGTCGGGTACTGAAAACCGTTGATGTGGAAAACCAGAGTTTTGCCGGCCGGCCCGAAGTCGGCCGTTATTTGATCGATTTCGTGTTCAAGCCCGGCATGCGCTGGCCTTGGAACGAAATGATCGAGCGCGCTACCGGTGAAAAATTGACCGCGAAATATTACGCCCGGCAATTCATCGGCGGGAAATAAAAAGAATATAGATATTTTTAATAAAAATACAGAGAACGCAGATCTGCGTTCCTTGCCGCAGTTATTTTCCCCAATGAAATTTCAGCACCAGTGATTTTTTAGAAACTTTTTTCAACCTTCCGGCATCTCATAGGGTGAAAGGCAATCCAAACAGGAGGTTTTTATGGATAAATTTAAAAAATTCAAGGGCTCGCGGCAAGGGTTTTTGGCCATGGCAGTGGTCATGATGTTAGCCGGGACTTTGGCCCTGCTGGCCGCGGAAAAACAGGAACGCGGCTACCTTGGCGTANCGGTTCAAAACCTGGGCGGCGCTGAGCTGGAAAAACTCGGCGTCAAGAACGGCGTGGAAGTGATCNCGGTGGAAAAAGAAAGCGCCGCGGTCAAAGCCGGTATCAAGGAAGACGACGTCATCCAGCTGGTCAACGGTGAAAAAATCCGTGACGCTCAGGATCTGGTCGATATAGTTGCTGAACTGGCTCCGGGTGCCGCGGTAAAAATCGGCTTGTGGCGTGACGGAAAAGCGCTTGAGGTGACGGTTGCCTTGGGCAAGCGTGAACGTACCAAGAATTTTGTACGGGTAAGGGAGAGACTGCAGCGTATCTTCCGCTCCGGCGGCTATTTAGGCATTGTTTTGCAGGAACTGAATCCCGACCTGGCTCCGTATTTCAGTGTCAAAACTGGCGAAGGGGTATTGATCATCCGGGTCGAAAAGGATACCCCGGCCGAAAAAGCGGGTCTGAAAGCCGGCGATGTGATCGTGCAACTGGGCGAAAAAACGGTCAAGGATGCCGACGCCGTGCATGAAGTTCTGGCTGATTTAAAAAAAGGCGATACCGTCGCCATCACCGTTATCCGCCACGGCAAAAGGGAGATGCTCAAGGTCGAACCCGATTTCAATCGCCATAAGCAAATCATTCGAATTTTCCGGGGCGGCAATGACATGGCTGGCGAACATCTGGAAATCCCCGACCTGGACATCGATGTTCCGGAAATGGATATTGAGGTCTCGCTGCCGGAAATGTCTCATATCGAAGAAGCCATGCACCGGGTTCACGAAAAACTGGACCGGGTAAAGGTGAAAATCGAAAAACACCTGGAAAAAATCAACGAAAATTTCTGGATTTGATTGTCCTCCTGCGGGTGTCCCGGTTCTTTCAACGATCCGGGGCGCCCCGATTTCCAGAATTCCCTATAAACTAAACTTGCTGTAAATGCTGGCGGCGGACCACAGTGAAGATGGTTTCCACCGGCCCTTCAATTGAAAATGGCTCGCACCTGTGTTAGCTTGTGACTATGGAAATCAGTGAATTGATCAAGCCCCTGGGAATCGTTACTTACGTTTTCGTCATTCTGACTTTTTTGGCCGGCTTGTTTCACGTTTAGAAAAAAAGGCGCCCGGGCCGGCTATGGATTGACTTTATGCAGCTTTTAACTCAAAATGGAAACCCAAGGATGTCTATGGCCAAACTGAAACGCAGCGGTCGCTTTTTTGTTTATATTCTCCAATGCCGGGATGGGACGTTTTATACCGGCTACACGCCCGACTTGGCACGGAGGCTTGACCTGCACAACTCCGGCCAGGGGGCCAAATACACCCGCAGCCGCCGGCCGGTTGAGTTGGTTTGGTGGAAGGAATATTGTTATTTCAAGCGCGCTTTTCTGGCCGAAAAAAAAATAAAAAAACTGACCCGCAAACAAAAAGAGCGCTTGATCGGCCTCAAGACAGATTGAATTAATTATTTTAAATTTTTTTGTTCCAGATCGATAAGGAAGCGCTTTCTCCACAAGCCGCCGCCGTAGCCGATAAGCTGTGAATTTTCGCCGATTACCCGGTGGCAGGGAATGATGATGGAGATAAGGTTGCTGCCGTTGGCCCGCCCCACTGCGCGCACGGCTTTGGGCTGCCCGATCATGTTTGCCTGCTGTTTGTAAGAGCGGGTTTGGCCGTATGGGATCGTCTGCAGAGCCCGCCAGACTTTTTTTTGAAATTCAGTCCCGGCTATGATCAGGGGAACTTTGAATTCATACAAACGGCCTTGGAAATACAGCTCGAGTTCCTGGCTAAGCATGGATAGGTGCGCGCACATCCCGGGCAGCAATTTGGCGTGAAACAATCTTTTTAAGCGTGCAAACTGTGTCTCCGGCATGGACTTGTCGGCGAATTCCAGCAGGCAAATACCATCGACTATGGCACCGGCCACCATCGGGCCCAGGGGAGTAGCCATTCTGGCCAGGGTAATAATGGAACCGTCGATGTTGCTGCCGTCCGGGGGGAATAGCCCTGTGAACGAGTTATCACCGTTGATCAGGGTTTGATACATGGTTTTCTCATCGGGAAGAACTGCCATTTTACCTCCTTTTTTGCCATTAGCAGGGATTTGACCGGCTGGAACTTTTGTTTAATAAACGGCGGACGATTACCGCCAGCAGCACCAGGCCGCTTAGCAGTACGATTTCAAGCAGCGCCGCTTCCAGGTTGTGGCGGCTGAGCAGGCTGGAAAAAAAATTAACCGAATGAGTGGAACGGGTGACATTGATGAAGATGGGGTGAGCGGCAATAAAATAGTTTTTGGAAAAGGGCCAGAACAGGGGCAGGCCGTAGGGAGCGGCGAAATCCTTTGTAAAAAAATCAAGCAGCAGATGTGAATAAAAAATAAGAAAAACAAAGGCGGAAAATCTCCATAAATGCCGGTTTTTTCGGCAAAAAATCCATCCTATAGCGGCGGTAACGGCCAGGGCGGCACCAAGGCTATGGAATATGCCGTGATGGTAGAGATTGGGAAAACCCAGGATAAGCCCGGGCAGGAAATCGGCATCGGGCAGGTTAGCCAGGAAAATAAAAAAAAGCGCGTCAGCCCACTTGTTTTTGAAAAACAAGCCGGGGCTGGTTTGGGAAAACGCAATCCCGGCCAGCGTATGTCCGATAGGTAGGGGCATTTTTGTTATGGCAAGGTGTGGGGCAGATTTTTCAAGCGTTCGCTCTCCTGCTGCCAACGCAGGTCATTCCAGGAGAACAGCGGCCGCAGCCGGGGAAGCAATTCAATGATGCGNCGGCGGTTCTCACCCAGGCCGGTGCGGCGAAAGATCAGGTCGTCAAGGTGCACCACTGATTCTTCTTCGANCAGGGTCTTGAGGGAAGCAATGGTCTCGGGGTTGGCCGTGGTCGGAGTCCATTCATAATCAAAAAACCAGCGGCCCGAATTGGCTGCGGCCGGAGGATTTTGCGGCTTGATGATGTGCAGGCCGGGGAAAACCCGGCGCATGGTTTTTTCGGCCACCAGTCGCGAAGTAGTATATTTCACCCCGGAAACACTGAATAATCCATCCGGACCGCCGTGATCCCGGTGGCGGATAATTACCTCGCGCCCGGCCAGGATCCCGGCCTCCGTGGCCGGTAGGATGCCGGCATAGATATGTTCGATGTCTTTTTCGCTCAAGGCCAGATCGGGAACCGCCTGGTTCATGTCAAAGATAAAATCAGCGATCTGTTCAGGCTGCGGCCAGGGATTTTCTGTTTTGTCTGCGACCGGGATTTCAGCAGTACCGGCCAATAGGCGGTTTTTCCAATTATGGACGAAATAGGTATGCTGTCGCCGATTGTTCGGGGTCAGAGCCAAGGCGTATTCGCTGAGGGCTTTTCTTTTAAAAAGGATATTAAATAGCAGCAGGTTTTTGCGGAAAAGGCGGGGGTAATCCTGGTCAAACTTTTGGGCCAACTGCCGGCACCAGGGACCAGCGGCATTGATGACATTGGGAGAACGAAACTCGTGTTGTTGTCCTGTCTGCCTGTCTCTGGCCAGCACGCCGCGCACCTGGCCGTTATGCAGCAGTAAACTTTCGGCCTGGGTATAATTGAGGGCAATAGCGCCCAAAGCGCAGGCCCAGCGCAGGGTTTCCATTAGCAGTCGCTGGTGTTCAGGCGCAGCGGCATCGTACCACATGGCGCTGGCTTTCAAGCCTTGGCGGTCGACTTGGGGGAAAGCCTTGACTGTGAAGTTGCATGAAACCAGTCGTCCTGGCGGCAGGCGTTTTTGACTGCTGACGCCGGTATTGCGGGTTAAACCCAGAAAATCGTTCAGCAGCAGGGCCGGCGCCATGATGCTCGGGCGTTTGAGTCCCCGGCCGTACAGGGGCATCAGGCATGGCAGGACCTGGACCAGGGCCGGAAAATTGGTCAGAAACCAGTGCCTTTCCCGTATTGATTCAAAAAACCGCGGCAGGTCCAATGACTGCAGATAGCGCAGGCCGCCGTGGATCGTGCGCAGGTGGTTCAGGCTGGTGGCCCCGCCGAAATCCTCTTTTTCCAGCAGCAGTACCCGCTTATTGCGTTGCCCGGCTTCCTGGGCCAGCATGACGCCGTAGATGCCGCCGCCGATGATGATCAGATCATATTTTTCGGCTGCGGCCGCCGCGATGTCCCGGCAAATTTTGCTCATAATATGCGATCCTTTCTGGCTGGGATAGGCTTTTAACGCTTATTCCAGAGCTGTTTAGCCTGGGGAAAATTTATGGCCTGGGCCGGAAAAACCTTTGAGAAGGCACTGGCATGGCTGCCGCGGTCAACCGTCTGCAGGCGAAAATACAACTGCGGCAGGAACGGAAAGAGGGTGAAGGTGAAATGATTGGCGCTTGTGGTCAGGCGCTGGGACAGGGGGTCGGGTTGGTAGGCGAACTCGATGGCAAAATGACTGAAATCGGATTCGTAATTAGTAGACCATTGGACGTTCTTTTTAAAATGGTCCTGGGGGTTGAGCACGCGTATGTCGCTGGGCGGCAGTGGCGGGAAAGCCACCAAGGCATCCGCAAAAAGGGTGGCAATGACGCGATTGCCTTCAGCGTTTGGGTGGTTGCCACTGCTGATATTGGGGATGATGTTTTCCAGCAGCGCTTTCCAGCCGTNTGGGGGATTGGTACTCATGAAAGCGGTCAGGGGGTCGATGCTGGCGACGTTTTTTTCCTTGGCCAGGGCAAGGATACCGGCGCTGAGNCCCTGCAAGTTTTTCCAGTAAAAAGAAAACAAAGAAAAGGTCGCTTTGCTCGGTGTCAAGGTTGAGGCAATGACCCGNATGCTGCGGGCCTTGGCGGNGTCTATGATATAGCTCAGGTTTTCCAGCGCGCTATCCAGGGAGAGGTTATTGTTAATGGCGTCGTTGACTCCCAGCATCAAGAGGAAATAGAAACCCGTGTGGTTGTTCAGGTCCTGGTCTACCCGCTGCGCCCCTGCCAATGTCCCATCGCCGGGNACACCCAGATTGACGAAAGATGAGGAACCATAATAATTGGCATAGTCGGGATTAGCCAGGAGGGTTTGCATCTGGGTCAGGTAGCATGATTCCAGGTGTTGCTGGCCCTCCATCTCCCCCCAGGTGATGCTGTCGCCGAAGCCGATATAGGTATTGTAATATTCAGGAGTTACCGTGTTAGCGTTTTTTTTCTGTTTGGCGCGAAAATGCTTCTCTTCCAAAAGGACACTTTTTCGGAGCCGGGGATCGAAAAGGTAACGGTATGTCGCCCATAGGGAACTGGTCTCAATTTCCAGTTGGCCGTCCCTTTCCCGCAGCTTGAAGCCCTTTTCCGAAAACGGGGTTGCGGTCAGCGGTGTCAGCAAATCTTTTTCCGGCTCATAATAGAATATATCGTCGTTTTTTGAGCGGTTGCCCAGAAACACCAGCCCTTGCAAGTCGTTGTTTTCTTCAATAATTTCCGGCAAACCGATAAATGAAAAACCTGCCAGCGGCAATACCCGGCTGCAATTGCGTTGGAAGTCGTAAAAGGCCAGGCGGATGGTTGAATTACTATAATTGAGCCAGAAAGTATAAAAATTGTTGCTGCCTATTCTGGTTCCCAAATGGATGTTTTCGCCGTCCAGCCCGGCGCTCAGGTTAATGTTTTCCCGTCCTTGCAGAATGATATTGGCTTGGGGCGGTGAAAAATCGGCGACCAGGGAATACTTTTGGCCTTGGAATGCGAATTTTTCCAATAGGGCGGTTGTTTTTGTTATTGATGCCCCATGGGCCGCCATGGTTAAAAAAAGTAAAAAAACCAACCCAGCAGTGCTGCGAAGTCCCCTGCAAAGGGGGGATAAGAGCCTTAGATAACAAATTCTAAAATTTGTTAGCTTTTTAGAACAAATTTTGAATTTGTTATAAGGCTCTAATGTGAATTTGGCGCTGATTTTCATGGCGCCTCATTTTATTTGAATCGCGCCCCCATGTCAATCGGCGTAAGAACCGTTCGTTGTTTTGCTGCTGGCCGCTGCTTTAACCGAGCTTGAGCTTGCGGTAGTGGATGCGGCTGGGGCGGTCGGCCTGGTGGCCCAGGCGGCGGTGGCGGTCGGCTTCGTAGTCCGAATAATTCCCTTCGAACCAATATACCCGGCTATCGCCTTCGAAGGCCAGGATATGGGTGGCGATGCGGTCCAAAAACCAGCGGTCGTGCGAAATGATGACTGCGCAGCCGGCGAAATCATCGAGAGCGTCTTCCAGGGCGCGCAGGGTATTGACGTCCAGATCGTTGGTCGGTTCGTCGAGCAGCAGGACATTGGCTTCGCTTTTGACGATGCGGGCCAGGTGCAGGCGGTTGCGTTCGCCGCCCGATAACACACTCACTTTCTTTTGCTGGTCGCCGCCGCTGAAGTTAAACCAGGAAGCGTAGGCGCGGGCGTTGACCAGCTTGCCGCCCAGCATGAAGGTCTCCTGGTTGTCGCCGATCGCTTCCCACACCGCTTTGGCCTGATCGAGGGCATCGCGCTCCTGATCCACGTAAGCCAATTTGGCGGTTTCACCAATGCGTACCTGGCCGTTGTCCGGATTTTCCTGGCCGGTCAGCAGTCGGAACAGCGTGGTTTTTCCGGCGCCGTTGGGACCGATGATGCCCACGATGCCGGCCCGGGGCAGGCTGAATGACAAATTTTCGAAGAGCAGCTTGTCGCCGTAAGCTTTGCTGATGGCGTTGGCCTCGATGACCAGCTCGCCCAGGCGGGGTCCCGAGGGGATATATATCCGGGCTTCCTCAATGCGCACATTTTTATCGGCCGCGAGCAACTTTTCATAGGAACTGAGTCGGGCCTTGCCCTTGGCCTGGCGAGCCCGGGGCGACATGTGCACCCATTCCAGCTCGCGCTCCAACTGATGCTTTTGGCGTTCCGAAGCCTTGGCTTCCGTGGCCAGTCTTTGTTGCTTTTGCTCCAGCCAGGAGGAGTAATTGCCNTTCCAGGGAATGCCTTCGCCGCGATCAAGCTCCAATATCCACTGNGCCACGTTGTCCAGGAAGTAGCGGTCATGGGTGACGGCAATGATCGTTCCGGCGTATTGCTGNAGATGGTGCTCCAGCCATTGCACCGATTCGGCATCCAGATGGTTGGTGGGCTCGTCGAGCAAAAGGATATCCGGTTCCTGCAACAGCAGGCGGCACAGGGCTACGCGCCTTTTCTCGCCGCCGGAGAGGGTGGTTACGGAAGTGTCGGACGGTGGGCAGCGCAGTGCTTCCATGGCTGTTTCCAGGCGGTTGTCCAGGTTCCAGGCGTCCATTTCTTCCAGTTTTTCCTGAACGGATGCTTGTTTGGCAATCAATTTTTCCATGTCATCCGGGTTCAGATTGGGATCGGCGAAACCTTCATTGATGCGGTCGAACTCGGCCAGCATGTCCAGAACGGGCTGTACGGCCTCAGAAATGACCTGCTTGACTGTTTTTTCCGGGTCGAGCTGCGGCTCCTGTTCGAGAAATCCCAGCGAGTAATCGCGGGCCGGTATCACCTCACCTTGAAAATCCTTGTCAACTCCGGCGATGATTTTCAGCAGGCTGCTTTTGCCTGAGCCGTTCAAACCGAGGACGCCGATCTTGGCGCCATAGTAAAACGAAAGGGATATGTCTTTCAGCACCTGGCGATGCGGCGGGTGCGTACGGCTGACGTTGGCCATGGAAAAGATGATTTGCTTGCTGTCGGCTGGGGCCATTTTTATCTCCTCCCGGCTACCTGGTTCTTTTTCAGCGGCTCAGGAATTTTCTGGAATCGTAGTGCGGCCGGCCCTTTTGGCTACCGCGGTTCGGCGCGCCATGCGGTGGGCAAGGGCGCCTAGGGCGACTTTCGGGACCGCGCGGTCTGGCGGCTGGTTTGAAGATCATGCCACGGCTTTTATCGCGCAGGAGCATGTTCTCCTCGACGAATATGGCCGGAATTTTCATATGGATGAGCTTCTCGATCGGCTCGAGGTTGCAGACGTATTTTTCACAGGCCAGGGAAACAGCTTTGCCG
>JGI24141J26756_1000524_pt1 | contig 10595 bp, 9 predicted proteins | sample BarGraIncu00421A_FD_26756 | JGI IMG/M metagenome (IMG submission 26756) | reverse complement strand
TTTTTTGCTCCTAAACAGATCTTCTGTGATTCAATAAATTAGCAAAATATGTTGCGTCTGAAATGCTCAATCTAAATCGGGAGCACCTTTAAATGCACATAAAACGTTGCCGCAATCTTTAGATTCTNTACTTCTATATGTTGCGCGCGCTATTTAATAACTTTTGCAGGGGCGACCCCCTCCTCAGTTAATGTGAGATTTAAGCAGTGGGGCCACCGAGATTTGAACTCGGGTCTGAGGACCCCCAGTCCCCAAGGATAACCAGGCTACCCTATGGCCCCTTCGTATTGAGTATGCTGTAACCCTATATTACTTCTATTCACTAAGACGTGTTATCGCTCTTTCTGCAACTGCAACGGCTCTGTTTTTTGCTAAGCGCTCTTGGCTTTCAGGCTCTGTCGATCTTGGGATCGGCGTTAATATGTATTTGAGGTGCAAAAAAGTAAACGCATGAAATATGTGTGTTAGACTAAAGCTTGATACTTTGCACTGGCGAACTTAGCAAAAACTCGCCCTGTTCGATCTTCTTTTTGAGCTCTCGCGTCAATTTGTCTGCATTTGATCGATCTGATTGTCTCAGCGTTACTGGAATTTGCTGTCCATTTAGATCGATAGCACCCAGATCACCTTTGAGAGCGCCATAAGAACAAGAGGACAAGCAAGCGCCGCACCGCACGCATTCTTTGCGATCAATTCCTTCATTCGGTTTGAATGCCGCGGTTGGACAATTCTTCGCGACTTGACATTCTTCGCAACTCGCGCATTCCTTCTTTGAGTAACTTATCCGCCCATATTCTCTCTGCCAGACGTCGCTGTATCGTGCATAACCAAGCCTCTTGCGCCCATTCACATCAACAATTGGCAGGGGGATCTGATCATCAGTCCGGCTTGCGTGCTCAAGTACAGATGTATTAAGAATCGGAATAGGGATTGCCCACGAACAGAACACGTCAGGACCGGCGGACGTATTAAAGCCACCGACGTATTTAGGGTTCATACCCTTTAACGGTGCATATCCTGAAAGGTTAGGTATTTGAGGGGTGCTTCGTGTTCCCGTCCCTGTCACAAAGCCTACAGCGCCGTTGAATAGGGCTTTTGTACCAACTCCGATAGTTTCGAGTTGAGGGTCTTTCTCCAAGGGATTTAGTTCTCCACATCCCGAGAAGCTTGCTTCTTTGTATGGACCTTCGAGACACGTAACAGAAAAAATGGATTTGATGCAACTGTCGTTTGGATTAACGAATGCATTGTAGTTCTTAAAAACGTTGCGAGTAGCTGAGAGCCTCGNAAATTGCATATTGTCAAGGCTTGTCTGTCCTTCTATGTGGAGCCCTGTAGTTGTTAATACGTCAAAGTCGATATCGTTCCCTCTTACAATATCGCGAAAAAGATGGCCCCCTCCATATTTGGTATCGCTCCGGCTCACCGCAGTCCCGTAAACCATCAAATCAAGCAATCCAAGCCTTTCGTTAGGACACGGACCAACGAAAGCGGGGACATCATTGAGCCACGCCAGTTGAGCCGTCTCGAAGACATTTGGAGCCGTGGCGCGAAATGATAGGGTGGCATAGGTTCCGCTCATGATGCCTTTCGTGCCACAGGTAACAACATCTACTTCATTGACGTCTTCGTGAGCCCGTACCATATTGCAAAATTCATAGGCAGTGCTAACGGTGACTTCTCCGGCTGTTATCTTAGCGTTAATCTCTTCTATGCTTCTTATGGGCACGTTTGATTGTGGCATAAAACTTTATGGCATCGGCTTAAGGCGTTGCGAGCGCCTCTTCCATCTCCCCAGTCTCTTTGATCTTATCATCAAACTGTATGAGACGCTTGTGCAAGCCCACAAAGTGCGGGATGTAAACGCGGTAAATCTTTAGTCGCGCGGGATCAATCCCACGCTGTACAATTTTCTTGCTCAAATCGTTGAGCCGCGTTTCGACACTTTCGAAGTTTTCACCGCAACTCTCGGCTTCGAATCCTTGTCCGATAAAAACGCCATCAGCGCCCAATTGGAACGCCAGCTCTATGTGTTGAGGCGCGAGTCGCAATACTGACGGCACACTTATGATCCGAATAGAAGGGGGGTAGCGGAGCCGTGCTGCGCCAATATTGTCAGCCGCTGCGTACCCAATTTTTGAATCTAAGAACGCTATGTTCCTTATTTCTTTTTCGCTCTTGCCTGCAAGGACCCCACGTATGGAAGCTTCAAGTTGGGCTTCCGTACACCCGTGCAAATCAAGTGCTGCAGTAGGGCAAACGTGTACGCACGCGCCGCCACCGGTGCAGAGCATCGGATCGACCGTTGCTCGGCGATCAACCATCTTTATGGCATTGTTCTTGCACTGCCGTACACACATACCGCAACCGTTGCAGCTATCCTTAACAAAGGCTGAAAGCGGTTCTATTGAGACGTAGTCCTGACCAACAAGCGATAGCGCTTCGAGAGCGGCTGCATCTGCTTGTAAAACGCTATAGGTGATATCTTTGGGACCTTGGGCGGTGCCGCATACATAGATCCCTTTAGTGTTTGTACTAGCGCCTTCAAGTTTTGGGTGTTTTTCCTTCACGAACAAGGCATCACTTAGTTCGATACCGAGTGTCTCTCCAACTTGGATCGTGCCTTGAGAGGGCTTGATGCCCGTTGAAAGGACCACCAAGTCTGCGTCAAGTTCGAGGCATTGTCCACGCAATGTATCTTCAACGCTTACGTATAATTTGCCCGCTTTACGCTTCACGTCACTCGCACGTCCGCGGATAAATTTTACACCTTTCTCTTGCACGTGCCTATAGTAGTTTTCATAGATTCCCGGAGCTCGAATGTCTGTATAAAGCACTGTTATGTCAGTTCCCGGAAAATAGTCAGTGATGTAGTTAGCATGTTTCAGGGCGACCATGCAACAAACGGACGAGCAATAAGGCAATCCGTTCGGCTTTTCGTCCCTCGATCCGACGCATTGTATCATCACTATTCGCTTGGGCTGTGTGCCGTCAGAGGGTCTTAAGAGTTCACCGTTTGTAGGCCCATTTACGCCAATTATCCGAGCGAGCTCTAACTGAGTAACAACGTCTTTAAAACGACCATAACCATATTCAGGCCGCAAACTTGGATCGAACTCATCATGGCCCGTTGCTACGATGATAGCTCCGACTTCTATTTTTCTAAGAGAAGGTTCGGCTTCGAGCACAATTGCATCGGACTTGCACACCTTTGTGCATTTACCACAGTTGACACAGTGCTCTGCATCGATCGTGTACCTATCAGGGACGGCCTGTGGAAAAGGTTTATAGATAGCTTTTCTTTTTCGTGTGTTGGCGTTCCACCAATCTGGCACTTCGATTGGACAAACGGTCGCACACTCCCCGCAGCTCGTACATCGTTCACTAACGCTTTGTGGTTTGATTTTGACGTCGACGTTGAAGTGACCAGCAGTTCCGTTTATGTTGGCAATTTCAGCGTCAGTGAGGAGTTCGATGTTTTGATTTTCGTAAACATCATTCATTAATGGGCTCAGTGAGCACATCGCGCACTCTTCCACCATCTTGTGTGGCGAAAAAACTTTTCCGATTCTTACCGTGTTGCCTCCAATAGAGGGCTCCTTTTCAACCAAATACGTTTTTACGCCATTTTCTGCCAAGGCGAGCGCTGCAGTGATTCCTGCGATGCCACCGCCAACCACGAGAGTGGCGTTTGTAACGTCAACACGAAACTCAGAAAGGGATTCCGCGTGCTCGAGCCGTTGTAGAGACGCATTGATGAGGTCTCGCGCTTTCTTGGTAGCGCTCTTTCTGTCATCGGTGACCCACGAACATTGTTCTCTAATATTTGTGATCTCAAGAAGATACGGGTTAAGTCCTGCTTCGCGTATACAGCCCCTGAAGGTCTTACCATGATTGTTAGGCGAACAAGCAGCGATCACAACGCCATCGAGGTTGTGTTTGTGAATGGATCTCTTGATCTTCTGCTGGCCTTGTAGCGAACAGAGGTGTTGATCCGAGTCTACAACGTTGGTGCGTTTGAAATCCTTATCTAACCTATCAATATCGATTGAGTTTGAGATGTTTCCATCGCATCGACATAAGAAGACTCCGAATTTCGACACTTCAAACGGCCTCCATCCTTTCAATAAGTGGAGCTACGTCGATTGTCGCAAATTGGAGGCATGCGTCTCTTGATTTGTCGGCTCCGAGTAACAATGCTACGAGTTGTGATACGTTTAACACAGGTACGACGCGATTGAATCGTTCTTCAAACTGGCGCTGAAATCTATCGAGAACTAATTGGCAGCCAGCACACATCGTCACAATAAGGTCGGGCTCTTCAGCGAGCACGCTCTCGAGCTTTCTAAAGCTTGTTGATTCTGTATACTCGTCTACGCCGATAAGGTGCGAAAAACCAAGACCACAGCAAGAAGATCGTTCAGAATAATCGACGAGTGTCGCTGAGAAAGCCGCACATATTTCATCCAGCAAAGTAGGATATTCCCACAACCCGCCAGTTACCTCGTCGTAAAATACTTTTGTGTAATGGCACCCGTGATGCGTTGCTATTTTGACCTTAGAGAGAGAGAATTTCGCGCGCTCCACGAGTATTTCTTTCAGACTATAAAGCACCTCAGCAGCGTGATAGACTGTTACGCCCCCTTTGTACTCGTAGTTCACCGCTTTCAAAACGTCGTTTATCGCTGCCCGCGTTTTGTTGTCGTCAAGTTCACCAATACACTCTTTTAGATTCGCGTATGAGGTNGGGCACGTGCAGACGACATTNGTGTACCCTGAATTGTAAGCAAGCGCAAGATTTCTGGCATTAAGGCTGAGATTGGCCTCAGGAGGAACCACGCCGCAGTGCCCTGCAAATCCGGTGCACGACGATTGGTTAGGATCATCGAAGTAGTCAACGTTTAAAGAATTCAGTATGAACCTGAATGATCGTTCTATGCCCGGGTAGAAAGTCCCCGCGACACAACTCTTGAACAGGTACAAGCGTTGGGGCAGCTTGGAAGACGTTAAGACTAGCCGATCAGTGGTCGTTGAAAAGCCCCCCTTTGTTACAGGTTAATTTCAAAATGGTCCTAATCTCTTTGAGCGCTTTAGCTGGGACTGGTATGTCTCGAGAGTTTCGAGCAGGCAGTCCCAGCTCAGCTCTCAGCGTTGTGAGCTTATTATGGTCGACGAGTTTGCTCAACAAGCCAAGGTCGTGCTCGAACAATTCAGGTGAAACGGTCACGCCGTTACTTTCTAAAGATTGAAGCAGCAAAGAAGCTTTTTTGTAGATCTCATCCGGTGCGTATCCCTCTTTGAACGCTCTGTTTCTCGCGTTCAGTATGATGGAGGCCGGAGTGTTATTTCGAGGACATCGAGAATTGCAGGTATAACATTGACCGCAAAGCCAGATAAGGGGGTCTTTTGCGAGCTCGTCTGCCGTGCACTCTTGTGCACGCCTAACGATTTCACGNGGGCTATAGTCGCTGAATACTTTTGCAGCTGGGCATCCCGCTGTACATCTCCCGCACTGTAAGCACTTTATTAAACTTTCCTTTTTGTACAAAAACTCAAAAGGGGATGTTTCAGCACTTAAAACTTCATTTTCTGATTCTTTTTCTTGATTCACTATAATCACATTAAATTTTATGAATAATTCTATATATAATTATGCAAAAATAGAAAAAGATTGCCTATATATACCGAATAATAGCCATTTTTTATACAATTATACAATAACTAGGTAAATTTAAATAAAAATAGGAGTTTATTATGTACGTATGGACATCAACAACTCGGCGCCGAAACATTATAAAATTATCTGCTTAGGCTGTCATTCTGACGTTTCTGGCACGGGTTACGAGTTACGTTGCGGTTGCGGTAACGCACTCTTGCGCACTGTCTACCAAGACTATCAATTGGAAGTTACTGCGGAAGAAAATATGTGGCGGTTTTCTGCTTGGCTGCCAACAGTAGATAAATTGAGAACATGTGGGCGGTCTGTTACATACAAAAGCGAGGGCTTTGCGCGAGAGCTTGGACTAAAAGACCTATTTATTAGTTTCAACGGATACTGGCCAGAAAAAAACGCGATCCTTGAGACTTGCAGCTTTAAAGAGCTGGAGTCGCCACCGACTGTGCAACGAGCTGTCGAAAGCAAGGTGAAAACGTTGGTTGTTTCTTCAGTTGGCAACACAGCGCGTGCTTTTGCGCATACGGTGTCAACGACTTTCACAGATCTTAAGTTGGTTCTCGTCGGGTTAGAAAGCGCAATAGGAAAGTTATGGCTTCCTGAACCACCTTCTGAGAACATTACACTAGTTGTTCTTCAACGAGGAAACGATTATTCAGACGCTATTGCTCTGGGCAACAGGCTCGCAACGTTACCGGGACTTATACCAGAAGGGGGGGCTATGAACGTCGCTAGGCGTGACGGGATGGGTACGGTAATGCTTGAGGCTGCCGTTACCATCGGCAGAGCGCCAGATCATTATTTTCAAGCGGTCGGTAGCGGAACGGGTGGAATAGCAGCTTGGGAAGCCTCTTTGCGTCTAAAACGCGACGGCAGGTTTTTGGAGGACCAGCTTCCGAAATTGCATTTGTCCCAGAACTTGCCTTTTGTGCCTATGTTCAGTGCTTGGAACGCTCATAGAAGGACCATCGAACCAGCTATCGACATGCCTGACGCTAGAAAATCTATCAAAAAATTGTATGCCGATGTCTTATCGAATAGAAATCCAGCATATTCAGTCAAAGGGGGAGTATTTGACGCTTTAAAAAACACGAGGGGTCAGATGTACGCCGTGTCAAATATTGAAGCACGACGCGCTGCCCGTCTCTTTGAAGATCTTGAAGGCATAGATATTGTGCCGGCAGCAGCAGTTGCTGCAGCGTCGTTGATGCAAGCTGTAGCTAACGGAGGTTTTGATGATTCAGATGTTGTGCTTCTCAATGTTACTGGAGGCGGCTTACAAAAGTTAAAAGAAGACAAAGAGTGCTATCAGATAAGGCCCGACATTCGCATCACAAAGCCTGACATGGACCTTGCCGAACTGCAAGAAGTGCTAACATAAAAGGGGGTGTATCATTGACTCCAGAAGAAGAAACGGTTGAGCTCTTCGAACAAAATAACATTGATCTTGTAGCCACATTGCCGTGCGATAGGCTGAAATATCTGCTGCCCCTCATAGGCAAGCGCTTTTTCGAGGTTCAGATGTCTAGGGAAGAAGATGGCGTCGGAATCTGTGCAGGGGCGTTCCTGGCGGGAGCAAAACCTCTGATGCTGATTCAAAGCACCGGCATCGGAAACTTGCTGAACGCCTTATCGTCGCTTAATTTTACATACGAACTTCCTTTGCCTATTGTGGCAAGTTGGCGGGGAGTCTACAAAGAGAGTATACCCGCTCAAGTGTATTGGGGTACCCACGTTAAGGCAGTGCTCAACGCGCTTGACGTAGCGACCTATGAGATCTACACCGCGGAGGACCTAAGGTTCTTGAATCAAGCTATAAGGGAGTCGTTTAAGACAAGCTTGCCGGTCGTCGTGCTTATATCACCGCAGCTGTGGGAGTGCGGGCCAGAAGAGATCCTAGGAGAACCGCTATATGAAAAAGTGAAATGCCCTGCGTTGTCGTCGGAAGCCCAGGATAAGCGTCCCACAATGACTCGCTATGAAGCGATCGAAGCAGCCGTTCCTTATATTCAAGGGCGGACGGTGGTCTGCAACTTAGGCATACCGAGCAAGGAGCTGTATGCCCTTTGTGATCAACCAGGCAACTTTTACATGCTTGGAAGTATGGGTTTAGCCTCTTCGGTCGGACTTGGTGTCTCCCTTTATAACAAAAGCGAAGTCGTCGTACTTGACGGAGACGGAAGCCTCTTGATGAATCCAAATGCCCTTTGTAGTATCGCTCAACAGGCACGAGAAAACTTGACGGTTGTCGCTCTTGATAACGGCACGTACGGCTCTACGGGAGATCAGCACACGGCGAGTCAACACCTAGACTTGGAGCTTTTGGCGCAGGGTTTTGGGATCAAGCACACAAGTAAGGTTTATGCTGCAGAGGATTTACTCACAGCATTGCAGCTCCGGGTAGGTCCNAAGTTTATTCACGTCGTTATAAAGCCAGGGAATGCCAACGTTCCGAACTTACCCTATACGGCAACTCAGATCAAAGGACGTTTTATGGCACATTTGCGTGGGTAGTAAAAAGCCCCCTTAAAGAGGGCATTCAATCATTGTTTATCGTTGTGCGGTGCCGTTCGACAGTGGCCTTTTGCTGAGTGGCTACGGAATCACGATAAGCTATAATACAAAAAAAGATGGAGACAGGTTTTGGCAACTGTTGCCACGCGTTAAGTATCCTAATTAGGGTATGGAACAAAAGTGAATGTGATCATAATAAGCCTAGAGTTTGAACGATCGCGTCCTTCCGACAGAACACGAGGCTCGTTGTGCAAGGATAGGTTGATGATATGGAACACGGATCGGCCATAAATTACGAACTTGAGGAGCTACCAGATATTGATAAAGAACGTTTCGAGCGGATAAGAGCCGCTCAAATAGAAAAACATGGTAGCGAGATGCCAGAGCAATTGCATAGCGCATTGCACACTATTCGACGTGCTTTGTATCAAAGGCAGGAATCGGAAAGCATCAAGGAAGGAAACTTCGCACTATTCCGTAGCGCTCGTCTCAGTATGGCGTTGCTGATGGAAGAAGAAGTCGAAACAGACGAAGAACTACTGAGGAAGACGCTAGCGACTCATCTTGAATTATGTTATATAGATTTAAACGGTCCGCAATCCAGCACAACACGCGAACGAGAACTCAATAACGAGGCTCCTTTTGATCCGAGCCACGGCGTTCTGGTACCTAGCATTGTGAATATCACAAACGTCTATATTGAGCGACTCGACTTGACGAGAGCTGAGATAAAAAGCCTTTTTTACAAACACACTGGCAGACATCTAAGCGGTTTAAACATGCCGCTTTCGGTGGATGATGGCTGGAATGAATTAGAACCCAACTTGATTTTCAAACGCGAATGATCGTTAAAAGATCACCCGAGGCGATGTAATCCGTTACTGCCAGGCTCCCAAGGATGAACACGAGGAGCACTAAAAGAGCCACGTAATACAAAAGGTCGTGCGACTTTTGCTTCGCTACGGAAGGTTCCGGCCAATCCGCTAGGTACAGCGTCCCGTCGTTGTTGCTCCTCACTCTTGGATCCATTTTATTCTCCGCTCTATTCTTCCTCGATCTCGTCGAGATTAACGGCTAAGAGTCGTCTGCCAGTCGAGTTCTTCCCAGAGAAAGTCTGAGACGCAAGACGCACTCGGAAAGCAGTTAGTATTTGGCACTCTTAATTGGAAACTCATACTACGCGCCTTGATGACCATTCGGTTGTCTGCACTGTAGGTTGAGGTTGGACATANAGGCTTTCCGGCTCAGCAGCCCTCAACATTTTCCCTTCCCGCTCTTTTGCAAGTGCCTCGGCGTCTTCTTTCTCCACCACGGGTTCAATTCTTTTTTTGCTTTAGAGAAAAACCGCCTAGCACTCTCAAAATAAACGATGTCTTCAATTTCGTTTGTTTCAGNATCGACCTCCAGGGTCGACCCAGGTCTCATGATATACTTCCTCTTCTGACCCTGCTCGTCCTCAAAGATTTCGTAATCCNATAATTCCTTNTGACCCCACTTCCCAAGATTAACCACNCCCGTCTCGAGCACCTTTCTTTTCGCCATCGTTCCTCCTTAGATTTGAGACTCCGCTGAGCGCCTTGCCCTGTATTCAGCACGTCTAGCGTAGTTCGCCATTCGACAACTCTTCGTCGCATTTTGAGCTCTTTGTTGAACTCGACGTTTTTCAAGTCCAATGCCACATGTACGGCGCTCAAACCTGTACGTCGGGCTAATCGGTAGTGAAATAGCTCAAAGACTAAACGGAAAAAGCAGACAGATACACACTGCTCATCGATGCGTAGCAGTAATTTATAGGCGATTGGCTACATGTTGCGCTGACCACCATGACGACTGCGAGGAGAGGAGAGCTTGTCATACAGCGACTCGAGTCGCTCTTCGGCCACGTGAGATTTGACGACGACTTTTGGCGGGAACGCAAAGAGCCGTTTTGGCTCATCGTGGACACGATCCTATCCCAGAACACTTCTAATGCGAATTCCGGAGCAGCCTTGCGGAATATTTTAAACAAATATAGAACAATAGAAGACGTTTTTTTGGCAGATGTGCAAGATATAGCTCACGAAATTAGACAAGCGGGACTATACGAGGCTAAAGCCAGAAGCATAAGCGCTGTGGCCAATGAAATAATGGAAAACTATGGGGGGGACACGTGGTCCTTCATCGGTGGCAGCTATGAATCTGCTCGAGAGCGGCTCCAGAACGTCTTGGGCGTTGGGCCAAAGACAGCGGACGTTGTCCTTCTTTTTGCTCGTGATTGTGATATCATCCCCGTCGACACGCACGTTTTTCGTGTCTCGCGACGAATCGGACTGGCCCCCCAAAAAGGGGGCTATGAGGTCGTTAAGGCGGCCTTAGAAGACGAGGTACCACGGGGGAAACGCAAGTTCGCCCACATAGCTTTAATTAA
>JGI24141J26756_1000513_pt1 | contig 10671 bp, 10 predicted proteins | sample BarGraIncu00421A_FD_26756 | JGI IMG/M metagenome (IMG submission 26756) | reverse complement strand
CTTGAGGGCCCCCTTAAAAACTTTGTACATCACCAGAGCAAAAACGAGCTTATCTTTCCTCAGTTGTTTTAGAAGGTAGTTTGGCCTCAAGTAAAACTCTTTAAATGCTTCCTGTTGGGTTTCCTGCAGCTCTTTTAGTGTGAGATCGACGGTTTCTAGGACCGGCATAAGAAGTGTAAAGTGAGTCCAGTCCTTCACCTTGATGAGTGCCAACTTGCTTGCCAGCTCGTAGAACTTGGTACCAGGGTATGGAGTGGCTAAGGAGAACATCGCGTAGTCAGGATCTACTTGCTTTGCAAAGCCGATTGTTTCGTCGACAGTAGTTTTGTTCTCGCCCGGCATTCCAATGGTCATTGAAGCGATCGTATGCATGCCGATGTCTTTTGCAGTTTTAAAGGCGCGCCGTGCTTGTCCTACTTTTGTACCCTTCTGCACGTTATCCAATATACTTTGATTTCCACTCTCTACGCCAAAAAGAAGCGTACGACAGCCCGCCTTAAACATGTGGGAAAGCAGCTCCCTATTGAAGCGATCGACTCTCGCCGTACATCCCCATCGGACGTCAATGCCCCGACTGATTATCCCCTTGCAGAAGCTGTAAACCCACTTTGGAAAAAGCGTGAAAGTATCGTCCATAAAGCCGACCATCTTTACTTTATACTTATCGACAAGCAATGCCATCTCATCTGCGGCGTTCTCGGGAGATCGGAATCGTGCTTTTCGCCCGTGCATTGCGCTTGAGGCACAGAACGAACAGCCCATCGGGCATCCTCTGCTGCAGATCATGGTTGCAAGGACCTGCTTACGCCCAAAGAGCATATACTCGCTCATTGGGAGCAGATGTCGAGCTGGGAAAGGAAGCGCATCGAGATCTTCAATAGGTCGCCGTTTAGGAGTTTCTACGATGCGGTTCCCATCGCGGTAACTGATCCCATCGATGTTGCGCAGGGGTTTCTCATTCTCGAGCGCGTCAGTAAGCTCGAGGTTAGCGTATTCGCCTTCGTTCCTGACAATAACATCAACAAAGTCGTTTTCGCGCAAAAGTTGCTCTGACATAAAAGTCGCGTGATACCCGCCCATCGTCACGCAGCACTCAGGCTTGAGCTGTTTTGTTATTTTGCCTACCGCGAGAGCTTGCTTGATCGTTGGCGTCGTTGTCTGCACTCCAAGAAGATCAACGTTCATCTTGTCAAGCTTACGTTGATACCCCTGCAGATCCATATCAAGCGCAGGAGCATCGAGGATGGTGACCTTGACGTCATTTTGCTCCAAAACGGCGCCTATGTACGCCAGGCCGAGTGGCGGCGCAGTAAGGCCTAAAACATCCTTATATTTGGACTTGATGTCCGGTGGATTTACAAGCAGGACGTCCATCTTAGCCTTTTAGTCTGTGAGTGTGCCGAAAATATAAGGTTAACCACGAAAAGGAGGGGGCACAGTCGCCCACTTTTTGTGGTACGGTCGCTAATGGCACGGTCAAGACTCACTGGGAGCTTCTTTTTTGGTCAGCTGTTGTTCTAGTAACCTTGCGTGCTCAGGTTTGCCGCTGTTCGTCAGGGTGCTTAAATCTTGTAAGGAGAGCGCTTTGAAATAGCACGCGTCGATGCAGGCCATATTTTGATAACCTTTACATCTGTCGCACTTAAGAGCCCTCTTTCTCGTTTTGGGCTTTCGTTTGCGTCCTCTCTTGACGGTCTTTGCTTTTCTGCCAAACAGCATAGAAAGCGCGCTTGGCTCGTGCGGTTCTGGCGTTGGTGCATCCCGCGTTTCATCTATGAAGATTGCATTGAATGGGCAGGCCTTAGCACATTTTCCACAGCCTATGCATTTGTCTTCGTCGACATATATGACGCCATTCTCCTGGACGAGGGCCTTCGGCTTGCACACGTCAATGCATGCTGGGTTCTCACACTGTTTACACACGATAGGAAGCGCTACGTCGTCAAATATGAGCCCCCTTGACTGTAGAACGTCTTTGACTTTTAAGCGTGATTTCCCACCATGTCGCTCGGCGCACGCAATTTCGCACACGCCGCAGTTTACACACCTTTTAAGATTGACGGTTACTACCTCAGCCATGGGATCCCCTAAAGATTCCGCGTTTAATAGCTGGTTTCAGCATGTTCTCCTTCTTTTAATATGTATTTGTAGGCGCTTATAGCAGCCTTGGCGCCCTCGCCTGCCGCGACAATGATTTGTTTTTCAGGAACGGTCGTAACGTCACCTGCCGCGAAAATACCAGGGAGGCTTGTTGAGCAATCGTAACTGACCACAATTTCATCATTTTTGTTGAGCAAAACTAAGTCTTTCACCATGTCTGAATTTGGGATGAGGCCGATTTCGATAAAAACTCCCGCAACCGGAAGCACGACGGATGAGTCGTCAGAGAGGTTGCGGAGCGCTGCCGCGTCAAGTGCATCTTCTCCCGTCACTTCAACGAGCTCGTATCCGATAAAGCATTTGATATTTGGGGCATCGCGAATTTTCTCCAAAAATATTTCGTCTGCCTTTAGTGGGCTCCTGTTGACGAGATACACCTGTCGTGCAATACTCGTTAACTCGTATGCAGCCGTGATCGCAGAATTCCCGCCGCCTACAACCACGACATCCAAGCCCATAAAGAGTGGGGCGTCGCACGTAGCGCAGTAGCTAACTCCCCGGCCGATCAATCTATCCAGTCCTTTGGCATTAAGCGTTCTTGACTTTTTTCCTGTAGCAATAATGATGGCCTTTCCGTGATATTCGTCACCATTTGTAGAGCGTGTTATGAACACTTCATTCTCTTTTGCAACGCTTTTTACCTCTGAAAAAACATTTTTAACGTTGTATTTTTCAACTTGTTTTTCAAAGCGATCCATCAGATCTTGTCCTGAAATGAACTGATAACCCATGTAGTTCTCAACGTCGAGGCTGTAAAGTGCCTGACCGCCGATATTCTGCGTAATAAGGAGCACCTTTAACATCTTTCTGGCTGCATAGACTGCAGCCGTTAATCCTGCTGGCCCCCCACCAACGATTATGACGTCATGTAGTGTAGTATCCTTGTCCATAGTATACTCAGTATGAGTGATTCGCACGCAAGTTTCTTAAAATGTTTCTTAGTTTGCGTGACGATAAAAAGGTGACAGAACTGAGAACGAAGCGTGACTTAAAACGCCCCGTTATTCGGTGACCGATCGCGTCTCGCCGTCTGCGGGAGGCATTGTTGTAGACTCGTCAGGAGGTAGAGTTGATTCTCGACGCTCGCTTTCTCCGCTGTTGGAGTCTTGTATCACTTTCGACTTAGGCCGCCGCTTTACCTTGCGTGCGCTCATCGTATCCCGAGAAAGCCGATCCGTTACGGCGGTATCCCACACCTTGGTCATAGTGATGGCGGACACAGGGCAAATCATAGCGCACTCACCGCAAAAAACGCAATGTCCCACGAATATGCGCACCGTTTTCTCAGACGCGCTCGTTCGTAATGCAATAGCCCCAGCCGGACAGACTTGTCCACAGCGGCCACATAAAATGCATTTTTCCGGGTCTATGATGGGCACGCCTCGATAGGCTCCTGGTACTTCAACTTCAGCGGCGCTCTTAACAGTTGACGTTTTTCCCGTTAACCCGACCAAGAACGACCGAACGAGGTCGCTAAGAAACCCTGAGGCCATGTTACACCCCCGCCCACCCAAATAGGAAGTGCATGTATCGTACGCCGACCACATAAAGGACAAGGTCTATAACCGCCAGCATTGTAGGGATGGCCCAGTAATACCTAAGCACCCGGGTAACCCGTGTTCTCCCGGTAGTAGCCTGCCAAAATGCAATGAACGCAGTCACAAGCAACGCTATTATCACGAACTGGATGACAAAATTGACCCCTGGATAGAAATGGTAAATCGCCGTTCCAAAGAACACCGCAGCTATGAGTGAAGCGTACAGAAAGATCTTGAGCCACTGTCCTAACTGTAAAAGAGCGAGATTAGGCCCTGAATATTCGACATAGGGGCCTGAACAGATCTCAGTCTCGGCTTCTGCAATGTCAAAAGGTTGGACCGCNGCAGCAGCAGGCAGCGTCCATATCGCTGCAATCGCCGCAAGAGGCATGACGCTTATCCACGCCGTTGCCGAAATGGTGCTGAGCTGGAACGAGCCTGCTGCTATCGCTACAGCTGCCATAGCAACAATGAACGGCGTCTCGTAGGCGATAAGCAGCGCCACCTCACGCGCAGCACCAATAGCACCGTATGGGCTTCCGCTGGCCGAACCACCGAGGATCAGTGCAATCGGCGGTATCGCAAGGAGGTAGATCACTAAGATAAGATCGCCCGCGCCTACTGCCGATGTGGGGGCAGCTAAAGGTATTATTAACGCTGCCACGAGCATTGAAGCGACGCTGAGGATCGGTGCGAGGTTGAATAGTAGCGGACTCGTCACGTTCGGCGTTAGACTTTCTTTACTTATAAGTTTGAAGAAGTCATAAAACGCCTGAAAGATGCTCGGGCCCTTCCGAAACTGGCTATGCGCCACGACGATACGGCGTATTCCTTGCAGCAACAGCGCGGCAATAAACGCATAGACGAGCGCACCCACTACTGAAACGATCATCAGACCCTCCCTAACTTCAAGTCCCGCGAGCTGACAATTTTGCGCTTCCCGTCCTTTATAACGGTCATTCGATCAGTACAGCTAAAGCATGGATCGATTGAAGCAGCTATGATAGGGATATCGGCGACCTGACAGCCGAGGAACTTTGGCACATACGACTGAATATTTGCGAGTGTAGGGGACCTGATCTTTATTCGCTCAAAAAAGTTCGTGCCGTTTGTCTCGACGTAGTGAAGAAGCTCGCCGCGGGGGGCCTCAACTCGGCCCACACTCCTTCCTGGCGGAATCACTTCATTATCGTACTCGGCTTGGATCGGTCCGTCAGGTAGGTTCGCGAAAAGCTCCTTGGTAAGCCAAATGGATTGTTTAATCTCTGATAAGCGCACGACTGCCTGAGCAACAACGTCTCCACCTTGAGCAGTGAGCGGTTCGAGATCGAAATCGCCGTATGCCGCGTACTTGCACATCACGCGTGTATCTTCAGGTACGCCACTCGCTCGCGCGTTCGGTCCGACCGCACCAAGACGTATTGCATCCTCTTTGCTGAGACCACCAACTCCCTTGCATCGCTCTGCGATGTTGCTGTCCTTTAAAACTGCTTTTGTAATTTTATCGGCCACAGTGTCGAGATAACTGAGAGTGCCCACGGCGGACTTCGCTTGTTCTTCGGTGATATTCCACTTGACTCCGCCAATTCTGTTACATCCATGCATGACCCTGTTGCCGCTCAATGACTCGAAAAGATCCAGGACCTTCTCTCGTTCGCGCCAAGTGTACATAAATAAGGTGTGGTACCCGATCTCTTCGCCGGCAATACCCGCCCAAAGCATATGTGAGTGAATCCGTTCGAGCTCGGCGTAAATTGTCCGGATATAATTTGCTCGCTCCGGTACCTCAATATCCGCTATATCCTCAACTCGTTCGACATGATTTAGTGGATGCGCGTGTGAACAGATGCCGCAGATGCGCTCAACGAGATAGACAATCTTGGAAAAAGGTCGCTCTTGGCAAAGCCGTTCGATGCTTCGATGGTTGAATCCTAGTTCGTAGTCAACGTCGACGACCTTTTCGCCCTCGACTTCAAACAGAAATCTCGCAGGCTCCTCGAGAGCGGGATGGCTTGGTCCGATCGGCACCTTCAATTTGGCAAAGCGGCGTTCATTGACGTCTGCCATCGTTACACCCTCCTCAGCGGTGGCGTTGGATCAGTATATTTCGGAGGCAGCTCGAGCGGCCTTGGATCCGGAATCCCGAGCACGTTAATGCCGAGTAAACCGATGAGTTCCCGTTCATAAAGCAATGCGTTGAAAAAGTGGTTGGTTATTGTCGGAACTTCCGGCTTCTCATAAGGGAGCTCTACGATGACGGTGTGCAGCTCTCCCCAAAACGCAAAGTGGTACAACACTTCAAGATGATCCCGCGCATCCTTGCCCGTAATTGTGCTTAGACGCGTCCCTTCTTCCTTCAGAAATGCGAGCGCAGCATCGAGATTATCGAGTGTAATGCGGTAGTATGAGTTCAAGCCCTTATGATCCGCTTGAATTGTCGGCACAAAGTCTTCAAACGATCGCTTCATTTTTCTGCCTCGGGAACGCTGTCTGATGACTGAAATTTCAGCTCCACATCCGTCTCCTTTGCCATCGCCTCATCAAATCGCTCCGTCGACCGGCCCCCCTTGCCTTTTCGCTTAGAATCGAGCATTTTGGCGGCCTTCAGAATGCCTGACACGATGTTCAGTGGCCTTGGAGGGCACCCCATAACGTAAACGTCGACAGGGATGACGGTATCTAACGGCCCGGTTAACGAATATCCGCCGTCAAAAATACCGTTTGATATCGGGCAACTGCCAACAGCTACGACAGCTTTAGGATGGGGAATTTGGTCATAGATCATTGTCAAACGATCCGTCATGCGCTTTGTGACAGGGCCTGTAACCACTAGTACGTCCGCGTGCCGTGGAGACGCTACGCGAAGAACTCCAAAGCGTTCTGCGTTATATCGTGGACTTTGAATCGCAAGCACCTCTATATCGCATCCGTTGCACGAACCTGTGTTAATAAAGTAGACCCACGGTGATCTTGCTCGAAACATGGTTATCCACCTAATATCGCGATTGACAAATTGTTGCTTGTTCAATGATAGCAGACGGAAATATGCCCATCAGTACGCAAAGGACGCTTAAAATAATTATAGGGATTATTATATAAATAGATAAATAAGACACTTCTGGTATTATCCCGCTTCTATCTGTCGCAAGGAATGTTCGTTGAAACACTTTGATATAGGCAGCGAACATTGGCAACGTCAACACGAGTAATATTATTGACAATGCTGGATAATACCCCCCTTTCTGGAATCCTGCTTGGAGGATCAGGTATTCGCTGACAAAGCCGTTGAGCGGAGGAATCCCTGAAAGGGCCAACGCACCTATCAAGAATCCAGCTGCCACGATAGGCATCCTGGTTGCCAAGCTACCAAGACTTTCGATATCTCTCCTTTTAGTAGCAGCGATGACGGCGCCAACGCAAAGGAACAAGAGTGTTTTCATGACCATGTTATTTACAATCTGAAAAATCCCTCCCGCCAGTGCCGCCGATGATCCTATGCCGATAGCAAATAGGATAATCCCAGCTTGTTCGATCGACGAATAGGCCAGAAAACGCTTCAAGTCCTTCTGAGTGTACGCCATAATGGCCCCGATGCCTACAGTAAGCAATGCAGTGACTGAGATGAACAAAAGCACGACGTCAAGGGCAGGATGCATCGAAAACAAGAGTCGAATAAGGATAAAAGCGCTGGCGCCTTTTACCGTGCCTGCCAAAAAAGCGCTCACGGGGATTGGTGCTTCACTATACGTGTCAGGAACCCACGAATGCATCGGAACGACGCCAATTTTCGTCCCCAGACCTATCAGCAAAAAGAGGCTGATTAAAAGAATAGCGTTACTTGATATGCTTCCGAAGCTCGTTATGTCGAGCGTGCCGTAGCTGACAAACATTAGAATGAGCGCAATAAGCGTAAATGAGCTTCCAATACTGTTTAAAATAATAAACTTCGTTGCTGCCTCGAAAGCCTGCCCCTTTCGATACGTCACAAGAAGTGCCGTAGAAAGCGTACTGATCTCAATAAGGGCGTAGAGCGTAGCGAGGTTCGTGCTCATGACAGCGGTGGCTGTCGTGCCGATGATCACCAAGAGAAGCGGATAGTAGATACGTCCCGCGTTTTTGATGTAAGCGAGACTGAACCACGTGACGAACGTTCCGATGATGATCACGGGGTACGCAACGATGAGCCCCGACGATGACAGTCCGGCTGAGGTGGCTACTGAGTCAAGGTATGTCGTTGCGCCCATACCGATAAGCCAATTTGCTGTGAATAGAACAGCACTGAGCGTCATCCCAGCGACTGCGACGTAGGCGCACATCTTCGAGTTTCGACTAAAAAATGCGCATATAGCTGCAACGACCAGCGGAATGATCAGTATGTACAAGATATACATTACAGCTCTCCACTATCCACGCAGCTTAATCAGCTTGCTGCTGTCTATGGTATCATATTCGGAAAAATCAATCACCGCTATTAAGGCTATGATAAACGTAATGAGCACCACAAATATCTCCGTTAATCCGGCAAACAGCGCAGTGCCCGTTCCCCAAGCCAGTAAGAGCGTTCCGATGTTTTCAAGAATTAAAATGCCAAGCAATAGCTTCAGGATACTTCTTTGACTGCTAATGACTAGAAACGCGACGCCAAAAAGCACGAACAATATGTAGGTTTCAGCAGTTCGCTCAACGGGAAATTGAGACTGCACCAGAAAAGCTACGAGGCACGAAAGCGCGACAGTCAGAACCGTTCCTACTACCAATGTGCGCACGTTAAATCGGGGCGTAGGCTCGCTTGTCCGTCCGGCCGCGAGCAGGATGATGACCGGTGGCAGTATGCCGAGTGCAGCCTTTAGGACTGCCCCAATTAAATCGTTCTCAGCTAGCAAGAATGCGGCAATGGTCAAGTTTAAAGCGAGAAGTGCAAGCGCTGCCCATCTATCGCGCAAGATTACGATTAAACAGGCGAATATCACCCACAAAATGCCAAACGCGAGGACTGTCTCCATCAGGATCCTCCGAAGATCAGAAAAACTACTCCGGCGATGAGCAGCCATACGAATATCCACGTTGCATAGCTGCCTACGCTTCCGTTCTGTAGTTGGCGTAGCCGTATCGATAGCGAATCGGTGACCCGCCCGATTGCGACGTAGACGTTGTCTGGGTTAATCCATCGAAGTCGTTCGAAAGGTTGCGTCACTTGATACAGAAAATGTCGTCCTGAAGAATATACAAATCCTTCGGGCAGCTCGTACCCCGCGCCGAAAAGCTGTTTGGACGTAGGAACCACTTCACGTGGTCTTCGCGTTAAAAACTCGTTCAGGATCAGCCCTGCAAGTATCGCAGTTAAGAGCAATACAGCCGCTAGAGTGGGTGCGAAATTCGACACGCCAGGTATTTCGATACTGGTCAGAATGAAGGATGACTGAGTCACAACGGTGCCGGCGTATGGGACCTCTGTAATGATCGCGAGGGGGTACTGCGCGAAGACCCCCAATGCGACGCATCCCACTGCGAGTATCGCTTGTGGCACCCACATTGTAGCAGGGGCTTCATGCGCGCTGTTTAAGTCGGCTGGAAGTTGGCCGTAGAATACGCTGTGCGCTGCGCGTAAGATATAGCCAGCTGAGAGCACACTTCCTACGAGGACAACTATCACGAATATTTGTAAACCCGCTGTTGCTGGTGCTATACTGCTTGAATAGATGAGCCATTTGCTTATGAAGCCCACGAGAGGCGGCACGCCTGCTAGCGTTACTGCGGCAATGGTGAACGAAGCAGCTGTGTACGGCATTTTCCTTGATAGCCCACCGAGCTTGTTGAGATCCATTGTATGCGCTGTATGATCGACAGCCCCTGCGCCAAGAAACAGGCAAGCCTTAAAGAAGGCGTGCGCTAAGAAGTGCATCAGTCCCGCGACGAGTCCTATCGGTCCGAAGCTGAATGCGAGGAACATAAAACCAAGGTTAGAGATCGTGCTGTACGCGAGGACCTCTTTTAGATCGTTCGCGCGTATAGCGAATGTAGAAGCTAAGACTAACGTGAATCCGCCGATAATTGCGAGCACCCACGGCCACACACCCGTAAACAAGGGAAAGAGCCGGGCAGCAAGATATACTCCGGCAGGTACCATTGCTGCGCTATGCAGCAACGCAGAGACGGGTGCGGGTCCTTGCATTGCGCTGGGCAACCAAGAGAAGAACGGCATTTGTGCAGATTTGGCGAAAATGCCGATAAAAGCAAGTACAAGCAAGGTGTTCATCTGCCAGCTGGGCATCGTCGATGTTAAGAACGTATTGATATCTACGCTGCCNGCCCAAGCATAAGCGCCGACAGCGAAGAGCAACAGCGCCTCTCCAGGTATGTGAGTAAAGAAGAATACTTTTTTTGCGGCCTTGGTCCTTGCAGGGTCGGTGTACCAGAAACCGACCAAAAGATATGAACAAATGCCTACAATTTCCCAGCCGACGTAAAATAAGATTAGATTAGCGGCGTTGACGAGAATTAGCATTCCTCCAATAAAAAAGAGCATCAGGAAATAATAGCGGCCCCTTCCAGTCTCTCCTTCCATGTAGCTGTTCGAATACCACATGATGACGCACCCTGTGAAAGCCACTACGATTGAGAAAAGCAGGGTAAGCGCGTCAAAACTGAATGAGAAGAGCTGAACGCCGCTAGTTAGCACGTTTGGCACAGCTGCTGTTATGACTCCCGTATAGGAAAAGGCGAGGACTGAGGCACATAAGAGAGTCGCTAGCGCAATTGCAGACGATACNTAGTCTACAGCTTTGCCGCGCGTGAAGTTCCCAAGAATTAAAGGAATTAGTGAAAGTAGCGTCGGAGTAAAAATCATGGCAAGCAGTAGGTAAGACGCGAACATGCTATCCATAACAAGACTCCGTTTGAGGTATACTGGTGATAGTTGCTTATTAAATTGACGCTTTTAGCTATGTGGTATCAAATTGTTCTAGGAAACAAC
>JGI24141J26756_1000510_pt1 | contig 10684 bp, 9 predicted proteins | sample BarGraIncu00421A_FD_26756 | JGI IMG/M metagenome (IMG submission 26756) | reverse complement strand
CCGGTGCCGAAAGAAATCTGGACTATTGGGATCGCATATTCATGCAGGCAAAGGATATGCTGGAAAATCCAAAGGACATAAAAGAAAAGCAGAAAATGGTAGAGCAGCTTTCCCGTGTGTTGGTCGGAAGGGAGAAAAGAATGCTGGCTCTGATAAAAGAATATTTTACGCTGGAAGATCTTATCGATATTAAAGAGCGGCTCATTGGAACAGGTTTCATCGGAGGTAAATCTGCAGGGATGTTGTTGGCGCGCAACATTTTGCGAAAAGACTCTTCTGTAAACTGGTCAGAGCATCTGGAAATGCACGATTCGTTTTATATCGGCTCTGATGTCTTTTATTCTTATATGGTTCAAAACGGCTGGTGGAGAGCCCTCATGTCCCATAAAACCAAAGAAAACTATTTGGAGAGCGCCCTGGAATTGAGAGGTAAAATGCTGAAAGGCGTTTTTCCAGAAGAAGTCCGGGAACGGTTTCTATTAATGCTGGAATATTACGGGCAATCACCGATTATTGTGCGCTCCAGTAGTCTTCTGGAAGATGCTTTCGGTAATGCTTTTGCCGGAAAATATGAAAGTTATTTTTGCGCCAATCAAGGAACACCGGAAGAACGTTATGAGAAATTTGAGGAGGCAGTGAGGAAAATCTTTGCCAGTACAATGAATATAGATGCCCTCACTTATCGTTTGCAGAGGGGCTTGGATCAACAAGATGAGCAGATGGCTTTGCTTGTGCAGCGGGTTTCCGGTTCTTCCCGTAAACATTATTTCTTCCCCGAATTGGCCGGTGTCGGTTTGTCTTATAACACCTTTGTCTGGCAAAAAGGCATGGACCCCAAGGCGGGAATGCTAAGGCTTGTTTTTGGACTGGGGACAAGGGCGGTAAACCGCATGGAAAATGATTATCCCCGAATTGTTGCTTTGGATGCGCCGCTTATCAAACCCTACGCGAAACCAGAAGATGCGGGGCGTTTTTCCCAGCATAGTGTTGATGTCTTAAATTTGGAAGAAAATCGTTTTCAATCCTTATCTGTGGCAGAGGTGCTCAGTGATGAAATAGATGCACGCTTAGACCTTATTGGCACTCGCGATATTGAGGCCAGTGAGCGGATGAAAGCTTTAGGCAAACGCAGGGAAGTGTGGATACTTACATTTGATGAGCTGCTTTCCTCAACGGACTTTCCGGATATTATGTCCAAGATGCTTAAACGATTGGAAGAGATATATGATTATCCGGTGGATATTGAATTTACCGCTAACTTTAACGCGGAGGGGAAAATTCAAATTAATCTCCTTCAGTGCCGGCCGTTTCAGACGAAAGGCCACCAGAGCCGTGTGGAAATTCCTGATAAGATTAATAAGAGTAAAATATTGCTGCGACAGGAAGGTAACTTCATGGGCGGCAGCGTTTACGAGAATATTTCGCGAATCATTTATATTGACCCTCAAGGTTACGTAAAACTTCCGCTTTCTGAAAAATACAATATTGCCCGATTGGTGGGTAAAATCAACAAGACTATTAATAATCGCGACGAAATGCCGACGATACTTTTCGGACCCGGCCGCTGGGGGACAACGACACCGGCCATGGGTGTACCGGTTACTTTTTCCGAAATAAATAATATCGCGGCGATTGCGGAAATAGCATATCAGGAAGGAAGTTTGATACCCGATCTATCTTTCGGCACCCATTTTTTTCAGGATATGGTGGAGATGAATATCTTTTATATGGCTATTTATCCGGAACAGGAAAAAGTTATCTTCAACACGGCCTGGATGCAATCAATGTCCAATATTCTGGAAGAGCTTGTGCCGGAGGATCGCCAGTATGCTGATGTCGTTCGAGTCATTGATGTTAGAGAGAGAAAATTAAAGTTGCTTTCCGATATTGTGGCGCAGAAAATGATCTGTTTCTTCGATTAAATATCTACTCAGCTTCATTAACGTTTTTGTTGTTTTTGCGGAAAAGCTTTGGATTAATTCCCAGTTTGGTAATTTTATATTGAATGACACGCTTTGTTGTCCCCAAAACTTTTGCGGCCTTTGTTTGATTTCCTCCGGTTGCTTCCAACGTATCAATAATTAATGATCTTTCCTGAGCCTGTACAACAGAAGATAGTTTACCGTGTTCCTTCTTTTCCACTTTATTTTTTCCTACATGTAAAGAAGGCGGGAGATGGACACAATCGATTGTATCAGTATTGGATAAGAGAACGGCTCGCTCAATACAGTTTTCCAACTCGCGCACATTACCGGGCCATTTGTGAGATAGAAATTCTTCTATTGCCGCGGTGGAAATTTTTTTAACATTTTTCCCCATTTCCTTGCTGTATTTCAAAATAAAATGATCCGCTAAAAGTATAATATCGCTGCCTCTTTCGCGCAGAGCTGGTAAATATATGGGAAAAACATTTATGCGGTAAAACAAATCAGCACGAAAACGTTCCGCCAGAATGTCTTGTTCTAAGTTTCTGTTGGTCGCCGCGATAATGCGGACATTGACATTAATAACTCGCGAAGAGCCCAGCGGTTGAAACCTTTTTTCCTGCAAAACGCGCAAAAGCTTTACCTGTGCGGCAGCGGAAAGCTCACCAACTTCATCTAAGAAAATTGTGCCACCGTTGGCCTCTTCAAAACGTCCCCGGCGCTGCTGCAGTGCTCCGGTAAAGGCGCCTCTTTCATGACCAAAAAGTTCGCTTTCAATCAGCGTATCCGGGATAGCGGCGCAATTAACCTGCACCATTGGCCCCTTGTGCCGTGGAGAGTTCATGTGGATTGCCCGGGCGATTAGTTCCTTGCCGGTTCCTGTTTCACCGGTGATTAAGACTGTCGTATTGGAATCGGCTACCTGGGCGACTAAACCAAATACTTCCTGCATTGGTTTAGAATGGCCTATAATATCTACCGAAGGCGCTCGCTCACTGCCGACAATTTTTTTCAGCCGTCTGTTTTCCTCTTCTAAAGCTATGATGTGCACAGCTTTGGCCATAAGCTCAGCTACGGCGGAAAGCATGGCCATTTCCTGATCCAGATTTTCCACTTCGAGAGCTACTTTATCGGCGGACAAAACGCCCACAACTTGATCATCATAAATAATGGGAACACAAAGAAAAGCCAGTTCCGATCTGTTTAAATGACGCCGCGCGCCGGTGCGGTCTAAAAAGTGGGTAGAATGTCCCAAATTGGCCACAGCCATAGGACGTCCTGTCTGGGCGACCTCACCGGTAATACCTTCTCCGGGTTTGTATGTTACATCCATTCCTTCAATATTAATATCATGAGCAATGTCTAGCCAGACCTCTTTTTTTTCGCGGTCAAAGAGAGATATCATTCCCCTCTTCATGCCTAAACGAGAACTCATTTCCTGCAGGACCAGCTCCAGTTGATCGCGTAGGTCTTGAGGCTGTGCCAAGATTTTAGCTATAGCGTGCAATGTGGCCAGTTCTTCATAACTATGAATACTCAAATTGCGCTCTTTTTCCGGAAAAGATTTTTTTGTAGTCTTGTTCATAAAAGGTTCGGCAAACCTGGAAGTATTTTGTAACAAAATTGTACCAATAGCAACGTTTTTTTCGCCTTTCTAGATAAATCTGCAAAGAGCAAGCCAACATAGTTACAATGTTATGAAAAAGTTATAGCAAGAATGAAATTATTTTGTGGACTCTTAATTATTCACGGGAACAAATTTGTCTTTCTCTTTAATGTATTTTTTCTGATGCTGTAACCGAAGTTTTCATTTCCATATTTCCTCCACATCAATTTAGAATTAGAAACTTAAGATAACCTCTCCATATGGGCAATCTGCAAAACGGCTTCGCTAAATCGGCACAATTGTGTTTTATCTTTTTTAAAAGCTGCACAAATATGCGCTCTCCCGCCTTTTTATAAATTCTATAACATATTGTATTTAATAAACAATATATTATGGCAGGATAATTGCTGTTATGTCATCCCATTATATAGATGGGAGGGATATGATGGTTGCTCAAATCAGTGCAGGCGATACGGCCTGGATATTAGTGTGTTGTTCTCTTGTTCTTTTGATGACGCCGGCCTTGGCGTTTTTTTATGGCGGCATGGTGCGGAGGAAAAATGTTCTCTCCACTTTAACTTTGAGCTATATTTTCATGTCCCTGATAGGAGTTCAGTGGGTGCTTTACGGGTATTCTCTTTCCTTCGGTTCGGACATCAGCGGCTTGATNGGCGGTTTGAATTTCCTGGGTTTTCAGGGAGTTGGCGCCGAACCGAACGCCGCCTACGCTAAAACCATCCCTCATGAACTTTTTGCCTCTTTTCAAATGATGTTTGCCGTAATTACGCCCGCGTTGATTACGGGCGCTTTCGTGGAACGGGTTAAATTCAAGAGCTTTCTGCTTTTCAGTCTTCTCTGGGCGACTCTGGTATATGACCCTCTTTGCCACTGGGTCTGGGGACAAGGAGGTTGGCTGAAGGAGATGGGTGTCCTTGATTTTGCCGGCGGAACGGTTGTGCATATCGCCGCAGGTTTTTCGGCTTTGGCGTTTGCTCTAGTTATCGGTCCGCGCAAAGGTCACGGCAACGTTCCGATGGAACCGAACAATATTCCGCTTACGGTTTTAGGAACGGGATTGCTTTGGGTTGGTTGGTTCGGCTTTAACGCGGGCAGTGCTCTTGCGGCAAACGGCGTGGCGGTAAACGCTCTGGTGACGACCAATACTTCGGCAGCCACCGCCGGTCTGGTCTGGATGTTGCTCTCCTGGCTGGACGGCAGGCCCAGCACCCTGGGGATTGCAACAGGAATGGTTGTCGGTCTGGCAGCGGTGACCCCGGCTTGTGGTTATGTTACGCCTTTGGGTGCTATGCTTATCGGAGCTGTGGCCGCGCCTCTTTCTTATTATGCGATGCGTTTCCGGGATCGGCGCAAACTGGATGAATCGCTCGATGTCTGGGCTTGTCACGGAATGGCCAGTTCCTGGGGCACCATAGCCACCGGTTTATTCGCTACAGTGGCCGTTAACGCCGATGGGGCCAACGGTTTGTTTTTCGGCAATCCCGGCCAACTTGGCATTCAGATACTGGCTGTGATTGTCACCATCGCTTTTTCCTTCGGGATGACCTATGTGTTAGCCAAGGCACTAAATATGAGTATCGGATTGCGGGTAAGCCCGATGGAAGAAGAAGTGGGGCTGGATATCAGTTCCCATGGAGAAAGATCATACTCATAGACATCTGGTTTTATGTCCAGCCTAAAAATATATAGCATTTTTTCGTTTTATACATTGGAGGTTTTACCATGCTGAAAAAAATCGAGGCGATTATTCGCGAAGATAAAGTAAATGATGTCAGGGAAGCTCTTAATGAAATAGGAATTGTGGGCATGAATATGTTTGAGGTGCGGGGTCATGGCCGCCAGGGAGGAATTCAACTGGTTGGACGCGCCGGAACCTATCAGGTCAACATGCTTCCAAAAATACAAATCAATATCGTTTTGAACAAACGCAACCTTGACGCTGCTGTGGAAGCGATTCTCAAATCGGCTTACACGGGCGAGACGGGCGACGGCATTATTTTTGTTACGCCTGTAGAGGATGTCATTCGCGTCCGCACAGGCGAGCGGGGTCCGTCGGCCATGATGTATCCGGGGGATATTGACGAAAAGAAAAAAAAGTGACGGGTCTAGTCACTTTGCAGAAGGAGAATGGTAACGAAATGAATAGAACCGTCACAAATATAACTCTCCCATAAAAAGCCGCTGCAATTTATTCGCAACAAATTGCAACGGCGGCAATACAAACACCATCTCTTAGAAAGCGTAACTTAAAGTTACTCCGCCATAAAGGTATGCGCTATCCCTATCGGATGGATTGCCCAGCCCTTGCAAGCCACGCCCTCTCATTTCATACTTGGCATCATCGCAAAGCGGAAAAGTGTAGGATATAGTTGGCGTAACCGATAATGTCTTATAAACTGCTATGGGCAGCGAAATGGAAACAATCCCATCGTGGAAATTATTGTACTTATCCGTCGTGGGTAAAGAATCGCTGTCATATTTTATATAATAAGAGTTATCATCTGTAGCCAGCAGGTAACTTGCCGAAGCCGCCAGTTTTAAACCGATCTTCTCATGTAAGGCAAATGTATGAGAAACCCCCAGCAAGAAATACCACTGATGGTAATGATCAATTTCCTTATAGACGGTCACTGTCGGCGATAAAATCGTATCTAAACCAACTGTAAGAAAAAGTTCCTGAGCATCAAGTGGTTCCGTGCCGCTGGCATAAGGAGCACCTAGGGCATAATAAATATAGCCGGGGGTCACCTGTACAATACCAAATTTTCGTGAATAGGAAATGGTCCAGTCGGTTTCCGTGGATTTAGCACCATAATTGGCGTTAGAGGTGGAATAAGGCTTTGTATCCAGATTCCCCCAGACATTCACTGAAAATCCTTTATAGCTTACCGTTGCCGCCGGCTGCACGACAACGCTGTCGCGGGTTTGCTCATACCCACGCCAGATATATCTGCTCATTACACTTAAATCTACCTCACCTGTTACTTTATCTTCCTCTTGCTTTTGCTCCGGCGCGGCCGGCTTCTGGTCTTCTGCCCAGGAAGTTACCGGTAATATGGCAATCATCAGTAAAAGCAAAGCCGCTGTAATTATTTTCTTCATATTTATTTTCATAATGTTTAATTCCTCTTCACATTTCATCCAAATCTGAATTGTTTACAGTCAATACCGTATTTATGGATTTTGTAATCCAGAATGCGTCTTGTTGTTCCTAAAAGTTTGGCCGCGGCCGTTTGGTTGCCATTAGTTCTGGTCAATGCATGAATAATTACTGTTTTCTCGCAGTCAAAAACACAACGCTCCAATACATTTTCTCCGGTATTTATGTCCATAAGACAACCTCACCCGATAGCGCTGCCGCCTCGTTCCCCGGAGCTGATGCGGATGCATTCAGCAAGATCAACGACAAATATTTTGCCGTCTCCGACATCGCCGGTGTGCGCGCCTTTGGTAATGGCTGTAATCGCTGGCTCAACAAAATCCTCATTTACGGCGATATCGAGTCGAATCTTATTGAGCAGGCCGCCTGCTTCTTTCGCNCCTCTGTAAATTTCGGTTACGCCTTTTTGTCTGCCCTGACCCAGAACATTAGTAACTGTCATTAAATTTACATCCACATCTTCCAGCGCCGACTTAACAGAGTCCAGCTTATGCGGTGGGATAATAGCAATGATTAGTTTCATGATAATTTCCTCCTATTCAATCACGGTATAAGCGGCTTCGCTCTGTTGAGTCAAATCGAGGCCGACTATTTCATTTTTCTCTTCAACCCTCATGCCGACAAGAGCATCAACAATCTTGAAGATTATAAAGGTCATGCTGGCCGCAAAGGCTACGGTGACAATTACAATAAAACCCTGCACCAGAAATTGATGAACATTACCGAAAAGAAGACCGTCATTGCCTGCTGCATTAATTGCTTTCTGAGCAAAAATACCTGTGGCAAGTGTTCCAACAGTACCGCCGACACCGTGAACGCCGAAGGCATCGAGCGCATCATCATAACCAAGTTTGGTTTTAATCACCGCAACCGCAAGGTAGCAAACAACTGCGACAATCATGCCGATAAGCATAGCGTTCATCGGATTGACAAAGCCGCAAGCCGGAGTGATCGCGACAAGGCCTGCCACTGCTCCTGTTACAGTTCCCAGGATTGTCGGTGTTCCATTGTGCCACCATTCAATTAGCGCCCAGGTGAGTCCCGCGGCGGCTGTTGCCGTATTGGTGGTGATAAAGGCGTTGGCGGCTATACCATCAGCTGCCAGCGCGCTTCCCGCATTGAATCCAAACCAGCCAAACCACAACAGCGCTCCTCCCAATACCGTAAAGGGTAAGTTATGCGGACGGATTGGCTTATGATTATAGCCGATCCTTCTGCCAAGCATTATAGCCAAAACAAGAGCTGATATACCGGAGCTGACATGAACTACAATTCCGCCGGCAAAATCTAGCGCGCCCAGACTTTTCAACCAGCCTCCTGTGCCCCAAACCCAATGTGCCAGAGGATCATAAACAAATGTGGCCCAGAGAATAGTGAAGAGCAAGAAGGCCGGAAATTTTACCCTTTCCGCGTAAGCACCGATAATCAACGCCGGAGTAATAACGGCGAACATCATTTGAAAGATCATAAAAACGCTGTGTGGAATAGTCGCGGCATAATCGGGATTCGGCAATGGCCCCACTCCTCTTAATCCTGCCCAATTTAAATTGCCGATTATTCCGTGAAAATCCGGGCCGAAGGCCAGAGAATAACCGAACAANACCCACTGCAANCTGATTACACACAAGATAATAAAGCACTGCATTAAAATGGAAAGAACGTTCTTCCGGCGAACGAGTCCCCCGTAAAAAAATGCCAGGCCCGGAATGGTCATCAGCAAAACCAGCGCCGTGGACATCAAAACCCATGCTGTATCTCCTGAATTCATTTTTAATACCCCCTTCAAAAAGTTTTTCTTTCAACTTTCCTTAGAGCAAGGGGAGTGCCAAAGCAAAACACGCTGCTTTAGTACTTGAATATACTAAGCAATTTACCATAACCTAAGTTGTGCGATTAAAACAATTTTGTATCAAACGAAGAAAGGGCTAACTAAAATGTGAGGGAGAAAGGGTGTGTGCCACCAATGGTTGGCCTCAAGTCTGGACCAAACGCTGATTAAGCTATTTTTTATTGGCCTTGAGCCAGAACGGACTTCCGAAAATCTAATGGTTGGGATACATTTTCAAACGGTTCGTGTGTCCCGCCAGTGCCAACAATAGTAATAATACCATATCCAAATATTCGACCAATAATGTTTTGATTGACTTCTATATTCTCGATCTTGGATAAATTTATTTCAATAGTTCGTCTTGATATTATTCCAGTTTTAATGATTACTCTTTTATTAGTTACTGCCATTTCGGTTGTCTTTTTTTGAAGAATGGCGGCAATAAGCCATGGAATTCCAATTAATACAAATGAAAATATTGCAGGCCAGATAAATATTTTCCAATGTAACTCTGCACTATAAACAACTTGCTCACCTTGAATAAGATTGTTCTCAACGTATGACATAGACCCCCCTTGTAATTTGTCTTAAATGACATACCGATAATCTTCAGCGGGCGCGGCTTTTTGCGTCCGCTCGATCTGCAGCCCAAGGTAGTTTGTCAGTTTTAAAATAACGGATGACAAATTCTAAAATAGTTGACCTTGGTCTTGTGAAACGCCAGACTTTGCCTTCTGAATCATTTGCAGGACAGCGGGGTTAGCGCGTATAGGCAAAATCTCAATCTGAGGATGTTCGTTTGCAAAAACTCTAAAAACCTCATCCGCAAACGCCTGTCCAATTATTTCAACTTCAGTAAAATCAAACAAAACGGTTTTAAACCTATCCACTCTCTCTAATAGACGTTTAGCTTGAGATCGAGAAACCAACTTTTCGTTTCCATACTGAGCTAATCGTACAGGGACTACAGTTTTTGTGAAACCATAATCATCATCTGAGAATTTGTGGAATATCTCCTTTGTCGTTCGTGAAGTATTATTTTTCAATTTCATAGATATCCAAGTACCGTTATAGTTTTCACTGGTTTGTAGAATCCAATCTTCTTCCTTACCATAGCTGTGAGTTAGAAAGACTTCACCCGACAGGATATAAAACACATCAAGCATGCGGGACGTAAAGAAGACACCCTCTCCAGTATGTCTCTTGGGATCAGTTGTTAATTTGCCCTTCGTTAATTCAAGGACTGCGTGACGCTCATCAAGAAGATTCATTGAGTTCCTAATTTTATTAAATATGCCAACTCCACTGTCAACGAGATCGATCTGGGTTGTATATGCGGTTTTCTTAATTTTAATCAACACAGTTCCACTTTCAGAATGATCAACAACATTATTAAGCATTTCTGTAAAACCATAATGCCAAATGTCGAGAGCATTATCCGGTAACTTGCCAATTCGTGGTGCTATTCTGTTTCTCCACACAACATCTTCTTGTGGATTATCAGCAATAGAAATGGTTTCAGACCATTCTTCCTGTGGTCGCAATTCGTACGATCCATAATTAGTATGAATCAATGTCCCTTGCTTAATTAAATGTTGGATATGTTGAAAGACAGCTTGACGAGTGATGTTAAACTTCTTCATCGTTTGGGGTATCATCTTTGTAGCATTGTTTTCAATAATGTCTAAAATAAATCCCCTTATCTCTTCCCCTCTTTTTCTTAGTTTAGTCATAAGAGCTATCACCTATAGAAACAAACATGTCAATATGATTTTAGCGCAATGTAAAGGTTATCGCTTATTTTGTCAAGGAATTAATTGAGAGATGTAAACCTTTAATCTGGAACTACTTGATTTATAATATCTTTATTAAGTTATTAGGGATAGTTCCCCGCTTCCTGTTTTTTCATCATGATTAAAACGGCGGAGATGGCGCTTTCGGTCATACCGGGGATTCTTTCCATTTGTCCGAGGGTCTGCGGCGCTACTTTGGTGAGCTTTGCTTTTAGTTCGTTGGAAAGGCCGGGGACGGCGGAATAATCAAAATTAGTTGGGATTTTCTTTTTTTCCTGATCTTTTAATTTTTGCACGGAATCGAATTGCCGCTTGATATAGCCTTCATATTTTATTTCAATTTCAATTTGCTTT
>JGI24141J26756_1000491_pt1 | contig 10914 bp, 8 predicted proteins | sample BarGraIncu00421A_FD_26756 | JGI IMG/M metagenome (IMG submission 26756) | reverse complement strand
CCCAGCCCAGCCGCTGGCCGTCAGTCACGGGCCGCCTCGAGGAGAAGGAAGTGGTTGGTCAGATGGGGCCAGTCGAGGCGGAAGGCTTCGATGGCTCGGGGGACCAGCTCGAGGGTGACGGGCGCAGTGGCCCGCAGGAGGCGCCACAGTGGGCCGCCAACTGCGGCCGCATCACGCCGGGCGAGTGGCGGCCAGCGTCGAGCCAAGTTAACCAGCGCAACGGCGATCTCCATGTGCGCGTAGCCCCGGTTGCGCTCGACGGCAACGACGCGCAGTGCGGCCTCGGCAGCCAAGGCTTCGTACTCCTGCAGTGACCGGTACACCACCTGGTACGTGCCTGTCTGTACCTCTACCCCCGCGCGAACTCCCGATTCGCGCAGGATGATTCGGCCCCTCGGCGCCAGCTGGCCGAGGCGGACGAGCAGTGCCACAGCGTCGGCTCGATCGAGGTACATCAGCAGCCCTCCGAGCAGGACGCCCTGGAACTCGCCGTCGAGGGCCACGGTCAGGGCATCGCCCCGCACCAGTTCGACGTTGCCCTGTCCTGCCAGGCGCCGCCGGGCTGCGGCCAGCATGCCGACGCTTGCGTCCACGCCGACGACTCGCCCGTAGCGCTGCGCGAACAACTCTGTCCACGCCCCGGCACCGCATCCGACGTCGAGCACCGAGGCCGTGGGTCCCAGTCCGGCGAACCACCGGTCGACCACCGCCCGCTCGAGCGCGAAGCGATGCTCGACGCAACCGGGGGGCAGGCCCTGCTCATGGGCCATGTAGGAAGCCGATTCAGCCTCGTGGGCCGCGTCCTCCCAGTAGGCGCGTACCACCTCGTAGTCCAGGCGGTGCTCATCACCTCGATAGCCTGACATACAGGCCAACCTAGCGCCGATGACCTGGCGTCACAGCGCCTCGGCACGTGGACACAGGGTTGAAGTTCACAAGAAATGCTAACGTCGCCCTGGATCGTCGATAGAGGCCTTCTCGCGTTTCGACTGTGAGCTGACCGTCCTCAGCCGCTCCTAAAGGGTCAGTGACCTGGCAGCGCATTGGACGACAACGTAGCCATCGAAAAGCCTGGAGGCTTGCTGTGACGCAGACGGTAGGAGTTGGCACGCAGGGGCTGGTCCTGGGAAATCTGTCGCCGGGGCCGCTGCCCGTACGGCGCGCGCTCATCCTCGCCGCCGGCCTTGGCCAGCGCATGCACCCCCTCACCATCGACGTGCCCAAATGCCTCGTCGAGGTGAACGGGGTTCCGATCTTGTTCCGTTCGCTGCAAGCACTTGCCTCCGCGGGGGTGACCGAAGCCATCATCGTGGTCGGCCACGAAGCGGCCCAGGTCCGCCGGAGGGTAGGGCACAACTTCGCCGGGATCGAAATCGAGTACGTCGATGCCCCGTCGTTCGACACGACCAACAACATTCGCTCGCTGTGGGACGCCCGCCGATACTGCGACGAGGACATCCTCCTGCTCGAGGGCGACATCCTCTTCGACAGCGATGTCGTGATGCGCTTGTGCGAGCAGGTCGGCAGCAGTATGGCCGTGGCCCCCAACAACGCCAACTTCTCGGGCACCGTCGTGCGTCACGACGACAACGGCTTCGTCACCGCCTTCATCCTGGGCGCCGAACTGGACGGGCACCTGAACGGCGATGATGCTCAGAAGACTGTCAACATCTATCTGCTGCGGGCCGAGGCGCTGCGCACCAAAATCTTGCCCGAACTGTGCCGCCAAGTGGATAGCGGCAACGTGCAGGCCTACTACGAGACGGTGTTCCGCGCCCTCGTGGCCGACGGCTCGTTACCGGACCTCGTCGCGGTCGACGTATCGAGCAGCCGGTGGTACGAGATCGACGATTACCGCGACCTCGAGATCGCCGAGTTCATGTTCCTAAGCCGTGAACGCCAGTACGATCGCATCCAGTCACTGCATGGCTCGTACTGGCGTTACGGCGTCGTTGACCACTCCTACCTGTACAACTTGCACTTCCCTCCGCCCGCCATGCTCAACGATCTGCGCGATGAGATACCTGACATCGTCGCCAACTACCCGGTCGGTCAGTTAGAGCTCGACCGCCTCGTCGCCCAATGGACGGCAGCCGACCCGGCGAGCATCGTCGTGGGCAACGGGGCCGCTGAGCTGATTAAGGTTCTGGGCCAGCACCTCATCGAGAAGATGACGATCCCCGTCCCCTCCTTCAACGAGTACGAGAACGTATTGCGGCCCGAGCAGATCGACCGCGTGGCACTCGATCCCGTGACTTTCGAGCTCGACCTGGACGCCTTCGCCGAGTCTGCTCGGCGGGCGGGCTCCAACGTGGCCGTCCTCGTCACCCCCAACAACCCGACGGCCCTCTCCATCGACCGTCAGGCAGTCCTGCAACTGGCGCGCCGCTTAGCGGAGCACGGGTGCCGACTGATCGTGGACGAGTCATTCATCGAGTTCTCCCGCGCCGGGCGGACAGCCAGCGTCGAGGGCGACGTCGACAACCACCCCAACCTGGTCGTCATCAAGAGCATGAGCAAGGTGTTCGGCATCGCCGGCCTGCGCATTGGCTACCTCCTCACCGCCGACCGCCGCTTCGCAGCTACCGTTCGCGCTGATCTACCCATCTGGAACCTGAACGGCATGGCGGAGTCTTTCCTGCGCCGGGTGGGCCGCTACCGGAGCGAGTTCGCAGCCAGTTGCGAGGTGGTACGCGACACCAGCCAAGAGCTCTACCGTGTGCTGCGCGAGTTGCCGGGCTTGGCTCCCTTGCGGCCCGACGCCAACTTCGTGTTTTGTAAGATCACCGCACCTGGTCTAACGGGACCGGCGCTGGCTCGAAGGCTGTACGTCGAACACGGCATCCTGATCAAGGACTGCGCCTCAAAGACAATGCCCCAGGCTGATCGCTATATTCGCATCGCGTCGCGCACGGCGGCCGAGAACCAGCGGCTCATCGACGCCCTGTCCCAGCTCGGGCTGGACGGGTCGTGAGCGAATCACCGGTCGCCGATGCGCGAGGGGACGCCGCTGCGCCGCCTCCGACCATCGTGTCCCACCTCGCAGACGCTGCCAATCTGCTCACCCTCACCGGGCTCGCAGCCAGCATCCTGGCGATCACGATGGCAGTGCGGGGCGCGCACGCGGGGGCCGCCATCAGCCTCGTGGGCGCCTTCGTCTTCGACGTGGTCGACGGCCCTGTGGCCAAGCGGACGCCGGGGCGCACCGACGAGCAGGGTGCATTCGGGGCCAACCTCGACTCGCTGGCCGACATGGTGTCGGCCGGGGCTGCCCTCGGCGTTGTGATCTTGTCCTATGGCCACTTCCGGGTTGCGTACGTGCTGGTGGCGGTGCTGCTCGCTGCGGCCACGGCAATGCGACTCAGTTACTTCAACGTCCACGGCCTCGAAGCAGCCTCGGGTACGTACACCGGCTTGCCAACCGATCTGGCCATCATCACCTTCGTAGCCTTGATGCTCCTCGATGGGCCGCTCGGCCCCGCCGCCTTCCGGGTCGCCCTCAGCGCCGGCGGGGTGGCGCTGGCCGGGCTCATGGTCAGCCCGTTGCGTATCCCTAAGCTGACCGGGCGCTCGTACGTCGCTGTCATAATCTTGGCCCTCGCGCTGGCGACGGCTCACGCCGTCCGGCTGATCGCCTGAACTCTCGACCGCACGCGAGGGGTGTCACGTTGCAGCTATCCCGCCACCGACAGAGGCAGTGCCCCGATGGCGTAGCGCGGCGCCGGCGACTACATCCCGCCCTTGAGCTTCGCTGCCCTCGCCCTGACCTCCTGGGCCCTTCGCCCACCCGCACGCCGACTCCCGGACAACCCAATCGGAGCCGACCAGCAGGCCTCCGGCCATCGCTGATGATGTGCTCTCGGAGACGATCGGGGATCGTTCCATCCTCGGAGCGGACGAAGATCGACGCCAGGTGAACACAGAGCATCTATCCGCTCCCGGCCAGTCGCCTTGGCTCCTACGACCCATCCGGGTGCGCGAACCGGCAGGCAGGCGATTGTCCCAAGATCACGCTGATGGTCGCGCCGACACCTGCCACGACAGCCGGGTGTCCGCGCCCGCGCGTGCGTAGACCGCAGTCACGAGCCGTCGGCGGTAGATGGCTCACTGACGAAGGGTCAGGGGAGCACGTGAACGCTAATCACCGCCGCCCTGATCGTCCCGTAGACCGATCGGCTACCGGTGCTTGGGGCGGGAGTCTTTCCGCGCGCTAATGTCGCCTGCGTTGCTAGCCCGCGACTGCGCCGACGGGTGAGCTGGTCGCGCTGGATGCAGCCCATCCACTCACTGCGCTCTCATAGTGGGTCTTCAACTTTCCGCGTGATGCACCGGGTGGTCACGCGGAAAGTTGAAGACCCTCTTTAATGCCCTTCTCGCAAGGGCGTTTGGGCGCGGCGGTCATCCCATTCGTGCGGTTCAATGAAGCTGTCGGCTACACTCTCAGCAATGCAAGGGGCTAGGGGGCCGGTCCTCGAGGCCGGGGCCCGATTCGAGCGATCTGGGGGGCGAGCCGTCGATGACAACGATCGATGAGGTGGCTGCCCGAGCGGGGGTTTCGGCCGGAACCGTGAGCAACGTCCTCAATCGGCCGTCCTACGTGTCGGCGGACACTCTTGCCAAGGTCCGCACAGCGATCGAGGAACTCGGCTATGTTCCACGCTCGTCATCGAGGCAGTTCCGGCCCGGGCGGAGCCGGACCATATGCATGCTCGTCGAGACTGTTGCCAATCCCTTTTTCATCGACCTCGCGCTCGGCGCGGAGGAGGTGGTGCGCAATGCCGATGGAGCCTTTCTTTTATTGGACAGTACCGACGACATTCGGCGGGAGAGGCTGAATCTGGATGTAGCGGTGCAACAGAGGGTCCAAGGAATGCTCATCAGCCCCGTGGAGGAGGATAACCTGCTGCTCGACTCCTATGTTCGAGAAGGTGTTCCGCTCGTGTTCCTCGACCGAATCCGAAGCCGCCGCGACCGATGCTCGGTTTCCGTCGACCACCTGAAAGGTGGGCGGCTGGCGGTGGAGTACCTCGTACGGCTGGGGCATCGGAGGATCGCGGTCGTCGGTGGATCAGTCTCCTTCCGACAGGTGGCCGAACGGTTGCGCGGCGCCAACAATGTGGCTGGGGAAGTCGGCGCGTCCATCGTGCACATGGCGACCCCAGGCATGGCGGTGTCGGACGGAGCTCGAGCAGGACGGGAGCTTGTCGCCACCCCCAGGAGCCTGCGGCCCACCGCCGTGCTGTGTGTCACTGACCTAGTGGCAATCGGATTTCAGCAGGAATGCATCCGCCACGGCGTCCGCATCCCCGACGACGTCTCGATCGTCGGATACGACAACCTTGACCTTTCCGAGGCCGCTGCGGTCCCTCTCACAACGGTCGCCCAGCCGCGCCGAGAGATGGGGGCGATGGCGGCGCGACTACTCCTCGACGAACTGGACTCGGGAGACAACCACGTGCATCAGCAGATCGTTCTTGAACCCCAACTGGTCGAGCGTGCTTCAACCAAGGCCGTGGACGACATCGTGTGAGGTTTCTCGTTGACTCGCTGGAGGAAGCCGGAAGGTCAACCTGCTAGCGGCCCCCTGAGCCGCAGCTCGATCTCGAAGGTCCGCGATTCGCCGGGTTCAAGCATGGGGAGCGCGTCAACGTTGCCCAGGGCCTCGCGGCCCACGAGGCCTGCGCAGTTCGCGGGTTCGAGTCCGGTCACGTAGGTACCCTCGCCGAGCATCTTCCACTGGTAGAGGCACGGCAACGACGCTGGGTCGACCTTGATCTCGATCCCCAGGCCGAGCGATGGACGCGACAGCCGCGCCGTTGAGGTTCCGCGGTGCAGGTAAACGCGTTCGGCGAATCTGGGGTCGGGGTCGGCGAAGGCGCGCCAGTCGTCGTCACTCTGCTGCAGCGGCTCGACCGGTCCTTCGGAGACTCCCAGCTCAGTGTCGGCGGACACCAATGGCCAGCCGAGGTTGCAGTGATACAACACCATCAGGGGCCAGGGCCGGTGGCCGTCGTTACTGATCCGGTCGCTGATCGTGATGGTGCGGGAGCCGACGGGAGAGCTGATCGTTCGGCGCATCTCCAGGTTCTCGGCGAACACTCCAGCTTGTCTTACGGATGCCGTCACTCTGGCTATCCCGTTGACGAGGCCGGCTTCCAGGATCGTGGCCGGGGTGGCGGACACTCTTCCGTGCTGCCCGTATTCTCCGTAGCGATCGACGCCGGGCGGGCCAAAGGCGTCGAGGCCGCATGTAGTCAACAGGCCGCCGCCGAAGGTACGCAACCAGCCGAGACCGCCGGGCTCGGCGAAGCTGGGCGCGGCCAAGCCGGTGGGTGACAGCCAGGCGACACCGATCCCGTCAATCGTCGCCCGACCGATGTCCAGCCCGCGATCAGGATGCAGGTCGAACTCAAGACCGCCGCCTGTGGCGACACGGATCACTCGCGAGCCGCGGGCAGGGCCCTGGACGCACTCCAGTTGTTCGACCCGTGCGGCCTGGTCGGGGCTGCCCAGGAATCGGGCAGCCTCCGGCCAAGCCACGCCGTGGATCTCCGGCGTCTCGCTCACTGATCGGCGGGACGGTCTTGAGCCAGCTGAGCGTTGCCCGGACCGAAGTGGCGCAGCACGACGAGCGGCTCGCTGGAGCTCATGTTGACGTACTCGATGCCACTGGTCGCGGCGTCGTGGGAGACGAAGTACTCGTCGTGGGTGAGTGCCCCGTAGCGGATCATGGACGGCGAGGCCAGCTCGCTGCCGTTGATGATCCCGGTGCCCTGGGTACAGATCAGGCCGTGGGCGTCCGCATCGGTGATCACAGCACGCTCTCCGGGCGCCACGGTGAGCTCCTTGGCGGAGAACCGGGGCGAGCGGTAGACCACCCATTTGTCCTGGTAGGCGGTGCTGCCGTCAGCCCTTGAGGACCCTGTCTCCACCGGTTCCATGAAGTGGTTCTTCTTGAAGGTGGCGTCGGTGTTCTCGTCCCAGTCGACAATCTCGAGCAGGAAGTCCGGGTCGCCCCGGTGGTCTTCGGGCACGTCCTTCCACAACAGGTCATCGCCGACCTCGCGGTTGTTGCTCCACGACTCGAACATGGCAAAGACATCGCAGTCGGCTTGCGGCTCGTAAGTGCAGAGGCTTCCAGGCGCGTGCAGCACTCCGGCAGGGACGTTCCAGCCTGTGCCCACGGTCAACCTGTAGCCGCGGGAAAGCTCGGTGATCCGGTTGTCCCCGCCGCGGAGGTAGTCCTCTATCTTGGCCAGCAGCTGCTCGCGGGTGGTTTCGGGGTGCAGCCCGAAGTAAGTCTCGGGGAGCCATCCGCCGTAGTTGTTCACCTGCGGTGCGAAGTAGTAGGCCTCGGGCTTTCCCGGTTTGCCGACCAGGGCGGCGTGTTCGTCCCGCTGGTGAATGTGGAACGGAAGCGGGGCGAGGTTGTCGAAGAACTTTGAGTACATGGGCCAGCGACCCCACTCCTGCCAGAGCCGCTCGCCGAGGAGACCCTGCCGGAGGTCTCCGACGAACTCGTCGAACGGAATCAGTTCCTCGTCGGAGGTAACCACCATGCTCAGGCCTTCGAACGGGCCAGTACCGGGACCGTTTTCGGCGCGGATGGCGGAGGAGAACCACCGCTCGTCGATGCCGCCGCGTTCTTTGCCGAACGGGAAGTAGTCATGGGGGTGGAGCTTGATGCGTCGTCCCGGAGTGCAGAACGCACGAGGCACCCACGCCGGGGCGAGCCGCACGATCCCTCCACCACCGTCGAGGGTCTCTCTCGCGGACTTGGCGGCCGACACCACACTTCTTCCGTTTTCCTGCATGAACCTCAGCCTCTCAGTGCTTCATTGAACCTAAATGAACTCTACCGTGCTTGCACCCAGCATGTACGGTTCAGACAGATGGTTCAATGAAGCCGGCGGCTGTTTGGCGAAGGTGTCACCTCCCACCCCAGCTCGAACGCCGTGGTCAAGAGAACCTTCGATTCGCTCATGGATGCAGCGTGGCGTCGAAGTGAAAGGACATGACATGGAGATCTACCCGAAGATCCACAACGCGATGTGGCCGGGCGTGGTCGGCAAGGGAGTCCCCGGGGCGGAACCGGTGGTCCCGTTTGAGACCCTGCTGGACCTGACCGCCGCTGCCGAGGTGGACGGCATCAAGTTTGACGGTATCGACCTCTTTCTTTGCGAGGCCCATACCAGCATCGACAGCACCCCGGGCGACATCGAGCGCCTGGTGGAGAAGATCGCTGCCAAGGGGCTTGAGGTCGGGTCCTTCGTGGCGCCGATCTGGGGCGGCGACGGTGGCGGCTCAGCGATGGGTTCCCGCGGGGAGCGTGACCGCTTCCTCGAGCAGGTGCGCAAGGCGTGCGTGATCGGCGTGCAGATGCGTGAGCTGGGCATCCGTCCCAACGGGGGTATCCGGATCGACTCCTCAACCTCGGTCGCGGAATGGGATGCGCACCCCGAAGAGGGCACCCAACTCATCATCCAGACCTTCCGCGAAGCAGGGAAGATTGCCGCCGACCACGGCGAGCATCTAGTAGCCGAGGGCGAGATCTGCTGGGGCGGAATGCACTCCTGGCGCGAGATGGTGAAGGTGCTCGAAGGGGTCGGGATGCCCGACACTGTGGGCTTCCAGGCCGACATGGCACACACCATGCTGTACACGCTCGGCTACAACCGCGAGCAGGATCGGATCCTGCCGTCGGGATACGACTTCTTCGACCGCAGCCTGCTGGATTCGGCGTACAAGCAGGTCGCCGACGCCCTTCGGCCCTGGACTTTCGATCTGCACGTCGCGCAGAACGACGGCACCGTGTTTGGCTCGGGCAGCCATGACGTCACCGGTCGCCACTGTCAGGTCGATGACCCGGCCGGCAAGCTCGACGTGGTCAAGCACGCCGGCTTTTGGCTGCGCGAGAGTTCCGGCGAGATGAACCCCAGAATCCGCCACATCTGCTGGGACGGGTGCATGTTCCCCAATTCCGTCCTGGAAGACCCCGAGACCTGGCAGAAGGTTCTGGCTCAGATGATCGCTGTCCGTGCCGCGCACAACTGGACCGAGTGAGAAGGAAGACAGAAGTGACCAAGAAGGAACTGCGCGTCGGCCTAGTCGGAGACGGGTTCATGGCGCGCGCACACTCCAACGCCTACCGAGCNGTCGGACGCTTCTTCGAGCTGGACTACCAGCCGGTGCTCAAAGCGGTGTGCGCCCGCAATCGCGCGAAGGCGGAAGCATTCGCCGACACTTGGGGCTACGAGTCGGTTGAGACTGACTGGAAGGTCCTCGTCGACCGCGACGATATCGACGCGATCGACATCTGCGCCCCCAATCACCTCCACGCCCCGATCGCGATCGCAGCTGCGGAGGCTGGGAAGATCGTCCTGAGTGAGAAGCCCCTGGCACGCACCGCCGCGGAGGCCATGCCAATGGTTGAGGCTGTCGAAAGGGCTGGCGTTGCGAACCTCGTCTGGTACAACTACCGCCGCGTGCCTGCTGTCAGCTTCCTGCAGCAGATCGTGGCCTCCGGGGTGCTGGGCCGGGTCTTCCACTACCGAGCCAACTTCCTCCAGGACTGGACGATCTCCGCAGACCTTCCTCAAGGCGGCGGCAACTGGCGCCTTGACAACACCGTCGCCGGCTCAGGCGTAACCGGCGACCTGCTCGCACACTGCCTCGACACTGCCCTTTGGGTGAACGGCTCGATCAGCTCGCTGACCGCAGCCACCGAGACCTTCGTGAAGGAGCGCCAGAACCTGGACACCGGCAAGGTGGAGAAAGTTGGCATCGACGACGCGGTCGAAGTAATCGCCCGCTTCGACAACGGCTCCCTGGGACTCTTCGAATCCACCAGGTACGCGCGCGGCCACAAAGCCATGTACAGCCTGGAGATTAACGGCGAGCACGCCTCCCTGGCCTGGAACCTGGATGATCTGAACCACCTCGAGTGGTTCGACCACCGGGTTGACGGCCCGCTGCGTGGCTGGTCACGGATCAGCGTCACCGACGGTGAGCACCCCTACGTCGGCAGGTGGTGGGTGCCCGGACTGAACTTGGGCTACGAGCATTCGTTCACGCACACCCTGGCTGATTTCCTCACCGGGCTGGCCACCGGCGAGCCCGCCGGGCCGACGTTCCGGGAGGCATTGGAGACCTCGAGAGTGTGCGACGCGATCCTGGAGTCCGCCGTCGGCGGTTCCTGGGTCGAGATCCGCCCGGGGCCTGACCAGCCCACCGCGAAGACCATTCGATTGTGAGGTTCTGTAGTNGCGCAGTTCTTCCTGGTGACCCTCAACGGGCTGACCTTGGCCGGAGACCGAGTTGCAGGTGGCTCGCCGCGCGGTCGAGGTCCTCAAGGAGGAGACAAGCCCAAAAGGAGGTGCGAGGCGGTCGAGGTGATCGCCGCGCACGGCCTACCCGTCCAGGTCGCCTGCCGAGTGTTGGGTGTTTCGGAGTCCGGCTTCTACGAGCGACGCACGCGGCCGCCCTCAGAACGGGCTGACCGGCACGCGATGCTCACCGACCTGATCAGCCAGATCCACACGAGTGCCACGGGATCTACGGTGCCCGCAGGGTCCATGCCGAACTCACTCTCGGGCGCGGCGTCCAGGTCAGAGACAACCAAGTCGAGCTGCTGATGCGGCGTGCCGACCTGCAGGGCATCACAGGACGGCGTCAGTGGAAGCGGATCAGGCCCGACAACATCGCTACCGACCGCGTCGAGCGCGACTTCGCCCGCAGCGGCCCGAACCAGTTGTGGGTCACCGACATCCCTGAGCACCCCACCCGGGAGGGGAAGGTGTACTGCTGCGTCGTGCTCGACACCTACTCCCGCGTCGTGGGCTGGTTAATCGACGTCTCACCGAACGCTGCGCTGGTCACTCACGCGCTCGGCATGGCGATCGAGGCTCGACTCGG
>JGI24141J26756_1000489_pt1 | contig 10928 bp, 8 predicted proteins | sample BarGraIncu00421A_FD_26756 | JGI IMG/M metagenome (IMG submission 26756) | reverse complement strand
AAAGACATTGAAGAAATGAATAAAGCGGCGGAAAGAGGAAAGCCCGCGGTGCAGCCACAACCGGCCGCTCCGCAGGCTCCTAAAAAATAAACAGGAAGTTTTTGCTTTTATATTGACAGGTTTTAATGGGAAGTTGATTATTTAATATGAGGTAACTATGTTGTCTCCGGTGTACTGAGGGCGATTGCCGCCGTTAATAATGACCTTCCGGAATGATGCCGAATTGTAGTGCTTGCTTATTGATAGAAAAGAAAGTATCCAGGATAAACAATGAAGACAAAAGAGATGACATTTAAAGAATTAGGCATAGACAAAAGAATATTAAAAGCAATAACCGAACTGGGCTTTGAAACGCCGATGCCTGTTCAGCAGGAGGTTATTCCTTTTTTGTTAAATCAGACGAAGGATCTGGTTGCCATGGCTCATACAGGAACAGGAAAAACCGCGGCCTTTGGCATACCGATCATTCAACAGATCGATTTCACGTCTATCAAAACTCAGGCACTCATTCTGGCACCCACCCGGGAACTTTGTTTGCAAATAACGGACGATTTGAGCAACTTTGCCAGACACATTGAAAACTTAAATATTGTCGCGATTTACGGTGGCGCCAGTATCATGACCCAGATCAGGCAGGTAGCAACTGGCGCCCAGATTATCGTGGCCACACCCGGCAGAATGCTTGATATGCTCAAACGCAAGAAAGTGAATGTTTCAGCGATTGGCTGGCTGGTGCTGGATGAAGCCGATGAAATGCTGAACATGGGATTCAAGGAAGAGCTAAACGCGGTGCTGGCAAGCACTCCGGAGGATAAAAGAGTCCTGTTATTTTGCGCCACAATGCCCCGTGGTATTGAAAGTATCGCCAGAAGCTACATGAAGAAGCCCCAGGAAATTACAGTTGGTTCTCGCAATACGACAGCGGAAAACGTCCACCATCAGTATTATGTGGTGCATGCCAAAGACAGATATATAGCGCTCAAGAGAATTGCCGATTATTATCCTGATATTTACGCGATTATTTTTTGCCGCACAAAAATAGAAACTCAGGAAGTTGCCGACGCGCTGATCAAAGATGGTTACAATGCCGACGCCTTGCACGGCGATCTCTCTCAGGCGCAAAGAGACAGTGTCATGAACCGCTTTAGGGGCAAGAATTTACAAATGCTTGTGGCCACTGACGTTGCCGCCAGAGGCATTGACGTTGTCGATCTGACGCATATCATTAATTACAATCTTCCCGACGATATTGAAAACTACACTCACCGCAGCGGGCGAACCGGCAGGGCCGGCAAATCCGGTATCTCGATTCTTATCGTCAATTTGAAAGAAGTATTTCGCGTTAAACAGATTGAAAAACAAATCGGCAAGAAATTTCAGGCGGTAAAGATACCTACCGGAAGAGAGGTCTGCGAAAAGCAACTGATTCATCTGGTCGAAAAACTGAAAAATACGGAGATTCAGCACGATGAAATCGGCTCATTTCTACCTGCCGCTTATGAGCAACTAAAATCAATAAGCAAGGAAGAAATAATTCAGCGCTTTATTTCAACTGAATTTAATCGCTTTTTGAGCTATTACCGCAAAGCTGCCGACATTAATGTGGAATTAAAGAAAGAAAGCAGAGCAGGTTTCACTGGCGGTTCTGATTCCAGATCCGGTTTGGTCCGTTTATTTGTAAATCTGGGGCAGATGGAGAAATTTAATCCTCAAAAACTAAAAACATATCTGCAAGAGACTGCAAACGTAGCTAACCTTCATGTTTCTAATATCGAGGTGACACGCTGTAGTTCTTATTTTGAAGTAGGCGCCCAATTTGCAGAAATTGTAATTGCCAAATTCAAAAAAGAAAAATTCCAAAATCGCCGGGTGCAGATTGATTATGCCGATAGGTCTGGTCGAAGCAATTATAAGGAAAAAGGATATAAAGGGCGCTCAAAGTCTACGGAATCATTTTTTTTCAATAAAAGGAAAAAGCGATCAGGTAAATAGGCGGGGAATACGAACACCACAAAGTTCATGATATTTATCAGCACCAGAAATAATCGTCATACCCGCGAAGGCCGGTATCCAGAACATATCGAAAGGACTGGATTCCGGATCAAGTCCGGAATGACAAGACAGAGGGTTTCCGACTTTTTGCGCGTTCTTCAATCTTTAATTGTCTGATTAAAAAACTATCTAATTGATTGGCAAATGCCTGGCGGTCATTTTTACCAAAAACAGCGGGACCGCCGGTAAGCATGCCACCGCCCCTGAGCTCACCCAGCAGATCACGCATAGATAACCTGTCTTTGATGTTACCCTCCGTGTAGAGATCGCCTCGGGGGGTGAGTGCAAAAGCGCCGTTAGCGACAACTCTATCGGCAAGTGGAATATCGGAAGTGATTATCAAATCACCGGTTTGTGCAAGCCCGGCAATGCNATCATCGGCCACATCCGTACCTTCCCCAACCAGAACAACGGAAATGTTTGCCGATGTTTTAANTCTCANCGGTTTATTGGCCACAAANACCAGCGGCACGTTCAAACGNTCAGAAGCCCTGATTAAAATATCCTTGATCACGTTAGGAAACGCGTCTGCATCGATATATATCTTCATTTATCCGAGATTTCCTTGACCCGGCCGACTATGCCGCCCTGCAGACGAACTTTAATGCCATGAGGATGAACACTGGAATTTGTCAGAATATCCTGAACAACACCTTCAGAAAGTCTGCCTGTGCGCTGATCCTGTTTTTGAATAACCTTAACCCGCATACCCACTTTAATTTCAGTACGGATATTTCCCCGCGCTATTTCTTTCTCCATTGTAGTTAACTCTCCATGTAAATCCAATTCTAAATCAAAGCGCTATCTTTGTTGGCATCGCAGCCCGGCGTATAACCTGAAGGTCACGCGTGAGACTGTGTCGTAATGTCTTTGCGTGTCCCCCGCTGGCGGGGGTAGGGGGTGGACGTGTTAATGTAGCCGTAATGTTCATCGTAGGGCGCGTTTCCCAAACGCGCCGCTTCGGACTGCTCGGGGGAGCAGTCCCTACAATATCCACCTCCGTCACTGCGTGACACCTCCGCCGGCGGAGGATATGGAAGGACATTATTTGCTATTGCGACACAGTCTCGTATGCCTGGTGCGTCGTCGGCTTCCTCAATCCGCCGCCGCGGACCTGCGTCGCCTTCTCCTTGTCGCCTCGATATCATCTTTGATTTAGAAATGGTATAATAATTTTGTGTGTCATGAATATGCGCTGCCTCGTAAATCTTACGATAAGCTTGCTTGCCTTATATCGCAATGGTCGGAAAAACCGGCAGGTGGTACGCCCAAGGCCTGAAGAAGCCGCGTCCAGTAATTGACCTGCGCGGCGGTGCTGGCTAAAATTACAATCTCCCTTTCCGTAAAATTTGCCTTATCAATCAAAAATCAAATACAGAGAGACGCCGCATAAGTATCGGCTGTACTGTTCAGATTCACTTTCCTGGAGAGGGGACATGTTTCCGCAGCAGATCGGCAAATTGTTCAGGCGCAATGGGTTTACTGAAGTAAAAACCCTGCATCTCATCACAGGAGTGGTCATTTAAGAAGTTCATGTGTTCTACCGTTTCTACACCTTCGGCCACTACGGTAAGACTTAGAGCCTTGCCCATAGCTATAATCGCCTCGGTAACCGCTTTGTCCTCAGCATCTTGCGGGATGTTGCGGATGAAGGATCGGTCCACCTTGAGCGTGTCGATAGGGAAGTGCTTAATCTGGGCAAGAGATGAGTAGCCGGTGCCGAAATCGTCGATAGCAAGGCGTACACCCAAGTTCTTGATTTTGGCTAACACAGCGATCATGCGCGTGGGGTTATGCATCACCATGCTTTCGGTAATTTCCAACTCCAGCAGATTTGGCGCCATGCCGGAATCATTAAGCGCTGTTCTGATATCGTCTATCAGATTGTTATCCGTGAGTTGGCGAAGGGACAAATTTACCGCCATGCAGACAGGGGGAAGACCCTGCTGTTGCCAGGCGGCATTTTGGGCGCACGCGGTTCTCAATATCCACCTGCCGATGGGTATGATTAGCCCGGATTCTTCGGCTACCGGAATGAATTGCGTGGGTGTTACGGAGCCAAGGGATGGGTTCTGCCAGCGCAGCAACGCCTCCACACCGGTGATCGCGTTAGTTTTGAAATCAAGCTTGGCCTGATAATGCAAAGAGAGCTCATTGCGCTCCAGGGCAAAGCGCAGGTTTGTTTCGATCGATAGATGTTCTAACGATTTTGATTGAATATCTTCGGAGTAGAATTGGTAATTGTTCTTGCCTTCCTCTTTGGCAAGATACATGGCTATATCGGCATTTTTCAGCAGGGATTGATCGTCTTCTGCATCCTTTGGAAACACGCTGATGCCGATGCTTGCCGTTATACGACATTCTTCATTCATAAGATTTACAGGTTTGATGACGGCGGAAAGTATTTTGCCAGCCACTGTTTCGACTTGGCTTAAATCGCTTAATTCCTCAATCAATATTACAAACTCGTCTCCTCCCAAACGGGCGACAACATCAACTGTCCGCAGAGTTTGCTTTAACCGCATGGCGATTTCTTGCAGCAATTGGTCGCCAGCCTCGTGCCCCAAGGTGTCGTTGATAGTCTTGAAACGATCAAGATCGATGAAGAAAACTGCAAACTGCCGCTGATAACGTTTTGCGGACTGAATGGCGTGATTTAATAGTTGGCTGAACATCAAGCGGTTGGGCAGTCCCGTCAGAGCGTCGTGTGTGGCCTGGTACTGAATCTCTTCTTCCATTCGCTTGCGCGCAGTGATGTCATGTCCAATTCCCTTAAACCCGCAAACTTTGCCTTCTTTATCTCGCTTAGGAAAAATGGAAAACTCGGCAGAGATTACTATGCCGTCTGTGCTGATAAATTCATAGGGAAAATTCTTAGTCGACTCGCCTGTTTTAAAAACCTGATTAAATAACCTATAGACCGAATCTGATTCTTCCTTTTTGATGAAGGATCGAAAATTCAAACCGGTTAACTCCTTTTGAGAATATCTCAAAACATTGGCGAAAACATCGTTGGAAAAAGTGATATTGCCAGCCAGATCAGTTTCAAAATACCATTCCTCCATCTCTTCTATTATGGTTCGATATCTCTCTTCGGACTGCCGCAGAGCTTCTTCCATTTGCTTGCGCTCGGTGATATCCCGTCCAATCCCTCGAAAGCCGATAATCTCTCCTTTTTGGTTTTGCAGAGGGAAACCTGTGTTTTCGGCAAATCCTGTTGTTCCATCCTTACGTTTAACCTTGTAGAAAATGTCCCTTTCGGGCTTACCGGTACTGTATATCTTACCGAAGGCATTATACACAGTTTCGATATCCTCCTTAGCAATTTGACCCCGGAAACTTGTTCCGATCAGTTCCTCCTTAGAATGTCCTAAGTGATGACAAAGCGAATCATTGACGAAGGTATAATTGCCGACGAGATCTACCTCATAATATGCATCCTCCATCTCCTCAAGCATAGTCCGGTATCTCTCCTCAGACTGGCGTATCGTCTCCTCCGCCCGCTTGCGCTCGGTTATGTCCCGAGAAACACCCCGAAATCCGATTGGCTTACCTTCTGAATCCCTGATAAGAGATGCAGACGTTTCGTAAATCACTTTAGTCCCATCTTTTCTGATAGATTCAACTTCTAATGTCTCAATCGGTTTGCCTGTTCGGTNANGTNCAGCGAGGTAGGGCTGATATAATTTTTTAGCGTTTTCTTCATCTGTATGCTGCCGGTAGTTCATCCCGACCAATTCTTCTTTNGTATATCCTAGAAATCTGCAGTTAGCTTCATTAACAAAAGTATAATTACCGGCAAGGTCAAGTTCAAAATAGCCCTCCTGAATGCTCTCCAGAATGTTGCGATATTTCTCCTCGCTCTCTCTGAGCGCTTCTTCCGCCTGTTTCCGTTTGCTTCTTGAAGCTGCCTCTTCTAACTCTCTGGCTACGGCGGGGCACAGGCGCGATAAGTTATTCTTCATGATATAGTCATGAGCGCCTAAGCGCATGCATTCCACAGCCGTCTCCTCGCCGATGGTACCGGATACAATGATAAGAGGGATGTCGATATTTGTTTCCTTTAAGACGGCAATTGCTGAGGGCGCATTGAATTTCGGAAGTTTATAATCGCACAGGATGATGTCCCATTGCTTCTCTTTGAGGGCTTTTTTCATGGCCGCGGCTGTTTCCACCCGTTCATACACAGGATTGTAGCCGCCTTTTTTCAGCTCACTGATTTCCAGCAGCGCATCGTCTTCCGAATCCTCAACCATTAATACCCGGAGGAATTGAGGATTGCTGATTTTAGATTCAGTATTTTTTGCCATTATAAAACCTCTCCTTAAAAAGACGATTACGGTGATTCGAGGGCACGATTACTACGATTAAAAAATCGCTGTAATCTTTTTGCTATCGTTGTAATCTTGTTTTTTATCTCTGTAATCGTTCTTTATCATTAGCCGTCTAATTTCACAGCTTCTATTACCAAAATTAACAAGTAGTCCCACTTTTATATCAGACGCTTTTAAATAAGAAATTATCTGACTTTCAAATATTTTAGGCATCTTACCTTCCACTGCTTTCAATTCAACTATTACTTTATTTTCTACTAAAAGATCGGCCCTGAATTTTCCTATGGGCTGTTCAGCGTATCGGACAACAAATTCCGTCTCTGCAGTAAATATCAATTTTTGCTTCTCTAATGCAATTTTCAAAGCATTCATATAAATACGTTCAACAAACCCGGGCCCCAGTTCATTATGAACATGATAGCATGCCTCAATAATCTTGCCCGTTAAAGGGTCCCTCTCACCATCTTTATTACTGTAATCGATCTTTTCCATCGCCGTATTCATATCACCGTAATCGTCTTTACTAATCGTTGTAATCGTTTTTTTATTTTACGGTAATGTAAAGTAAAAAACAGCTCCTTTCCCAACTTCTCCTTCCGCCCAGATTTTTCCTCCATGGCGATGGATGACACGCCGCACAGTGGCGAGCCCGATTCCCGTTCCGGGAAATTCCACTGTCGTATGCAGGCGCTGGAAGGCGCCGAATAATTTATCCACATAAGCCATGTCAAAACCGACGCCATTGTCCCGAATGAACATAACCGGCTTGCCATCCTTGAGCAGTGTGCCGAATTCGATGCGGGCATTTTTCGTCTTGCCCGTAACTTCCAGGCATTGTCAATCAGGTTCGTCAGGGCAATCTCCAGCAGGTGCCTATCGCCATCAATGATAATGTCTTTCTGAATACTCACCTTAACATCTCTTGCCGGATTATTCTGCCTGACCGTAAGGAGGATGGTCCGAACCATTTTGCTTAAATCAACGGATTCGCGTTTAAATTCAACCCGGGTTACCTGCGATAGTTTCAGCAGATCGTCAATCAGCAACCCCATGCGTTGCGTTCCCGCGCGGATGCGCTCCAGGTAATTTTTCCCTGTGGCATCAAGTTTGTCGCTATAATCCTCCAGGAGCGTCTTGCTGAATCCGTCCATGCCCCGCAGCGGCGCCCGCAGATCGTGGGAAACGGAATAACTAAACGACTCCAGTTCTTTATTGGTTGCCTCCAGTGCCCGGTTGGCTATGTCAATTTTTTTTGTATTCTGGTTCATGTCCTCCACCAGATTTAGCAGCGCAAGTTGGCTTTTGCGCAGTTCATTGGTTTGCTCTGCCACCTTTTTTCCCAGTTCCGCATTCAAGCGAAAAATCTCCTTCTCCGTCTTCTTGCGCTCGGTGATGTCAATACATGTACCGACCCATTCCCGAATGCTTCCGTCTTCGCTAAAGACAGGGAAACCACGTGCCAGCAGGTACGTATAAACTCCGTCATGTCTGCGCATGCGGTATTCGATCTCATAGAAGCTTTTTGCGGCAACAGCTTTATTCCATACCTGAAGGCTGTGCTCAAGGTCATCCGGATGGAGGGCTTTCGCCCATCCTGAACCTTTGGCCTCTTCATAGCTCTGACCGCTAAATTTCCTCAATGACGGCACATCCTCTACAACTTCTCCGTCAGCATTAGTAACCCATCCAATTTGATCTGTCGCGTCAATATAAGACCGATAGCGTGCCTCGCTTGTGAGCAACGCTTCTTCCGCCCGCTTGCGCTCGGTAATGTCATGAACAATGTGCACAGTGCCGGCATACTGGCCGGACGCATCGAGAATCGGGTCCACGGTGACTCTGAACCAATCATCGCCGACCTGCAGTTCCATGGTCTCCCGGCGAAGGCTCTTTCTTGCCCGTGGGAGGGGACATTCCTGAATCGGTTCCGTCGTGCCGTGCACGATCTCCCAGCAGTGCCTGCCGACAAGCTCGCCGCATGGGCTTTGGAAGAACCGCTCCGCCGTCTTGTTGGAGCGCACCACGCACTGCTCCTTGTCGAGCAGCCAGATCGCGTCGTTGACGGCGTCAAAGGTCATTTGCCACTCCCGTGCCGCCCGGACAGCTGCCTCCTCCGCCAGCTTGCGCTCGGTGATGTCTTCCGATATACCTAGTAAATATTCCGGTTTGCCCTGCTTATCAGCAATAGATATTTTTTTGGTCCGCAGCACCCTTTCGCCAAGATACCTGGTTTGAATTGTTTCCTCCGGTATTTCGACAAGTTTGCCACTGTGCAGAACCTCTCTGTCTTTTCCGGTAAAGAAATCGGCTTCGCGCTTAGGAAAAAAATCATAATCACTTTTACCTGACAACTCTTCCCTGGAATACCCGAGCAGTTCTTCGCATGCCTTGTTGGATTTCACGTATCGAAGATTTGCAGCATCTTTCATGAAAATCATGATCGGAATGTTTTCGACAATATCGTTGAGAGATTCTTCGCTTTTTTTCAAAGCCTCGACATGCCGGATAGCCGATACCTGATCCGCCAGAATCTTGCCAGCAAGGATCGTTGCCAGCGGATACAGAAGCATCACCGGCATGCCGATGCACATCACAACTTTTATGCCGGCATTCCCCGGCAGTGTGAACATCAGGGCAATCAGGACTAAAGCGATGGCCAGACCAAACAGGTAGAGATTTCGTGTGGACGGTGGCTTCGTTGCTGGGCTTAGCCGGAAATGGGCGACAAGACCGATCCCCACCGATGAAAGAATAACCAGCACGCCGGTGATCGTCCCCGCACCACCCAACCCAATACGGCACGCGATGGTCATCAAACCGGCCACAGACGCCGCCCAAGGGCCAAAAAAGAGGGCACACAGACTTAGCATGACAGACCGCCCATCAAAGATCAGACCCGGTTCCAGGTTAAGCGGACGCAGCATACCGATCACGGCGGCTCCGCCGAAGAGGGCACCTTGCAGCAAAACGCCCAACCGGGTGTGCCGCGGCCAGTGTTTGTCAATAAAACCGGAGACAACGCTAAGTGCCACCAGCAACGTCAGATTGACAATCAAATCGAGGTAGATCATATTAAATTACCTGTGTAGTTCGTATCTCGTGAGATATGACGATTACAACGATTAAAGGCTCGATTACTACGATTAAAAAATCTCTGTAATCGTTTCTCTTCATCTCTGTAATCATTTCCTCTCCAGCTTCGCAATCCGCTCCTTGAGTTCCATCATCTTCAACTCCCGGCCCACGAATGCCCGGTTCAGCTCTTCAAGCTGGACGATGGTTTCCCTGAGCTCGGCCGTCCGTTCGTTTATCCGCTGTTCCAAATTTTCATTTGATGATGCGGATTTTTTCTTCCGCCTTCTTGCGGTCGCTGATGTCCAGAAAGACTCCCTCAATCCTTAGCGGCAGGTTATCCTTATCTGTGACCAAATGGGCACTGGCAATTAAGGTGCCTTTCTCTCCTGTTTTCGTCTTGGAGTCGATCTGGTAGTTGGAAATAAAACCCTTGGCGACAACTTCTTGTAGATAAGCGTTGCGTTCGTGAGGATTTTGCCAGAAATCGGGCAACTGCGTCCCCTTCAAATCCGCCGCTTTATCGAAACCCAGAATGCGGCTAAATGCCTGGTTGTGCTCCAGCAGCACTCCGTCCAATGTGACGCTGTAATATCCCTCATCCAGGTATTGCACCGTTTCGCGGAATTTTTTTTCGCTTTCTCTCAGCTGGGCCTCCGTTTGTTTGCGTTCGGTGATGTCACGAATGTACGCACCAATTCCCTTTTTCCCCTCTGCAAGTTCGACAGGAAACTTCCTCATCTCATAGTATCGACCCGCAACAACTTCTTCAGCGATCAGTAGAGCATTCGAACGCAGCGTTTGTTCATCTGTCTTTCTGCACTCCGCAGCAGCTTTCTCGGCCATCAGATCAAAATCGGTCTTACCGATGATTTCACTTTCTGTTTTGCCGTAGAACTTACATAGAGCAGAATTTATGATGATATGACGGAAGCTCTCATCTTTCAGAAAAGCCATGTCTGAAGTTGAATCAAGGAATGTCCGAATCCGCTGCTCACTCTCCCGCAACGGGTCATCCGGTTGCGGGGTTGGCGTTTCTTTCAGGACAGTATTATCGGTTTTGTTCTGTCGGCGTGTGGGTTTTACTTGCTTTTTCATGGTTTCCTCTCTTCGTGAAGCGTAAGGCGTGAAGCGTATCTCGTATCTCACGCTTCACGAGTTACTGCTCTCCAACTCGGCAATCCGCATCTTCAGTTCCCGCATTCGTAACTCCCGATCCACGAATACTTTATTAATCCGCTCCAACTCGGCGGTTTTGGCCGACAATTCAGCGGTTCTCTCTACAACGCGTCCTTCGAGCTCTTCATTAAGCCGCTTGATCTCATCTTCCACCTGACGCTGTTTCTTTTCGATTTCCATTGTTTTGAGCGCATAGTTAATATCACCGGCAACTTCATTAAGCAGGTTTATTTCCTTTTCATTGAAAAAGAACGGGTCGGCATCGTAAATTGTGAACGCGCCGATTACCCT
>JGI24141J26756_1000486_pt1 | contig 10954 bp, 8 predicted proteins | sample BarGraIncu00421A_FD_26756 | JGI IMG/M metagenome (IMG submission 26756) | reverse complement strand
AAATTTTACGCCTTCCATAATTTCCTCCTTTTATCGGGAATGATGATCTGACCAGAACCGATATTGAATATTGGGGTCCTGTCAGCGAAATGATACCATTTCGATTTCAAAGGATAACGAGCCGACGACGATGCCAACAAAGTTAGTCAAAGAAAGCGAATTGGTATGAAGTATAAAGATAAGCGCTCTGATATGTCAAGACAGTTTCTTTCGCTTTATTTAATTCATCATTGACTTCAGTACTATAATCAAGTAAAAAATTAACTACAAATTCGGGCTAGAGGGAAGAACGCATATGATCCGTTCGGTACTGTTAGTTACCTTGGGAGTCGCTATAACCGCGTTTATATCCTTCTGGTGTGTGATCTTTTCTCTTTTCTCCAATGCGGAAAATAATATTCACAAAGTAGCCAAGCTCTGGGCTAAAATCCTGCTGTTAATCTGTAACACAAAAGTGGAAATAATCGGCAAGGAAAATATTCTGCGCGGCAAACCGCAAATATTCATGGCCAACCACCAGAGCGATTTCGATATTTTAATTGTTTTAGCGCATATCCCCGGTCAATTCCGGTGGCTCGTTAAAAAAGAGTTATTTCATATACCCGTATTCGGCGCGGCAATGAAAAGTGCCGGATATATTGAAATTGACAGGAATAATAGAGAAAAAGCAATGCAAAGTCTCGATCAGGCAGCCTTGCGCATTCGAGAAGGAAAATCAATCATGGCTTTCCCGGAAGGCACCAGAAGCCGCTTCGGTGAAATCAAACATTTCAAACAGGGTACATTTTATCTGGCGATTAAATCCGGTGCTCCCATTGTTCCTATATCGATCATCGGCAGCGGAGAAATTATGCCTAAAAGATCTCTAAAAATAAAACCTGGAAAGATAAAACTGGTCATCGATAAACCGATTGATGTGAAAAATATTATGCTGGAAAACAGACAGGAGCTGATTACGATAGTCCGAAATACTATCATTAAAAATTANGACAGCTTTCGGGCTGAAGGCGCCCAGAACATTAGAGACCTGGAAAAAGACATCAGCTGATTCCGATGCTGCCGTCACCCCAGTATTTTTTACCATACTTGTCAAATTGTCTTTTTTCTGAAATAGTCAGTTTCGATATATTAGCCATCATTAAAATAATATTTCTACGGCAGAGGCATGGAACAGAAACAAACTGATAATAAAAGAATCCGGGAAATTAAAGGTGTGGTGTATCTTGCCCTGGCTTTATTTCTGCTTTTGTGTCTTTTCTCGTACCATCCGCAAGATCCTTCATTTACCCGCTTTGTGGCCGATGGTCAGACGACCCAAAATTTCATCGGCATTTTCGGCTCCTACACGGCCGATTCCTTAATCCGTCTTTTAGGTATCAGTTCGTTTCTGTTACCCTTAGTTTTCTTACTGTGTTCTTTTATATATTTTTTACGGCCAGAGTTTAACATGGCCGCCAACAGATTTCTTGGATTTTTCTTTTTTGTCCTTTCTTTTGCCGGACTTCTGTCTCTTTTCATCGGAGAAGGTTTTACTATTTATGGAGAACAACTTCGGGCAGGAGGCCTGTCTGGCTACGCAATAGTCCGCCTTCTTCTCAACTATTTTAATACCGCGGGAACGTATATCATTTTATTTCTTGTTTTTATCGTCTCCCTGATTTTCACGGTTGAGTTTTCACTGGTTTCCACAACTCAACGTNTTTATCAATCTACCACAGTTCTGTTTATTGCCTGCAAAAACCAGTTCGCGTCTTTTGTTAATTTTGTTTTCGGCGGTACAAAAATAGATAGAAGTCCGCAGCCGGTGTTCGAAGATAATTTAAGTGTATCTAAAAAAGAAAAACCAAAAAAAATTGAGCAGACTCGTTTCGATTTCACCAAAATCAAGTCCGACGGCAAGTTCCAGTTGCCGCCTTTGACCCTTCTGGAAGAATCACCTCAAAAGGATACCAGGATAAAGCGCGATTATTTGATCACCAACTCACGCATTCTGGAAAAGAAACTATCTGATTTCGGCGTCGAAGGCCGCGTTGTCGAAGTCATGCCCGGTCCGGTAATCACCATGTATGAACTGGAACCGGCACCCGGCGTCAAGATCAACAAGATAACCAATCTGGCTGATGACCTGGCTTTGGCGCTCATGGCTCCGAGCATTCGCATTCTGGCCCCGATCCCCGGTAAATCCGTAATCGGTATTGAAATACCCAACCTGAAAAGGGAACATGTTTTTCTCAAGGATGTGCTGGATAATGATGCCTTNCTGGAATCATCNCTGCGGCTGCCCATCGCTCTGGGAGTTGATTTTGTTGGNGCGCCGGTTATCGCCGATTTGACCAAAATGCCTCATTTGCTTATCGCGGGNACAACCGGCTCCGGCAAAAGCGTCGCCCTCAATGCCATGATTTGCAGNATTCTTTTTAAAGCCCAGCCGGACGATATCAAATTTCTCATGGTTGATCCCAAGAGGCTGGAACTCTCTTCTTACGAAGGCATTCCGCACTTAATGCATCCGGTGGTTGTTGACCCCAAAAAAGCTTCGCAGGTTCTTCGCTGGACTGTGGAAGAGATGGAAAGGCGCTATAAGACCATTAGCGATCTGGGCGTAAAAAGTATTGAGGCCTATAATGAAGTGCTCCTGAAAGGCTCCAAGGACAATGCGGTATCAGTGATCAAAGAAAGGCCTGCCGAAATACGGCTTGATAAGGAATTCAACGCCTCGGAAATGGTCACTCCCAGTCACGATCCGCAGATAAAACACGTCAAACTCCCTTATATTATCGTAGTGATCGATGAATTGTCCGACTTGATGATGGTGGCCTCGCGCGATGTGGAAGAATCACTGACACGTCTGGCGCAAATGGCGCGGGCGGCTGGAATTCATCTGATCATCGCCACGCAGCGGCCATCGGTGGATGTCATCACCGGTTTGATTAAAGCCAACTTTCCCACGCGTATCTCGTTTCAGGTGTCTTCGAAAATCGATTCCCGCACGATCATCGATCAACCGGGAGCTGAAAAACTGCTTGGAGCCGGAGATATGTTGTTTATTCCGCCGGGCACTTCCAAACTCGCGCGCATCCACGGAGCTTATGTTTCGGATAAGGAAATTTCCCGCATTGTTGATTTCATCAAAATGCAGGCGCAACCGGCCTATGATTCCTCCATTGAAAAGTATGAGTTCGAAACAGCCCAGTCGCAGCATGAACAAGAAGGTTATGATGCAAAATATGATGAAGCCGTCGCTCTGGTTGGTGAACTTGGGCACGCATCCATATCACTTGTACAGCGATACATGAAAATCGGTTACAACCGCGCCGCGCGGATGATCGAACAAATGGAGCGCGAAGGAATTGTCGGCCCTTCCGATGGCGCCAAACCACGCAAAATCTTGATTAGAAAGCTCCCCCGTTGAAAAAAATAAAATCAGAAAAAGTACATATCATCAGTCTGGGATGCTCGAAAAATTTAATTGATTCTGAGGTCATGGGCGGCCTGTGCAATAAGTCCGGCCGGAAACTGGTTGAGCGCAGCGATGCAGCCGACATAATCATTGTCAATACGTGCGCTTTTATCAATCCCGCCAAGGAAGAAGCTCTCGAAGAAATACTGACGCTCGTGGAAGAAAAAAAGAAAGCCGCCCGCAAATTTCAGCTTGTCGTTGCCGGTTGCCTGGCTCAACGCTATGGGAAAGAACTCTTTGACCAGATACCGGAGGTAGATTTGTTTATCGGTACCGGAGAGGTTGGTAATATAGTCAATCACTTAAATAAATTAAATCAAGGCAAATCCAGACGCGCCACCGTAATTACCAAGCCTGATTTTTTAATGACTTCCCGACATGAGCGGGTTTTATCATCAACGGCGGTCAGCACTTTTTTAAAAATCCGATGGCTGCTCTAACTGCTGTTCTTACTGCGCGATTCCATCGATCCGTGGTAAAGCCCGCAGCCGAAAGCCTAGTGATATTTTAAAAGAAGCAGCAAATCTGGCGGCAAGAGGTATCAGAGAGATAATAATCACCGGTCAGGATACAACAGCTTACGGCAGGGATTTGAAAAGCCACCCCAGTTTATCGGACTTACTTACCGGCATGGCCAAAATAAAATCCATTAAGTGGATTCGTCTGCTTTATGCTCATCCGGCGCATATCACCACGGACATCCTGGAGACTATAGCCGCAAATAAAAAAATGTGCCGCTATATTGATTTGCCTATCCAGCATATTGACGATGCTATCCTTCAAGCTATGGGCCGCAAAGTAATCAGCACTCAAATCAAAGAAATTATTACTCTGGCACGCAAGATAATGCCCGATGTCGCGCTGCGCACATCACTCATTGTCGGATTTCCGGGGGAAACCACCAAAAGGTTTGAAAGATTGCTTGATTTTGTGCGCGAAATAAAGTTTGACCATCTCGGTGTTTTTACTTACTCGCGTGAAGAAGGGACAAAAGCGGCACAGCTCAAATCACAAATATCTGAAAAGGAAAAAGAAAGGCGGCGCGAAATTATCATGAGCGAACAGGCCGCCATTTCCAACGCCATCAACAAGAGCTTGATCGGGTCTATTCAGGAAGTGCTCATTGAAGAAAAAAGCGACCGTGCCGATTTTGCCTTTATGGGGAGATGCCGCAGACAAGCTCCGGAAATCGACGGCATAACTTATATTAAAGACGGCCGAGCTCCAATCGGCAAAATCGTCAAATGTAAAATCACTGACGCCGACGACTATGATCTGTTTGCCGGAATCATTGAGTAGCATAATTAATAAGGTAAAATATAAATATGCAAGTTAAAGATGTCTTTACCGCCTATAAAGACGATATGCGCCAGATCGAAGCGCACCTCGACAAATATATTACCTCCGAAGTCAAGCTGATTCCGGAAGTTGCCCATCACCTGATCGACAGCGGCGGGAAACGGTTCCGTCCTTTACTGCAACTGATTTGCTCCAGTCTTTGCGGCTACAAAGGCGTTCATCGCTTCCCGCTCGCGGCAGTGATTGAATTTATCCACACTGCCACCTTGCTTCACGATGATGTTATTGATCAGGCTGTAATCAGGCGCGGTAAGACTTCCGCCAATAACATCTGGGGAAATGCCGCCAGTGTTCTGGTTGGCGATTTTCTATATTCCAAAGCATTCAAGCTGCTCTCCGAAATCGGGGATATAGCGATTATCAGACTAATGTCCAAAATCACCAATATCATGTCCGAAGGCGAAGTCTTTCAACTGGTAAAGTGCGGCGATGTCAATCTGACTGAGGACGAATATTTATGCATTATCGAAAAGAAAACGGCTGTGCTTATTTCCGCCGCGTGCCAAAGCGGTGCAATTCTCGGATCGGCATCACCGGATAAAACTGAGGCATTGGAACAATTCGGCTATAATATCGGAAAAGCTTTTCAAATCACTGATGACACTCTTGATTATATGGCCAAAGAAGAAGATTTCGGCAAATCCATAGGTAAGGACTTGGAAGAGGGGAAAATGACTCTGCCATTGATACACGCTCTGAAGCAATGCACACCCGAAGAAAAAGATAAAACCAAAGAATTGCTGCTGCTCGCCCGTAAGCAAGGCGGTAAAAACGCGGCCCAGGAAATACTGAGTTTAATTCAGAAATATAAAGGCATCGATTATTCCCTGCNATGCGCACAAAAGTTAATCGCAGATGCGCAATCCCAACTGAATATTTTTGCCGATTGCCCGGAAAAAAATCAGCTCAACGCGGTTGCGGAGTATATACTTTCACGGAAAATATAACCACCGGTAGATAGAGACTTTGCAGGCAACGTCTCTACATTATTATAGGTGGCGCGAAATAATTTGCACTGATATTACCCGCCCTGTCGTGCTTCAGCGCCAGTGGTAAATATTCCAAAATATCGCGGGCAGTAATGCCGTCGGAGCCTTTTTCGTCAGCCGCCAAATCACCAGCATAGCCATGCAGGAAAACACCTTTGCGCACTGCCATCTCCGGCGTCAACCCCATTCCATACATGGCCGCTATGCAGCCAGTAAGCACATCACCACAACCGGCTGTAGCCATCCCAGCGTTGCCGCTTAAATTTACAAAGACCTGACCATCGGCAAATCCAATGAGAGAATGAGGTCCCTTCAAAACAATTGTAGCTCTTAGTTTATCTGACGCCTCCCGCAAAACGGTAATCTTATTGTTGCTTATCGCGGCAGGCGATTTTTGCGTGAGCGCTGCCATCTCGCCCAAATGAGGAGTAAGTATCGTTGGCGCCTTTCTCTTCTTCAAAATTTCCGGATTGCGGGCTATGGCGGTAAGGCCATCTCCGTCAATCAGCAAAGGCACTTTTATTGCCACACATAATTCTCGCGTAAGCTTCATTGTCTCTTCCTGCACAGAAAGTCCGGGACCGATCACTACCATATCAACCTTGGCCGCGGCTTCGAGCAACTGAGCTTTACTTTCTGACGCAAGACTCCCTGCTGCCGTTTCTTTTTGCGGTAAATAGACAATCTCACGGCCTTCCTGCGCGATAAAAGGCACAATGGATGAGGGTGCCGCTAATCTTGAGTACCCACCCCCTGCTTTCAGAAAAGACATGGCGGAAAAATAGGGCGCGCCAAAGTAATTGGCAGCCCCGGCAATGAAAAGCACAACCCCCATTGAGCCTTTGTAAGCACCGGCAGGCCGGGGAGGAATTTTGATGGCTTCGTTTGTTTGTACTTTAAGTTCAGCGCGATTATATAATGAGGGTGGAAAAGAAATGTGAGTTACCCCAAGTTTTCCGCAATATTCATAGCCCGGATAAAGCATATTGCCGATCTTAGGCAAACCAAAAGTTACTGTATAATCGGCTTTAACGGCAACACCCATAACCTCTCCCATATCACCGTTAATGCCGGAAGGAATATCGAGACTAAAAACAGGTTTATTACAGTTATTGATAAGATCAATTACACCGGCAACTAAACCTTTTACTCCACGATCAAGCCCGGTGCCGAAAATTGCGTCTATAATTGCATCGCTGTGCGCGGCATCCATCTTCGCTTCGGCGGCATTTTTAAAAACTCTGGGCTCAATATTCAGCGCAATGAGTATATCCAGGTTTGTTTTGGCCGCCCCGCGATATTTTCCCTTATCACCAAGTAAAAATACCTTTACATGACCGCCGTTGGAATGGATTAAGCGTGCCACAACCAGGCCATCACCGCCGTTATTTCCGGAACCGCAGAAGATGACGAATTTCTTGCCGCTGATGCCGATTTCCTTTTGCAGCAAATTGACGGCCGCAAGCCCCGCATTCTCCATGAGTATTTCTTCGGCAATGCCCAGTTTATCAATGGCATAGCGATCCATAAAACGCATTTCATCTACTGTGACTAATTTCATAATCTGCTCCCAAAATATTTTTCATTGTCATAAACAACTGGACGGCTTTGCCAAAAATCCATCTGCGGTGATGCATCTGGAGCTTTTTTACAAAGCCGTTAATATTGAACGATCTTTACATCTATCCTCTTTGATGTATGATGATATTACTCTGACAAAATTATTTTGCCAACAACAATTTTAAAGGATTTTTTAATTGCGTTTAATTGCGATGCGATAAAAAGTTATCTGCCCGTGTTTTTCCCCTCAAGCGATTAATCATGCAATGCTGATCAATCGCATCTTTGCCGGGAATATCTTCGCGGTGCAAGGCCTAAAGATTTAATCGCCCATGCAGTTTCCGGATTCATTGGCTGAACCGCTGTATTTCGTTAGATTTATTGGTTTAATTAAATTATAAAAAAATATTCGACTTTCTTGACTGATTAATTCGCCTGTGCTAGAGTCCGTCCAATCATAAGATCCAATGGTCAAATCTATATGGCGGATGTTGCCGGCAAGAACACAGCAAAGAGCGTTGCAGAGGCTTGCAGGAAAGCCAGGATGAATTTCTGGGCGCTCAAACTAATTGAAAAAGGCCACATTGCCAGGGAGTAATGTTTTGGCGGCAGCAAAATTGTCGTCAAAAGCGGCACGTTTACTTGGAAGATAAAATAACCAGGGGAATTTAAAGATGCAAAACATTTATAAAATTAAAAGAGCGTTTCTTATTCCCTTCAGCGTCACTATTGTGCTCTTATCTTTACTCTTTGGGCTGAGTTTGATTACCGGGCAGACATGGGAAAAAATCATTCTGGCAGTTTTATGTGTAAGTATTCTAGCCATTTGTGTTGAGGCAGCCAGAAGGGAAATCATTGTTAATGAAGAAGGGCTGAAAATAAAAAAGTTTTTTTGGGTGAAGAATTTTACCTGGCCGGAAATTACCCATTTAGCAGTTGTTGTCATGAGGAATAAAGCCTACTTTTTATTAACAACAACCAAGGGTTTTTATATTTTTTCCAATCTTTTGGAAAACCATGCTGCACTTGTCCGGTTTCTTCTGGATAAACTCGGCCAGGAAAAAGTGGAAGTGGAAGTAACAAATTATTTGGAGCATCCCATTGAACGGCGTTCTCTGATTGTGATGAGTTGGGTTGCTGTTATAGTCATTAGTATTATTATCATTCTAAAGTTAGTTATTGCTTGCTTAAATATAGCGTAAGCGGTTTTAGTAGTATTAACTTTTATGGTAGAGCGATAGAGAGGAACGAAAGAAAAATGCGGTCAAAAAAGCAAAATTCAGCAGTGCAGATGGATGTTAAAGAAACCCCTTATGCGGCTGTTGAAGAAATACTGGAGAAAAAATTGGAAGATATTGCTACTGTTTTAGCATCTTACGATGATCGCAAAAGCAAACTTTACGAAGAAGTTATGACTATGGTGGAAAAGGGTTTATTTAAAATTGCTCTGCGAAGGTCTAACTATGTGAAGAGTTCAGCCGCGGGTTTTTTAGGCATAAGTCGCAATACTTTTACCGATAAGATGGCTAAATTGGGCATAAACTGTGAAAAAATCAAGTAGCTGCCAAAACGACATTTATGAATAGAGTTGTAAAAAAAAATATAAGCTTGCCGGATAAGGTAGATGTACTCTTAAAAAAAGGGGTTCGGATGACGAACCCTTTTTCTGTGGAAATCGGCAAGGAAGTCAATTTAGATAAGATTGCCGATTCCGTGACAATTTATGGTGCAGCCAGGATTTACGGTGAAGAAACGCTGATTGGCCAGGATGTTCAGCTGGGATATGAAGCGCCTGTAACTTTGATTAATTGTCAACTTGGCGCGGCGGTAGAACTCCGGGGCGGATATTTTGCTAAGTCCGTTTTCTTAACAAAGGTTTCAATGGGCAGCAATGCTCAGGTCCGCGCCGGTTGCCTTTTGGAAGAAGAATCCGGTGGAAATCACACTGTTGGTTTAAAACAGACAATCCTGTTTCCTTTCGTGATTCTGGGCAGTCTCATTAATTTTTGCGATTGCCTGATGGCCGGTGGAACAAGCCGGAAGAATCATAGTGAAGTTGGCAGTTTCTACATTCATTTCAATTATACTCCCAGGCAGGATAAAGCAACCCCTTCTCTTGTCGGCGATGTGCCGCGCGGCGTAATGTTGCGGGAACCACCCATATTTCTGGGTGGTCAAGGCGGAATCGTTGGGCCGTTAAAGATAGCTTATGGTACAGTGATTCCCGCAGGTGTTATTTGCCGTCAGGATTTTAAAGCGAAAGGGATGCGTTGGTCATCCTCAGCTTCACCTGAAAGGAAGAAAGAGTTTATTGCCGGTGTTTATGGCGATATTAACCGCAAAGTTAATTATAATATAGTCTATGTGGCAAATTTGCTGGCGTTAAGGCAATGGTATAGCTATGTGCGGCGGGAATTCTTTATCAAAGAGAAGTATGGCAATGATCTTTATTGCGGTGCCCTCAATGTTTTAGCTGAAGCCGTTGCTGAAAGAATCAAACAGATGAGTTTGTTTGCGCAAAACGTAGAGAATTCCGTTGCTGCTGGTTCAAAAAAAATGAAGCAAGGCTTATCGGATAGTGTGAGGCGCACTCAAAAACTTTTTTTGCAAAACTGGCCGCAGATGCAGGAGTATCTTTCCGGCAATAATGAAGATAAAATCTCTTTGAAGGTAAAAGAAAAATTTGTAAAAATAATGCGAAACCAATCAGATAAAGGCCTTACCTATCTGGAGGCGATACAAACGCTACAGCCGAAGCAAGTGCAAAATGGTAAGGATTGGTTGAACAAAATTGTTGAAGATATTGCCACAGGATGCCTGAAAAAGTTTCGCGCTCCGCGGCAACAGGGGAAATAATGTTTGTAATAAAAATGTTCGGAGCAATAAAAGATTTATGCCGTTTTTTTGTGGCCTGTCAGCTATTCATCGGAAAGCAACCCTCTAGTGTTCCTTCTCCGTCAATAATATTTTTTTCGGTCCTACCATCTCAGCTGAATTGCGGTTTTGCCGGGTTAATGACTTTTCAGTCTCAGAAAAAAAATGCCGGCCTGACTGCTGATCTGACGCTTACGGAGTTATGGGAAAAAATTAAGAGTTCAGGTTTGCAAAATGTTCTGGCCGGGGAAATCACCGCGGCATCTTCCTGGAGTGGTCTGGAAACGCTCAATTCAATGGAAAAAGCGTTGCTGGAACTCAAGCAGGAAAATGCCCAGGAAATTCTTTTCTGTGAGAAGGCAAGAGCCCCAAAGCTTTTTGTTTTAGCCCGCGAGATGAATTTATTTTTGGCAGCCCAGGAAAAACTGCTGGAAGAAAACGCGGTCAAGTTTACTTCCACTGATCTGGAAATCATCAACAGCCGGATCATCCTGATCAAGGATATTAAGTGGATTTTAGAAAAAGACATACTCGCCAATTTTGAGAAAATTATCGAGATTTCCGGAGCGAAAAATGCGTCAGCAATCAATTCGGCTGCTTTTAAAAAATACCGGAAGATAAATTTTCTGCTCAATGCTCTGGACCGACTGGAGGTGCGCGGCCGGGACTCGGCAGGCCTGCAAATTGTCTTTGTTCTGGAGCAGGAAAAGGC
>JGI24141J26756_1000471_pt1 | contig 11155 bp, 9 predicted proteins | sample BarGraIncu00421A_FD_26756 | JGI IMG/M metagenome (IMG submission 26756) | reverse complement strand
GTAAAAGAGATGTAGTATTTGTTGATGGTGTAAGGACAGCTTTCGGAACCTTGGGACGCACACTGCGTAACTTTACGATGGAACAGCTGGGCGGCATTGCCATCAAAGGCCTGCTTGCGAAAACTAAAATTATTGAAAAAGGCGCCCATGTGGATTCCGTTTTTGCCGGGTCAGCCATCGGCGGGACCTCCGCCCTGAACCCGGCCCGTTGGGCCTCCCGGGCCGGCGGTCTTCCCATGAGCACGGCGGCATCCTATGTGGAAATGCAGTGCGGTTCGGCCATCGATTCCATCAACCACGCTGCCTGGAGAATCATTGCCGGTCAGGCCGACATCATGATCGCCGGCGGTATGGAATCCTACAGCCAGGCATGCGCCAAATTTCCCATGTCGACCGAACCTTTCCGGATGATCCCTCCCCTGCCTATTGCCCCGTCCCTTTCCCCCTTTCCCGAGGAGTGTATAGGAATGGGATTGACCGCGGAGAATTTGCAAAAGCAGTATAATATATCGCGTCAGGCGCAGGATGAGTTCGGTCTGCGCAGCCAGATATTGGCCAAGAAGGCTATGGACGCCGGTTATTTCGTGGATGAGATTATTCCCGTNATGGTTCCCCAGGGAAAGAAGAAACCGCCCCTGGAGTTCAAAGTGGACGAGCATCCCCGTACGACCTCCATAGAAGCCCTGTCGGCCCTGTCGCCGGCGTTCATTAAAGACGGAACNGTCACCGCTGGAAACGCCTCCGGTCGTAACGACGGCGCCTGCTTCGTTCTGATGATGACCCGCGAGAAGGCCGAGCAGCTGGGATACAAACCGATGGCCAAATGGATCAGTGGCGGCGATTTCGGTGTCGATCCCAAGATCATGGGCATCGGGCCGGCTTATGCCATTCCTCAGGCCCTGAAGCGCGCCAACCTGAAGATTGCCAATATGGACGTCATGGAATGTAATGAGGCCTTTGCCGTGCAGAACCTGGCGGTCATTGCGGAACTCGAGAAGCAGATGGGCGAAAAGATTAATATGGACAAATGGAACCCCAACGGCGGCGCGATTGCCTTCGGTCATCCCAACGGCGCTTCGGGCTCCCGTCTTTGTATCTTTACGATGAAAGAGTTGATCCGCAAGGGCGGCAAGTACGGCTTCTTCAGTTCCTGCTGCGGTGGCGGTTTGGGTGTAGCCACAGTCATTGAGAATCTGCAGCGCTAGCATTTTACACGAACTGCCTTGAGCGGGAAAGTGTAAAAAATCGTAGTATTTAATTTTTTTGTGCCGCCAGGTTCACCATATCCTGGCGGCATTTTACTTGTGACCTTCAGGTTACTGATTACCAAATATTAATTGCGGTAATCCGCAATTTTAGAAACGAGAGGAATTATGGCCGAAAAATTTATTAGCGATAGAAATTTAAAGTTTTTGCTCTACGAAATGTTTGATGCAGAGTCCCTTCTTAAGTATCCCCGTTATGCCGATCACAGCCGTGAGATCTTTGACATGGTTCTGGAAACGGCAATGAAGATGGGGAAAGACCTTTTCAAACCGATTTTTTCAGAAATGGATAAACAGGCGCCGGAATATGTGAAAGGCGAAGTCAAGGTTCATCCTCAGGTCAGGACGATCATGCGGGAGTGTGGCGCCGGGGGGTGGATTGGCGCTACCTTCAACTGTGAGCACGGCGGGCAGCAATTACCGGAAATGGTGGGCATGATGGTACCGACGGCGATCTTTGCGGCTGCCAATTATTCCGCCGCCGTCTTTCATGGCCTTACAGGGGGGGCAGCGGGGCTGATCGCTTCCTACTGCTCGCAAGAGATGAAAGACATGTACCTTCCCAAGATGATGGCTGGCGAGTGGCAGGGAACAATGGCGCTCACGGAACCCCAGGCGGGCAGTTCTTTGACTGATATCACCCTGACGGGAGAACCGACGGATCAGGGTTATTACAAATTCAAAGGGCAGAAGATTTTTATCTCCGCCGGCGAACACGATGGCGCGGATAATGTCATCCACCTGGCCATCGGCAGAATTAAGGGCGCTCCTGCCGGCATTAAGGGCATCTCCCTCTTTGTCATTCCTAAAAAACGAATCGAAAACGGTAAACTGGTTTTCAATGATGTTAATTGTGCCGGTATCTACCACAAACTGGGCTATCGCGGCGCACCCATCACTCAACTGGCTTTCGGTGAAAACGATGATTGCCGCGGCTGGTTGGTTGGCGAACCCAACAAGGGCCTTTCTTACATGTTCCAAATGATGAACGGAGCAAGGATTGATGTGGGCTTGGGTGCAGCCTGCATTTCGTCGGCTGCTTATTACGCCTCCCTGGAATATGCCAAGGAACGTCCTCAGGGTCGCAGACTTTCTTCCAAAGATCCGCTCTCAGCGCAGGTGCCCATTATCGAGCATGCGGACATCAAAAGAATGCTTNTGTTCCAGAAGGCCATCGTTGAGGGATCGCTCTCATTACTCATGCAGTGCAGTCTTTACCATGACATGGAAAAAGTCACCGAGGGCGAGGAGCATGAGAATTACAATCTTTTGCTGGAACTTCTTACTCCTGTGGCGAAGACTTATCCTTCGGAGATGGGAATTCTCTCCTGCAGTCAGGGTCTCCAGATTCTGGGCGGCTANGGNTATTGNGANGAGTTCCCTCTGGAGCAGTTCTATCGCGACGTCCGGATTCATCCGATTCACGAGGGCACGACCGGCATTCAGGGTATGGATCTTTTAGGTCGCAAAATGATGATGAAAAAAGGCAAGGCCGGTCAGCTCTACCTGGCCAACGTTCGCAAGGCCATCAAGGCGGCGGAAGATGATGCCGAAATGAAACCTTTTGCAGCTGCCCTCGAAACGGCATTAGGAAAGTTGGAAAAAGTTACTGCCCATCTCTTTGGCGTTGCCGCCAAGGAAGGCCCGGAAATGTTTCTGGCCGATGCCACGCTTTACCTGGAATTCTTCGGTATTATTGCCATTGCCTGGCAGTGGCTACTGCAGGCAACCGTGGCAAAAAAAGCGCTTAAGGGGAATGTTGGCCCCGGCGATGTCAATTTCTACAATGGCAAAGTATGCACCTGCCGTTATTTCTTCGGCTATGAACTGCCCAAGATTGAAGGTTTGGCCACACGCCTGCTAAACGGCGATGGCCTGACGGTAACCATGAAAAACGATTATTTTGAAGAATAATTGATAAACTTTTTTTGTTGGGTCGAGCCTTTGCGGCTCGTCTCATACCATTTCGCTTTCAAAGGATAACGAGGCGGCGAGAAGGAGGCGTGTAAGGAACGGTCGCGACCGTTCCTTACAAATACGTTGAAGAAGCCGACGACGCTGCCAATAAAGTTAGCCAAAGAAAGCGAATTGGTATCAACAGATCAGGAGATGATATGGATATTTTGACAAGCAAGCAAAACGGTATTCTCGTAATTGAATTCAACCGGCCGGAAAAGAAAAACTCCATCACTGCTGCGATGTATCAGATGATAGCGGACGCGCTGAAAGACGCGCAAAGCGACGTGGCGGTACGCGTCATATTATTTAGCGGCAAGCCGGAAATTTTTACCGCAGGAAATGATCTGGAAGACTTCATGAATAGTTCTTCACANGTCGAGCTTGCCGATCGTCCGGTAGCNCAGTTCATGTTNCAACTCAGTCAGGCAACAAAGCCTGTTATCGCNGCGGTAGCCGGCGCGGCAATCGGTATCGGTACGACAATGCTGCTGCACTGCGATCTGGTCTATGCCGCCGATAACGCGAAGTTCTCGATGCCGTTTGCCAAGCTTGGTCTGTGTCCGGAATTTGCATCCAGCATGCTCTTGCCGCAGATAGTTGGCTATCAGCGCGCGGCGGAAAGACTTTTTTTTGGTGAATCGTTTTCAGCACATGAAGCTTTCGAAATGGGACTGGTCAACAAAGTTTTGCCGCCTGATGAACTCCTGACGTTTGCCAAGGCGCAGGCAACAAAGCTGGTGTCATTACCGGCATCATCGCTACGCACAATAAAGAGTTTAATGAAATCCGGCCAGACCGATATAATCATGGCGAAGATATGGGAAGAAGGCAAACATTTCGGCGCGATGCTGCTGGCGCCGGAAGCGAAAGAAGCGTTCAACGCGTTCTTCCAAAAACGCAAACCGGATTTTACTAAATTTTCATAAGTCCACTTTTTTGTGGGTTGCTTGACTATCAATATCAATACTATATTATTGGCAAATAAATAAATTATTCCAAGCATTTTTGTGTCTTTCATTATTTTCTTGACAGTCATCCGTCATTCGCTTATAACATTAAAGTTCAACTTTAATGTTTGGTCTTGCCGATGAAACTGAAAATTGGTGAAATAGCAAAAAGAAGCAGTGTTCGTGCCTCCACGATCCGCTATTATGTGCAGGAGGGGCTACTGCCCAAACCCGAAAAGGCCAACGAAAAAATGGCTTACTACAATGAGTCCTGCATTGAGAGGCTGCAAGTAATTCAAGAGCTAAAGGAAAAACGCTACTTTCCGCTCTATCTCATTAAAAATATTTTGCGCCGCATGGATGAAGGCCTGAGTCTACCGGAGGCGGAAACAGTGGAAAACGCTGTTTTCGGTTCGGATGACCGCATAGGTCGTGGACTTATCGATCGCCCTGCCTTTCTTGCCGCGACAGGCCTTACAGAAAAAGAGTTGAAGCAGGNCGAAAAGCTGGGCATCCTGATTCCCTTCACTACCGGTGTAGATAAAACGCTTTATAATGAAGACGACGTGCGTGTGGGGCGGGATGGAATCAAGAAATTTGCCGGATTAGGGATGGAGATCAACGAACTCTCTTTTTGGGTTGAGTTCGGGAAAAAAATAGTAGACAGAGAAATGGCCTTACGCCGCAAAATTGTTGCCGGTAAATCCACAAGAGAAAATATTCGCATCACCACCGAGCTCACGCGAATTGGCGATTTCTACCGCGAATATATTTTACGGCGCTTATTCCAGAAACGGGTTGAGCAGAACATCCAAAAGAGTTTTATCAAAAAAAGAAAATCTGCCGCAAAGATTTAGCGACAACAAAATATAAGGAGGTGTGTCATGTACAATACTGCGATTACAAAAATGTTCGGAATCAAATACCCCATTATCTGCGGAGCAATGATGTGGTTGTGTAAACCAAATCTCTGCGCGGCTGTCTCCAACGCCGGCGGCATGGGTAACCTCACGGCGGGCAATTATGAAACGGCCGATGAATTTCGCGCGGCTATCCGGGAGACCCGCAAGCTTACGAAAAAACCTTTTATGGTGGCAATTACCCTTTTGCCTTCCGTGCGGATCACGCCGGAGCATCATAAGATGTATGTGAAAGTCTGCGCGGAAGAAGAGGTTGATGGCATCGAATTTTCCGGAACGCCGCTGGATAAAGTCGCCGGAATGGAAGCCGTTGAAATGCTGAAAAAAGCCGGTGTAAAAATGTTCCACAAAGTTGGGGCGCTGCGTCACGCGCAACATGCGGAAAAAATCGGATTTGACGGTATTTACGCGGCGGGGATCGAAGAGGGCGGCCATCCCTTAAGCGACGACGTAACCTCCATGGTGCTGACACCAAAGATTGTTTCCTCGGTAAAGATTCCTGTTGTTACCGTCGGCGGCATTGCTGATGGCCGGACTATGGCAGCAGCCTTGGCGCTCGGGGCGCAGGGCGTGATGATGGCCAGCCGCTTTATCGCGACAAAAGAGTGTGAAGTGCATGAAAATATCAAGCAGGAGCTGATCCGCAAGCAGGAATTTGATACGGTCATTTACGGCAAATCCATCGGTCTGCAGGGTCGCGGCCTTAAATCCAAAGTGCTGGAAGAAGTATTGGCGATAGAAGCGCGGCATGGCAGCTTTGAAGAATTAATTCCGCTGTTGTCCGGTCAGAAGGTCAAAGAAGCCTGGGAAACAGGCGATGTAAATTACGCGCCGCTGATGGTAGGCCAATCCATCGGTCTCATCAATGATATTCCGACTTGTAAGGAACTGCTGGAAAGAATGGCGGCTGAAGCATGCGAGAGTTTGGCAAAGGCAAGCAAAGCTTGCAATGGATAAAAAGTACTGATACCAATTCGCTTTCTTTGGCTAACTTTGTTGGCAGCGTCGTCGGCTTCCTCAACGTATGTACAATACGTCTGCGGAGTCTCCTCCTAGCCGCCTAGTTATCCTTTGAAAGCAAAAGGGTATAACAAATATAAAAAAGGAGCAGTTATGAAAACACGTATCACTGAAATGGTCGGAATCAAGTATCCGATGGTGCTATCCGGGATGAGCTGGATCAGCACGCCGAAGATGGTTGCGGCAGTATCCAATGCCGGAGGTCTGGGAATTCTGGCTACTGGGCCGCTCAGCAGCGCGCAAACACTTGAAGCTATNCGGGAGATCAGGAAGTTAACGGATAAACCCTTTGGCGCCAATGCTACACTGATGTTTCCGGGAGCCGCGGAAAATGCCAAAGTCCTTTTACAGGAAAAAGTGCCGGTCATTAATTTTGCTCTGGGCAAAGGCGATTGGATTGTCAACGAGGCGCATAAATACGGCGGCAAGGTTTTTGCCACCGTTGTCAACATCCGCCATGCCAAGCGGGCTCAGGATTATGGTTGTGACGCGGTTATCGCCACCGGTCAGGAAGCGGCAGCTCACGGCGAAGATGTAACATCACTGGTGCTCGTTCCGCATCTTGCCGAAAATTTGCAAATACCGGTTATTGCCGCCGGAGGTTTTGGCGACGGCCGGGGNTTAGCGGCGGCACTTGCTTTAGGCGCNGAAGGCATCGCCATGGGCACAAGGCTGATGGCAACAAAGGAAAGTCCGCTGCATGACAACTACAAAAAATTGACNNTNGAAAAAGATGTCTATGACACACTTTTCTCCAAGCGTTTTGATGGCATTCTCTGCCGCGTGATGAAAACTGATGGTGCCGAAAAAGCGATCAAAAGAGGCTTGAACCTGCCCGCTGCCTTTTTCAATTCACAGGAAATTGCTAAACGGGTCAATATTCCTTATTTCAAACTGTTTCTCGGCGTTCTGGCATCAGGCTGGGCCAACACCAAACAGTTAGCCTTTATGGCCAACGCCTTTAAATCCTTTAATCTGGCAACGGAATTCGGCGACACAAAAACTGGTGTATTACCTGTCGGCCAGGTGCAGGGACTGATTCATGACCAACCTACAGTAGCAGAATTATTTGAGAGAATGGTGAAGGAAGCGCAAAAGGCACAGGCAAAAGTTAACGCAGCGCTCTCTTAAGAAAGGGCGTATTGGTATAAAACTATTAATGAGAAGGGAGAAATGCAATCATGTCGGTAGCAGAGGTATTGAAAGATATGGAAAAGTTAATCGGAAAGGAAATTTTTGTTTCCGATTGGACACAGGTCACACAGGAGCAGATTAACCAATTTGCCGATAGTACAAAAGATCATCAGTGGGTTCATGTGGATGTGGAAAAAGCCGCCAAAGGGCCTTTCGGCAAAACCATCGCGCATGGTTTTCTTACTCTTTCCCACCTGCCGTTTTTCAGCTATCAGGTTCCGCTCAAATTCGAAGGGGCAAAGATGGCGATTAACTACGGCCTGGATAAAGTGCGGTTTATCAATCCCGTCTTTTCCGGCGCAAAAATCCGCGACCGCATTGTAATTTCTGCGCTGGAAGAAAGACCGGACAATCGGGCTCTGATGACTCAGACACACACGATAGAGATAGAAGGACAGGAAAAACCGGCGTGTGTTGCGCAAGCACTGTCAATGATTTATTTCTAGGATTGATGATTTCCATCACCATTGTTACATGCTCAAAAAAAGGGGTTGCGGAAAAATCCACAACCCCTTTTTAAATGACTAAACTCGAATAACTCTAGCAGGAGAAAGCTTCATCGACTATTTCCAATGGGCTCTTATCACCGGCTTTGATGGCTTCGCAGCGCGCCTTCACGGTCGTCAGAATTTCATTAGCGAAGTATTTCGCGGATGCGATTCTGCCGCTGTAGAAAGCAGCTTCACTGTCAGTTCTCTGCAGGCCTTTCTTCTTACCTAACGAAGTGGCGCCTTTGGCTTCATAGATGGCTTCCAGTTTCTCAAAGGCAACACCAGCACCGTCGAGCAGAAAATGACCGATAATCACGTCCCCGAAGAGCTCCAGGTATTTGCAGGCATTGAGGACGGGAAGGAGGAAATCCCCCGATTTGCCGGCCTGAGCAAAAAACATGGTCAGCTCGATCCAGGCATTGCAGGCTTCTTCCAGAGCGCTTGCTGCCTTGCCAAGTTCCGCATTAGCTTTCAGCTTTGTGTAGCTTCCCTGAATCAGAGCGGCCATGTTCATAACGTTTGCGCCCTTTTTCTGGCCGAGTTTCCGGCCGACGAGGTCAAGAGACTGAATGCCGTTAGTTCCCTCATAGATGGTGGCGATCTTTTCATCGCGCATATACTGCTCAGCGGGATATTCCTGACAATAACCGTAGCCGCCATAAACGTCCATCCCCAGCGAACAGACCAGGAGGCCCTTATCCGTGGAATACGCCTTGACGACCGGTGTCATGAGATCCAGGTATCCTTCCCATTTTGCCTTTTCCTCCTCCGTCTTTGCGGTTCGAGACATATCGAAGCAGTTGGCGGTGAAGTAGATCATGCTGCGGAGGCCCTCAATATGGGATTTCATCCAAAGAAGCTTCTTGCGGACATCGGGGTGATTGATAATGGTGACGGCTTTGGCGTCGGGATTTTTCATTTCCCAGATGGGAGCGCCCTGAACGCGCTCTTTGGCATAAGCTAAAGCGTGTTCATAGGCGGCCGATCCCGTGCAGAGTCCCTGCATGCCCGTTCCCAGTCTGGCTTCGTTCATCATCTGAAACATGATTTTTATACCGGCACGTTCGTCGCCCAGAAGTTCGCCGATGCACTTTCCATCTTCGCCGAAGTTCAAAGTGGCTGTGGCCGATCCCTTTAATGCCCATCTTGTGCTCAATGCCGCCGCAGTTGACGTCGTTGAACACACCCTGGGAGCCGTCATCATTAACACGGTATTTGGGGACGATGAAAATGGAAATGCCCTTCGTTCCGGCAGGATCGCCTTCGATGCGCGCCAGAACCGGATGAATAATGTTCGGGGTGAGATCGTGATCGCCCGCGGAGATGAAGCACTTGGTTCCGGTGATCAGGTATTTTCCATCGGGCATACGTTTTGCCGTTGTTCTCAGAGCGCCAACGTCAGTGCCTGCGCCTGGCTCGGTGAGGCACATGGTGCCTGTAAATTCACCGGAGAAGCCGATGCATGTATTTTTCCTTCTGAGCTTCCGTGCCATAGCTATGGATAAGGTTGGCGGCGCCATGGGTGAGACCCGGATACATCAAAAAGGCATAGTTGGCAGCGCCGAAAAGTTCCGAATTTGCAAAACCGACGGCAGAGGGGATACCTTGTCCACCGACATCAGGTGAATCCATGGGGTTGATCCAGCCGCCTTCGCAGAACTTTTTATAGGGTTCCCGGAAGCACTGGGGGACCGATACTTTGCCGTCCTTCAGGTGGCATCCTTCATCGTCGCCTAGTTTGAAAGTTGGAGCAATGACATTGACGGCCAGCTTTTCGGCCTCGCTCATTATCATCAACAAGTCATCTTTGGAAAAGTCTTTAAAGGCTTCCGTTTCAAACAGCTTTTCAATGCCCAACTGTTCAAATAGAACAAACTGCTGATCCCGCGTATTTACTAACAAATTACTCATAATTTACTCCCTTCATATGTTTTGATATTTCAAACGTTAAAAACGTCCGTTGATTATTTATAATATGACTCTAATTCTAAATTTGACCATAAGTCAATCAAAATATACTAAGCAATGCCAGCAACAATTGTTTTCGAAATTAAAATTGAAGGGAAATATACTGAAGTATTTAATTTTATTTATTATTTGTCTTGAATGCATGATATTCGGCCAGTTTTGCCAGGGCGAACATCGAATTCGAAACGTACGTTTATTCTGTGCCGGAAGATCAGGCTGCACCCGTTAAAAGTTTTACCCCATTTTCCCAAAATATTTTTTTATAGAAAGCCTCGGAGAGATTCAGTTTTTGCAGATAGGTGATTTCATCCTCACGGGGTAAAAAAATATTTGGAAAATCCGATCCATAGAGAATTCTGTCCTGATATTTTTCCAGCAGACTTGCATCGAGGTTAAAGACCCATGGGGCTTGGGGCCAAAAGGTAAAGGAGGTATCAAGGTACAGATTGGGATATTCATCAAGAAGCTGGATGAATTCCCAATATTCCAATCCTCCCATATGCGCAACGTTGGCGGGAAGGTTCGGGTAGCGCTTCATGAGTTTACTAAAGCGTTTGATGCCAACAAATTCATTGCCAACCGGACCGGTTCCCACATGCAGCAGGAGCCGTTTTCCCTTGGCGATCACCATTTCATACAGTGGGAAAAGCCTCTCATCATCCGGATGGAATTGTTGCACCATGTAATGCAGCTTTATCCCGGAAACCCTTTGGATGGATAACATTTCCTCCGCGTAGATAAGCGCGTTTTCATCATCAGGATGATATGCGGCAAAACAATAGAGGTTTTCAAATTCATGAAGAATGCTTTTGTTCCAAGTGTTGAGCCATTCTGCTATTCCCTTTTTATGGGCATAATTGGAATAAACAATATAATGAACATCATGTGCTGCAAGGTATTCTATACATTGCCTATAATAGTATTTATATAGGATTGTAATGTCATATTGTTTATTCAACGTTCTCCATATCGCATCAAAGAGATTATTCGGGAATAGATGAACATGGAAATCAATCATTTTATTTGGTATTATTTTTTCTATGGGAACCTCCTATTCATGCGGCTGATACCACTTCGCTTTCTTTGGCTAACTTTGTTGGCAGCGTCGTCGGCTTCTTCAGCGTATGTACAATACGTCTGCGGCGCCTCCTCCTTGCCGCCTCGTTATCCTTGGAAAGCGAAACGGTATGAATGGTCTTAGCAGCAGCTATTTTTCATAAGACATAATACATTATAAAGTCAAAGGACGGAAATCGCAACAAATCAATTTCGCGGCCATCGATGCCGCACCCCACATTTTATGGCCAAGATTCCCTTGACATACAAGACCGAAATTCCTATACTTCGTTCGACAAAAAGGAAGTTCTTATCAAACAGCACTTGTCCCGAAT
>JGI24141J26756_1000469_pt1 | contig 11157 bp, 12 predicted proteins | sample BarGraIncu00421A_FD_26756 | JGI IMG/M metagenome (IMG submission 26756) | reverse complement strand
CCCGCCGCGACATCGCGTAAATATGCCATTGCGGCAACGCAGATCGTCGGGACGTGGGATTTTACAACTAAGCTTAATCCGACGAATGATCCAACCATNAAGCCCATGCCGACNGGTTCGTACAACGCAGAACTGGTGAAACANTTGAGCCCTGAAATGCGGGCCAAGATGCAGAACTATTGAAAACCGATAAGCAGGTAANAGAAAGAACAGAGCCACTATCGTCTTCGTCAACGGAAAGTCGTGGGATTTGACCTCATTTCACGCGCCGCCGCCTATGAGGTGCTGCACGCCAAGCTCGTTAAGAGCTGCGTGATGGACGCACTGCTGCAAAAAAATAGCGGCCGCCGCACACGACTAATGTTTGATGCGAGCGCCATCGTAGGCGATGTGGAGGCCAAAGCCCAAAGTCACGTTTGAGCCGACAGATGTGCAGCTGTCTGATNTGGCCGTTTCCACTGAGAAAGCAGTCGATGTGGCTCCAGGGTTTAACNTTTCAAGCCCTCAGTTTCCAGCGCATACGACAATAACTTGTATGCGTCCTCCTCAGAAATAGCTCCGCTCTTTAGGGCGCGACCGGTTGAACGGGCAACCTTGGCAATAGCAAAAAAAGAGGGGTCTTTCGCTATCATGTTTTGAATCGCTGCTGTTCTCGCCTCCTGCCCTTCTCGCTCTTCGACTTGCTCAGCATCATTAATCTCGCTCAAGAGCTTGAGCACGCGCTCCTTTTCTGATTCGCCCCAGTCAGAGGATTTAATCAACGTCTGAGCCTCTTCATACCCGGTCGAATAACTCCCCTTCGTTATCTCGTCATACTGCGCGTCGAGGTTCTCCTCTAGTCGCTTGATTGTCTCAGCCTTATTCGCCCAGTTAGACGCCTTCATAGACTCTATTGCCGATTTAATAGCTCTTACGTCATTCTCTACCATACTTATTCCCCCGATTTTTACATATCTTCCAGTGCTGTTATAATCTCTTCACGTGCTTCAAACTTTTGCAATTCAATCATAAATTTTTGGTTCTCCACGACACCGACGTCTTGATGCGAGTTGAAGCCAAATGCGCACTCTTGTCTCCTTCCAAATTGAGGGGACAACGGGAAAAAAATGTTTTGGAGACGCGCAAACGAAGGCGACTTTCTTGTAGTACGACCGTTAGTCTACTAGACACGCAGCGCACACGACGGCAACTATGGCCTTCTCGTACGGTCTCACCGTCTCCAATTACCGTGCCGAGGTTACGGCCCGGGGGAGATCAGTCCTTCTGAGGTGGTGATGGCTCAGGACAGAATGTCTTCTCGATGACCATGGTTCGGTTGTACGGGAGCTTGGCGAGGATCATGCCCTCGATGGTGATGGGGTTCAACTTCCGGGACAGCTCCACGGCCTGGTCCAGCTTGGCCTGGATGTCAGCGTAGATGGTCAGCACCGGCTCCCCCTCGTCGACGCGGTTCCCTCGCTTCTTATGGAGTAGGACCCCCGCCCCCTTGTCCCGGGGAGACCCGGCAGCGCGAGCCAATGCGACCAGCTCCTTGTTGTGGATGGCATTGACGTAGCCACACATCTTGGCCGTGATATCGTAGCTGTACTGCCCGATCTTGATGTCCACGGACCTGATGTTGGGGTCTCCACCCTGCGCGGCCACGATCTCCCTGAACTTATCCAGGGCCTTACCCGACATGAGCAGCTCCCGGGCCGTGGCCTCCCCACGCTTCATCCCGCCCATCTCCAGCAACATGCCGGCCATTCCGCAGGCCTTCTCGATGACGCTGTTGGGATGCGTCTCGCCCTCCAGTATGGCGATGGCCTCCCTGGCCTCCAAGGCCGGGCCGATGGCCCGCCCCACCGGCTGCCCCCCGTAGGTGATGGCACATTCCACGCGGATGCCCAGCCGCTCACCCAGGTCGACGAAGTCCTTGGCGTACGCCGTCGCCTCCTCCATGGTGGGCACCTTGGTCTCCGCGCCCATCGGGATATCAATGACCAGGTACTCCGCCCCCACCGCCTTCTTCTTGCTCATGACTGAGGCCAGGAGCTGGGCGTGGGGATCGATGCCGAGCGGATACTCCACCCCAATGATGAGGTCATCGGCCGGGGCGAGGTTCACCGATCCGCCCCAGACCAATGCCCCTCCCGTGGTCTCGCGATGCTGCGAAGCTTGTTACCGTCGAAGTCCACTCGGGCGAACACCTCCACGATGTCGGAGGTACCCGCCGCCGAGCTGATGGCCCGGGAGGAGGTCTTGGGGATCAGCAGTCCGGCTGCAGCGACTATCGGGACCACGATCAGGGTGATCTTGTTGCCCGGGCATCCTCCGACGGAGTGGAAGTCGAACACCGGGGAACGGTCGAACTCGACCGTCTCGCCGGTTTCTACCATCGCCTTGGTCAGGTCGGCGGTTTCCCGCAGGTTCATGCCGTTGATGTAGAGCGAGGCGACATACGCGGTCAGTTCGATATTGCTGAGGCTGTGGGAGGAGATATCGCCGATGATCGCCCGGATCTCCTCGGCGGTCAGCTCCGCACCGTCGAGCTTCTTTTTGATAAACTCGATCGATTCGGGTTTGGACGTCGCCACCACCTCGATGAGCTCGTCGGGGTCTGGTCCCAGCGCGGACCACGCGTTGCCCAGGATCCCCACCTCCCCCTTATTCACCACCGTGTCAGTGGTTTGCACCACGGTCACCGCGGAGCTGCGCTCGTGCTTGATGCGCACCCTGTCCTGTTCCCTTACTCCAATCTCCTGGGCATTCTCAATATGGAGGACAACGGTGAATTCCGAGGATTCCATATCGATGTACTTCGCCTTGAGCTGCATGTTTATCCCCACTTTTTAATCGCTTCTCGGAGATCCGGGTGATTCTTGGAATATTCCGAGAGCGGTATCCCCTGGTATACCGCGTCGACCGCCTGGACCATGGCCCGAGCCCCGGCCCGGACCCCTCCGGGGTGTCCGGCAACGCCCCCTCCCGCTTGAATCTGAACATCGGTGCCGGTGATCTTCACCAACGGCTCGATGAGCGCGGGGTGCATCCCGCCGGAGCATACTGGCATCACTTTCTCGTACGGAAGCTCCGGCCCGACGCATGCGCGCTGGTTGGCGAGGTCTTCAGCAGCGCTGCTCTTCATTTTCCCCACCCCGAATGTCCCTATGTGCAGGGCATCCCCACCGCACATGCGGACCAGTTTGGAGAAAACTGCCATCGATACCCCCAGGTCCTTATTGCGGGTAATGGCGCCGTGCATGGTGCGGTGGACATGGATAGGGAGCTGGATGGAGGGGTCCTCGGCCAGCACCTGGACCGCGGCGAAACCGCACGTGAACGCATCGACCATAAGCTCCGACGCCCCCAGTTCTTGGGCGCGTTCAGCGACTTCCAGGACCCGGTCTCCCCTGGTGGAGACGTTGATGGCGTGCATCATCACATGCCCCGTCTCCGCCTTGACCCGGTCGGTGGCCTCGGCGATGGCGACCACCCGGTCCTCCAGCGGGCAGAACCTCTGGTTGGATAACGTCTCGTCATCCTTGCTGTTGGTCAGCCCCCCCATTCCAGCCTCGTAGACGAAGTCGGCCATGTCACGAGGAGGCAGCCCGATCTTCGGCTTGACGATCGTACCTACCAGAGGCTTGTCCGGTCTCTTGAGGGCGTTCCTCAACCCAGGGATGCCGAACTTGGGACCCTTGAACGCGCGCAGCACGCCGCGGGGGAACTCCACGTCCTCCAGACGCACACCCTTCAGCCCCTCCAGGCCAAACAGGTTCCCAGCAATGACGCTAAGGATCTGGGGCACCCCCCCGATGTCCAGGCTGAAATCGTCCTCCGGGTAGGCGATGGTCGCGACGTTGCCCTGGATGTCGATGACCCGTCCATGGTATCGCTTGAAGATCTCATCGTTGAGGGTGGAGATGCCCGTCCAGGTCCCCGTGGACTGCTCGGTGGCGACGGCCGCCGCGGCCAGCCTGATGTCCATGTCGGTTATGATCTTGTATTTGCAGATGACATTGGCATCGGGGTCGACGCTCTCTCCCAGGTGCAGATATTTCTCCGAATATTCCATGTTCATTCCTCGTTGGCCTCGAAGATGGACTCCTGTCCGAATTCCCTAACTATGACCTCATAAGCGGCATAGGGGGAGATCAGCCCGATCTCCGTGACGATGGAATCGATGTGCTCGGCGGGAGTNGAGTCAAAGACCGGGTTTCGGACTTTTACCCCAGCCGGCAGCTGGTGGGGGTCCACGATCTCACTGGCGTCCCGTTCCTCGATCTCCACCAGCTCCCCCATTACGGTCTTGGGGGAGAACTTGTAGGTCTCCGCGCAGACTATGAACGGTACCCTTACCTCCTCNGCGGCCATGGCTACCTGGGAGGTGCCGATCTTGTTAATGAGNGCTCCGTTGGAGCAGATGGTGTCCGCCCCCACCAGCACGATGTCGACCTCNTTCATGATCCAGCGCACCGCGCTGTCGATGATAAGTGTGGAGGGGATCTGGGCGGCNGAGAGNTCCCTCACCGTCAGCAGCCCCTGCCTCCAAGGGCGGGACTCGGTGGCNTAGACGCTGATGTCCTTGCCATCGGCGTGGGCNGCCTTGATGACGCCCAGCGCGGCCTTGCTGTTNCAATGGGTGAGGACGGTCATCCCGCTCTTCAACCGCTTGGAGCCTATCCGCCCAATGGTCTCGACNGCCTTACTGGANCGTTCTATGAAACGGTCGGCGTTGGATATCACCAAGGCGCGAAGCTCTTCCGTCTCCCTCGCCTTGGAAGTCCCCCTCAAGGTGGCCTGGACCGCGTTCCAGAGCGATATGGCGGTGGGCCGGGAGCAGATGAGCGCCCTCCTGCCCTCCTCCAGACGCCGATACAGTTCCGCGAGGTCATCGCCCTCATATTCCTGGGCCTGCTGCCGGAGCGCTTCAGCTGCGCTCCTGGCGATCAGCCCAGCTCCCCTGAGCTCCATGTTTTTGATGGATTCAGTGATCTCGATTAATCCCAATGCAACACCGTCCTTGTCCACATGAACTCAGTGGCACGACATATAGTTTAGTCTGCCAGTCGATCCTGGCTTCGGCCGCCGTAATTGCCACAGATATGGTGATAATTCCTTTTGTTGCTTACGAGCTAAGAAAAATCAGCGATCCAAAGGAGCTTGGAAGACCCGAAAAACTTCAGCTTTCGAACCATAATCTGTTAGCTAAGCGGACTTTGAGTGTAAGGTCTCAGAGTCTTATCGCTTTGAACTTCGCTGATCGCGATAATCGCCTTCGTAGATTTCGAGCACAGAAATCGCAACAATTAAGGTTCCCAGTGTTGATCTGCAGCGTTATGCTTGCTGCTGAGTATTGTCTAGATGTTTTTACCAAAGCTGCGCTACCAAAACATGAGCTGTTAGAAGTCCATCGCAGTAAAATCTCGCTCCACCGCGCAAAAGCGGATTGTCACTATTTGACAATAAGCTTGCCAAATCGGGGAGTGTTAACGTGGCGCAAACGTGCGTTTGGTTTGGCTTAGGCCTCACCTATACCTTCTCAGTAACCGCAATTGCGATTTATAGCAGCTGTTTCTAAATATAGCCGCAGCCCACACAAATCGCAGAGGTCTTTGTATGAAACCTCCAATACGTAATCGGATTGATACTACGGAGAACAACACGCGTAGAGCCGACAAGTGTCCCGCATCAGATAGAGAGCTAAAGGCATACATATACAGACTTATTCTCGCAATCGAAGCCGACGATACGCTACAGGTTAAAGAACTCTTGCAGTTGGACGTGCCGCCCAAGTGGCGTGAGTTAGCAACGAGCATAGCGGGGCCGTATCTTGATGGGATGCCTCTAAATGACCCACTTTACCGTCTATGCCTCGACGCTAATAAAGAGCTCGCGCAATCGGAGGATAACGAGTGAAATAGCGTTTATATGCTAACAGATAGCCAATTGAAGCGGAGTTACCCATTGCTTTTTTGAACACTAATGAGTGCAAGTCGTCGAATAATGAAGTTCGCGTTATTTTCACGTAGAAGTTCATTAAGACAAAGCACGAAGCTACTATCGAAGTTGCCTTGCGTCCAACGCTTCATATACNTNAGGGCGCCCCGTGCCTCGTATCAATCAGCACGAATTGCGCTTATGACCTCTTTGCCTCCGCAATCACACACGCAGCGCAGCTACGCAAATACTTATCGCACGGCCACTAGCACCAGCTGTAACGAATATTCGAGAGGGTGTTGCAGTGGTTAGTTCTTCGTTGGGCCAAGGGTGTAAGATCGACTCAACCGAAAAACGCTCGCATCTAACCCTCTCAATTACGGGAATGTCAGGAAGAACGGTTGTGTAACACTCAGGCGGGTACAGCCTCCGCGTCTAAATCGAAAAAGTCGTCCGGTGTGGCTTGTGCCTCGCTGCTCCTTGGTGCGCCGCGCGCGTGCCTGCCAAGTTCATTGGCAATTGGTCCTAGTTCCTTTGCCTTTTTGACAATCTTATGCATTGTGTCTACGAACTTGATCCCTTCTGATGCGGAAATCTGATCCCAGTACAGCCGCTCGGGATTGATCCCTATTGCCTGCAAATAGGCTTTGAGATAGGTCATGCGCATGTCGCAAGCGTAGTTACCCTTCAGGTAATGGCAGTCGCCAAAGTGGCAGCCGAGCATCATGACCATATCAGCACCAGAAAGAAACGCTTTGACTATAAACAGCGGGTTCATTCGTCCAGAGCACATCACCCGTATAATGCGCGCGTTCGGCGGGTACTGCATACGCGCTACGCCCGCCCCGTCCGCGCCGGCATAGGAGCACCAGTTGCAGCAGAAAGTCAAGATACGTGGTTCCCATTTCTGCTCATTAGTTGAAGCTACTTCATTTTGGCTCATGCTTCCACCTCGGCAATTTGAGACAGCGGTATAGCGTCCGAAGTCGACTGTCCCGGCACGTAGCCTAAGGTCTTTTCAACCGATGATTGTACCATATGGGTGATGGTAGCGAGTGGTATCTCCATCGGGCAGCTGTCTTGACACTGACCACAGTTGACACACGACGGCGCCACGTGCATCAATCGCGTGAGGTGGAACATAGGATCAGGAGGCAATTCGTTTTTCGGCACCACGAATCCTTCTTTCGTAAAGCACTCCTCACAGTTGCAAATCGGGCACACTTCAATACAGTTCCGACAGCCTATGCACTTGTCAAATTGGGCAAAGAGCTTCTCGAACTTGTTATCGCCGTCAAATTGAGCAAATTGCGCCGCCATGGCTTTACGTGCCATCTTAACCATGATTCCGTCCAACTTCTCACGCAGTGCAATTCCTTCAGGTGGCGCATCTGTCAGAGTAATGGCTCCCGCTGCCTTTGCCGTATCAAGCAGCTTTTGGCCCTTTTCGGTGCGCACTTCGACGAAGGTTACCTTTCCTGCGTCAGGGCCTATGACGCCCCAGTTGCCACACGCTATATCGGCCATCCTCGGGATGTTAAATTCGCATCGCTGGCAATTCTTGCGCCTTCCGTAGCCCTCCTCCTCTAAAGTATCTATAGAGACTTCTTTGTGTTGGCCATCTTTAGTCAGCACGATGAGCTTCCCCTTGGCGATTTCCTCTTTCGCCACGTCATCGGGATCGATCTTAAAGAATTGGCGAATCATCTCCCGTGCTGGTACCGGGAGCATTGTTCCTCCACAATTAACGCCGACCATATAGACGTTGTTTAGGTTAATCTGGTTACGTTTGCTCATCTCAACGATGGCACGGGCATCGCACGGCTTGCACGTGACGGCGACGCGCATATCGTGAGCGCCATTTAGGTACTTCTTTATCAATTTCGCGCTGAGCGTCGGAGCGCAATGTAATGAACCTGCAGCTTCTGTTATTTCCTCCTTAGTCGTCGCAAAAAAGGGAACGCCATCGTAGATGCTCTCGCCCTGCTTTATGAGCAATGCGCCGTCGACCAGGTTCTTTTCTACAGCAGCTACGAGTACTGCCGTTATTACTCCGCCACACTCTCCATGGTTTCGTATAAACTGGTCTGTCGCTCTTCCGTAATACATCTGAAATCTCCTTAGTTTTTATAAAAATATAATTATATAATTAATAGTATGTAAGTCATGCGGCTTAACCTTTGCTAAACGCACATTTTTCAAAACAATCCGACGAAAGAATCGGCCGCGTTTGTCCGTACAAGCTAGCACAATCCCGAAGTGTGTGCAGTCCACAACGAGACATCAAGAGAGACGATGATTGAATGGGCGAGCAAGACAGGGGAGCTCGAGGCGAAACACGGAGTGAAAATGGTTGGCGGATGGCTCGTACAACCCGAGTATTGGACAGTTCAAGTGTTTGAAGCCCCGACTTTTGAGGCGATGCTAGCATACTCAATGGACCCGGAAGTAATGACATAATGAATTGGAACACAATAGAATTCAAAGTGGCAAAGCCACTCGAAGAAACTATGAAGATGGTGCAGGCCCAATGACCTACATCTCTTATTTCTCTTTGAAGCGGTAAGCAGCTAGAAAGGCACATTAGCAAGAGGTGACTGAAGATGAAGGCCATCAATTATCTNCGCTACAATGAAGACGAGGANTGTATCGAGATACACGATGAAATGCAATTTGTAGAAACGTTCTCAAAGTTTTTACTGGAGGACGTAACGAAAGCGATCAATGACGTAGAAGAGCCGGTTTGGCACCCTTCATTTGTGATTAGCAAAAACGATGGAGAGACTTTCAATCTCTATGCAAACGTCTTTGACAGTGCAAACGACGAGACACACACACACTACGAGCGTATCGTTACTAATGTTATTACAGAAGAAAACTTTAGAATAGTCAAAGGGATTATCGGGTTTCAGCTTGAGACACTAACTATGAATCCTGAGAACAGAATGACGTATGAAGAGGTTATTGGACAGATGCGCTGGCCGGATTATAAAATGAAAGGCGACTAAAACTAAAAATTAAAGAGCGGCGAACGGCTAAGCTGCAACATCTGAAGGCTAACAAAGCTATTTATCAACTATCCTAGGTTTGCAGCCCCCTAAAAAACGCGCATTTTGCCGTTATTATCGTCGACAGAAAAAACCGATCACGATATTATGAGGCGTGATTCATGTAAAAAGTACTGAACATAGAGGAGGGAAAAAATGATTGAGAAGGGACTAATCTTAACCGGCAGCGATGCGGACTTATTGAGCAGTGCGCTTTCAGAAGTGAAAACAATAGTCTATAAAAAGACAGGAGCTCAATTAGATGATAGCCAGGCGATCGATGCGCTCGTTTCGTATTTCCTTAATGCCGAAAGATAGACAAGAAAAAGAGAGGCTTCACGCGTATATTAGCCCCTTACGTAAGCGCCTGGTGCTCGGCACGATTATCGATATGAAAGGCGGTGCGGACGGTCGTGCAGCCTGAACGATACTAACTTCTGCGCCAGGCTATTTGGTGGAAAAAAAGAATAGGAATAGTTAAGCTACCTCTAGCCTCTTGCATAAGTGTCTTGGCAGGAGTTGTATCCCAATAGTTCGGATGATGAAACGGTACATCAACATGCCGTTGAAATATGCATTGCCATTGTTTTTTATCGGCTTACTTGTTCTCGTATCAATTAGGGTTGCATTGACAACACTACCAACACTAGTCCAAGCCCGTCTGCCAGCAGCGCTACCACAACGCCGAGCGCAGCGGCAAGCGTAGCACCTGCGCAGAGCTCAACGAACGGGCATGACCCGCTGCTATCGGCTATCGCGGCTCAGATTCAAAAAGACGATAGCAGAAACGCACCGACTATAGAAAATTACAGCGTGGTTAAGAACTACACTGTAGGCTATGTGGGTATTAACGAGACTTCGGTAGGGAATAATGTCCCGCAGGTTGCGATTAATGAGCACTGGACAGACTCAAGCGGAGTGTCGCGGAGCCTAAATTTTGACAAGGTCAGTATCAACTAGGATAGGTGAGATAGGTAAGAATTAAAAATTATCTCTTTAACCCCATCATGCATCGGATAAACGATGTACTACTTTGCCCTTGTGACAGCTTTGCTGGTACTGCCCGATTAATATGTCCATAGCACGTTTTAATCCTTGTTTTAAGGGATCTTGCTCAAGAACGAATTTATAGAATCAATATTAATTACAAAATATGAAAGGATTTTCTATTGATATCGAGGAAGCAACTCTGGAAAATGGTAATTTCCGCAAGGTACTCTATACTTCAAAGCACAGCCAGCTGGTACTTATGAGCCTCAAGCCCGAAGAAGACATTGGAATGGAAGTGCATGAGGAAAACGACCAGTTTTTCCGTTTCGAGAAAGGGCAGGGAACGTGCGTAATTGACGGCAACGAATATGAACTCAGTGACGGGGTTGCGGTGGTGGTGCCCGCCGGCGCACAGCACAATATCATCAACACTTCGAAATCAGAAGACCTGAAACTCTATACGATCTATTCCCCGGCACATCACAAGGATGGAATCGTACGCGCCACGAAGGAAGAAGCCGAAGCCAATGAAGCGGAATTCGACGGAGTGACTACGGAATAAGATCATAAGAAATGATTTTGACTTTTCGGGGAACGATCATAAGTTGGTTATTAGCTGATCGACGGAGTCATTGTACGTTAACTCTGTAGCCGTCGAGTTCAGCGGTATTTCAAAAACGATATGTCCTTGAAGGATCGCTCCCAGACCTATCACCCCAGGCGACAGCGTATTCAGGACGGCCTGATAAGTTGCCCCGTTGCTAGCCGTGAGTGCAAAAAACGTCGTATTACCCGCTTGTCGCGCTCCATCGTGATTGGTGATGCTAATGTCATAAACCGCTAGTTTGTAGCCTTGCTTGGCACTATATGAAACGAATTGGCCTAAGTTGTACCGCTACCGCTCCCCTAATGTCTACACACTAACCGCTATGGTGCTGCTACTAGCGACTTTTGTGGTCCGGCGATCGATTTGGAATGTCATTTCGTGCCCCGTGCTATAAATATACTATTGTCAGCGCAGTTGTCAGTGAATTTCGATGGCACGCACACTCGCTCTCCAGTGGAGCTCACCACGATGTCNCTCAGTCCCGCTTCTGCAAACCACGCGTTTANATCCTCCCTCCTAAATCCCATCCATAGATCGGCCGTCTCCTCCAGAAGAAACGCGAACGAGTGCTCATCGCAGTCCGTGATTATG
>JGI24141J26756_1000465_pt1 | contig 11211 bp, 9 predicted proteins | sample BarGraIncu00421A_FD_26756 | JGI IMG/M metagenome (IMG submission 26756) | reverse complement strand
ACTCATCCGGTCCTGCTCAAGCTCTACGCCGCGCTCCCGGCGAGGGCGGCCCTCTCACTGTCGCGAAGGCTGGGCATGTTCTGGAGCGGGCAGACCGAGCTGGGCTAGTCCCGTCTGTCGCTACCGTGTGCAAGAGGAGTGCGAGATCGTGATCGGATGGTTCGGTGCCCGGTGGAATCCCGCGCCGTGCTCAGGTCCGGGACACGCCCGAGACTCGCCGTCGCCCAACCAGCCGTGTAAGTCCCAGCATCGTGGTCCGCCAGAATGCCTCGGCCACGATCGCCTTTGAGATCTTCGACTGGCCGAGCTTGCGATCCACGTAGATGATCGGCATCTCCTCGACGACTCCGCCCGAATCCACGATCCGAGAGAGCAACTCGATCTGGAAGAAGTAGCCAGAGGAGGTCGTCGTCTCCGCACGCGCTGCGCGTAGGCTCGAGGCCCGGTAGCAGCGAAACCCGCTCGTGCAATCGCGTACACGCGTGCCGATCATGACTCGCGCGTACCCGCTGCCGCTCCGGCTGACCGCGCGTCGGAACCAGTTCCAGTCGACCTCGAGGCGACCACCCGGCACGTAGCGCGACCCGATGACAAGGTCCGCCCGCTCGCGCTGAACCGCCTTCACGAGTGTCGCGACTACGTCGGGATCGTGAGAGAGGTCTGCGTCCATCATGACTACGAAGTCATAGTCGTGGGCGAGGCCCCAGGAAATGCCCGCGCGGCAGGCGGGGGCGTAGCCCTTGCGCTCGGTACGATCAATGACGTGCGCACGATCGCACGAGACGGCGATCGAGTGGGCGATCGCACCGGTCCCATCGGGGGACGCGTCGTCGACCACCACGATGTCGACGATCGGTTCAACAGCGAGCAGCCGCTCGGCCAGCGTAGGCAGGTTCTCGGCCTCGTTGTATGTGGGCACGCAGACGATCACGCGAGGGTTGGGTGCCATGCTCTATCGAGACTCCAACTTGGGTAGCCACTCCGTGGCAGGCCGACTCGCGTCGTGGACACTTCACGATAGCGCTGGTCCATCAGGTCCACAAGCGTGCGCTCGAACGTCGCATGTTACACTCCCGACTGCCCCGATGCCGCAACCATCACCGCTATCAGGCGAGTGGAGAAGTACGTGCGAGTTCTGAGGTATCTGGACGAGGCCGTCTACGGGGAAGCGGAGTCCGTCGGTGGTCGTCGGATCATGTGGTGCCTTCTCGCGTGCCTCTACCTCCTCGGCGTGGTCTATTGGATAGGGTTCTTCGACGCCGGCCGAGTATCACTCACGGCGGCCGACTGGGTCTGGCAAAGCGCCACTCTGGACACCGTTCGCTCCGCCCTGTCGAGTGGCGCCCTACCTTGGCAGTGGGGCATACCCTCAGGTGCTCTCGCCTCGGAGCAGGCGCGCTTCCTGGTGAGCATCGTCGCACTGACCCCAGACGTCGCTCTCCTTCAGATAGTGTCGAACGCCGTGTTCGCTCTCGTGCATGTGGTGATCTTGTACACGATGGGCTTCTTCGGATCGGTCCGCCTAGCACGGCGAGTGAACGCGAACCTGATGTCTCTTGCGTTCTTCTGGATTCTGTTCAACTTCAGCGGATTCATCACCGCCCACATCGCCATTGGTCACTTCGAGTTTGCGGGCTATTTTCTTCTGCCGATCTTCTTGGATTTGGCCCTCGGAGTGGCGGTCAGATCGACTGACAGGACACGCGCGATCGATCTTGGGTATGCGCTCTGGATCGGCTTGGTGATCGGCGCACTCATCCTGAACGGATCGGTCCACTTCGCAGTCTGGTGCTGCGCATTCCTGGTACTCATGTCTCTGTGGCGCTGGCGTCTCCTGCCGACCGTCGGCGTGGCGACGACCGCGGGAGTCGCGCTCGGCCTTGGCCGATTGCTCCCGTCGGCCCTGTACGTGCCATCTCCAGGTACGTTCATCTCGGGATACCCCGACTTGAGCGTGCTCCTCACCGCGCTCACGACCATCAGAGTGCCGGACTATTCCTACACACTGGGAGGCAACTGGGGCGCGTTGTGGTGGTGGGAGTACGACGTCTACGTCGGGATCGCGGCCCTGGTAGTCCTGACCATCGCAGTAGTCGTAGCCTTCCGGCGACACCGCCACGCCCGAATCGCACCGGCGCTGGCAGCCGGGGCTGCGCTGTTCCTGTTCTCGCTCGGTGACAACTACGCCCTGATCCGCAGAGCCATCCCCGTTTTGGGCGACACGGAGAGGGTTTCCACCAGACTGGCCGTCATTCCGTTCCTCCTGATGCTCGTTGTCGCAACGGAGGGATTGGCTCTGGCATTTAGGGAATGGCCGCGTACCAGCAGGGTATTCTCGGCGGTCGCGCTCCCGGTCATCGGCTGGCAACTCGCCATGCATGCCAAGTACTGGACTGTCGCCGGCGTCGAGCGGCTCCTCTCACCGGATGCCGCGCCCGCTCTGCGGATCATCGCGAGTACCGACACCCAGCACACGATAATCGTGTTCGGAAGCTGGATGGTGTCTCTGATCGCGCTGTGCGCGGTGGCCGCCCTCTTGTGGCGGCAGCACCGAGCTGAGCGAGGCGGGACAGCGTCTTGCGAGACGGAATCGGACGGCACGGCCGGACCTGCCCGGTGCGACTGGCTGGCCTACGACGCGATCGACGGAACGTCCGTCTAGTGCCGGTCAAGAGTCCGCCCAAGCTGAACGCCCGCTACCTCGCCGTCGCCGGCGCGGTTCTCGTGCTCTCCGCCGCCGCCTACCTTGTCCTCCGGCGACCGCTCGTAGAAGCGATCTACGTCGGAGGGGTGCCAGGCCTGAGCGGCCTGCTCCAGGGCCAGTCGACACAGGGCGTGGACTTCTACCTGCACGTCATCGACAAGCTCGCGCTCGTGGGCCTCGCCGTCGCGGTCTTCGTCGTCGTATTCGTGGGAGTCGCGACTGATCGGATCTGCTTTGGGCCGAAGTCGACGGGATTCTTGGCGATCGCCGGCGCAATCGCCCTCATCGTGTCCGCCATCTCCGTGTACGGTGCGATCCGCGGACCAATCACCTACGCGGGTGACGCGAGTGAGTACTACCAGATGACGCAGTCGTTCATCGACCACGGCACGCCGGACCTTCGCCACGAAGACACCGTGAAGTTCGAAACCGAACGCCTCTCCCACAACATCGTCGGGAACCCGCCGATGTTTGGGTACCTGAAGTCGCCGGTCGACGGAAGGTGGTATTCCGTCCACTTCTGGGGCTACTCCCTGATCTCGATCCCGCTGCGGCTGCTGTTGACCTTGTTCGGCCTGCCAGGAATGAAAGCGTTCGAGTTGCTGAACCTCCTCGTGTTCTTCGGGAGCGTCGCCGCGATGCTTTTTGTCGCCAAGATGCAGCCCCTGAAGCGCGCGGTCTTCGCGTCCGTGCTGGTATTGAGCCCCATCGTCTGGTACGTACCGTGGTCGAGCCCAGAGGCGTTCACTGCCGCGCTCGTCGTGTTCTCGATCGTCTTCTTCTCCCGCAAGCAGTACGCGCTCGCCACGCTCTTCGCGGCCGTGGCGTCGACACAGAACCAGCCGCTCTTGCTCGTGACAGCCGCGTACGTCGTGTACGCGGCGATCCAGTTGCTGCCGGAGAGACGAAACGGCGAGATGGTCCGCGTGGCGCTCGCGGGCGCCGTCGCTCTCGTCCCGATGGCCTTCTACTTCGCCACGTTCCGGCTTCTCAGCCCGTTGTCAGCGGGCTTCGCTGGTTGGGATAATGTGTCCGTCGCCCGATTTGCCGGGTTCTTCTTCGACCTCGACATGGGTCTGCTCCCCTATCTTCCGTTCGTGACCCTCGGCTTCGTTGTCGCAGTCGCGGTGGCGATCGTACGGTTCGATCGGTGGGCCATCGCTCGCGCCGCGGTCATCGCCGGAATGGTGATCCTCGCGGCCACGACCGCTCGGGGCTGGAACTCGGCATCCGTCGGATTGATGCGTTACGGGGTCTGGGTGTTGCCTGTGATTCTTTGGGTGGTCGTCGAAGGCTCGGGCGCGAAGCGACGCGAAGCGCTCATGGCCGCCGCCCTCATCAGCGTGCAGCTCGCAGCAATCCTCATCTCGCCGGTGGTGTCGCTGCCAAACGCTAACGGACATGGCCTCCTAGGACGTCTCGCACTCGCCAAGGCGCCATGGCTCTACTCGCCGCCAGCAGAGCAGTTCGTTGCGCGCACAACCGGCAGGGACGTCTCGGCAAGCGAATTCCAGCCGGTCGGGTTCGCCAGCCGCGGAACGGTCACGAAGGTTCTTGCGGACGAGGCTCACCTGGCTAGGCTCGCGGAGTACTACGACATCAGCGCTGTCGCAATCGCGACCCTCGAACCTCATCAGTCGGACGCTCGCGGCATGTACTATGTGGACCTCAGGTTCGGACAGGCGATGATGCGTACGCAGGAGGCGACCCTTCAAGCGCTTGCGTACCCGATGACAGCCAAGGTGGGGGGTCCAGCGTCCCTAGGGCCTTCCGACGAGAAGGCCGCAGCAGACCAGTTCAACATATTCCCGGTGACCTCGGACGGAGGCACGATCGTCTCACCACTGGCCAGCTACCCGCTCTTCGTCACCGTGCGCAACTCGAGCGATGCGACGTGGTACCCAGCCGGGTCGCGCCCTATCGGCGTGACGGCGCGCGTGCTCGATGAGTCCGGTCGGCCCGCGCGCGGGAGCGAACCTCTCGCCTACCCGCTCATCCAAGCGGTGTTCCCCGGCGAGACGGCTGTGATGTACCCGACCTTCATAGCGCCGTCGGAAGAAGGCGTCTTTCGTCTCATCGTGACGTTCGTGCAGAAGGACGAGAACGGGGATCCCGTCCCACTCTCGTCCAAGATTGACGTACCTATCACCGTGCGCGTCGCGCCACCATCGGTCGAGTAGCTGGCTGCCCCCGGAAGCCGACCCGCAACGGCGATGGTGATCGGGTCCGTGGTAGTTAGCGATGCGACTCCGTGCGGACACGAGTACGCTGGACCATCATTGGAACCGCAAACAGGAACGGGACCAAACCGTGAACCCGCGTGCAGTCCGGAGCACAGTCGGAGATCTGTGGCGATCTGCTTGTGCGAGAGTCTTCGGATCCGCGATCGTCCTCGCCTATCACCGGGTCGCCGACCTCTCGTGCGACCCGCAGTGCCTCGCTGTCGACGTCGCACATTTCGACGAGCAGATGCGGCTCATCTCCGAGGCATTTACCATAGTGTCGGCGAGCGACCTGCTCGAACTGGTGGCAAAGCGCAAGCGTCTCCCGAAGCGCTCGGTGGTGGTCACTATCGATGATGGCTATTGCGACACCCTGCACAACGCGAAGCCCGTCCTCGCCGCGCATTCGGTCCCGGCGACGGTCTTCGTGAGCAGCGACTACGTGGGCGCGGACAGGGAGTTCTGGTGGGACGAGATCGAGCGCGTCGTGCTGCACGCCGCCGCGCTGCCAAGCGGAATCCAAGTCGCGATTGGCGACGCCACATATCGCACCCGCATCGAGCCGGATGCTTCTTCCGCCGCTGAGAGTGTCGAACCGCTCGACGGCTGGGACATCCGCATGCCGCCGGTGAATGAGCGCCAGCGCGTCTACCTCGAGCTGCGAGAGTCCATGCTGCGGCTCTCGTCCGCCGACCGCGACGCAGCGCTGGGATCGCTCCGCGCGCAGTTCGGTGTCGCGCCGTTCGTTCGGCCGACGCATCGACCACTTTCGGTCTACGAACTCCGCGATCTCGCGTCGAGCGGGCTCATCGAGATCGGCGCCCACACCCGCAGTCACCAGATGCTTTCCGCGCGTAGCGCCGCGGAACAACGCGAGGAGGTTCTGGGCAGCAAGCGGGCCCTGGAGGAGATGCTGGGCGGCCCCGTGCGCCTCTTCAGCTACCCCTACGGCGATGTCGACGCCTTCACTGCTCTGTCTGAGCGCACGGTGCGAGACGCGGGCCTCTTCGGCGCGTTCACGACTCGCTTCGGCATGACGCTGCCGTGGACCGACCGCTTTGCGGTTCCGCGCTGCCCCTCCGAGAACGTGCGTGGGCAAGAGTTCGTGAAGCGTATCGACCGTTGGTTCGAGATGGCGCGCTAGCTGTGCATGCTCGAGCTCGTTCGACAGGGCATCCATATCCTGTCGAACGGGTGCACAACCCCAAGATCAGGCGCTACCAGCACACAGTGATCGACAACGCCACGCGCATTCGCGCCCTCACGACCTGCGAGCACCGCAGCCAAGACAGCGCGATTGACTTCATCGACTACGTCATCGGGCGCTTCTCGTTTCTAGTCAACACGATCTGGAGGGACAACGGCCACGAGTCCCAGGCGAAGCTCCACTGGCACGTCGAGGACCTCGAAACCCAGCACGTCGACATCAGACGGCGCAACCCCGACCTCAGGGAGAAGCTGGCCATGCCGGAGGCGTTCTACAACGCGCTCCGGCCGCACCCAGGCACCAGGGAGCCCACGCCCGACGAGGTTCTCAGGAATGAAGCCGGCATCGTGAGCGCGTCGACCGGGGTCGAGCCGCCACAGTAGCTCGACTCGGGCTGCTCGGGCTGCGTTTCGGAGACGACGCCACACGTCCATTCCCCGATCGAGCACGCGGAGCGGCTCCAAGCGTAGTTCCCGGCCGAGTCGAAGTCGCAGTGAGCACACCACGGTACCGAGCTGAGCAGGAAGTCCATAATCCGGTACGCGTCGCTGGTATCGAAGATGGAGATCGAGTCGTCCGGGCCCGGCGCCAGGCCCTCCACCCCGAAGCGCTCGATGAAGAGGTGGATATAGGCGATGTAGGCGCACGGGTAGAGCTGTCCGTCCCGAAGCGTGGGACAGTTGGCCACCGTGCGACAACGTGAGAAAGAGTCTGCGGCGTCTTGTGAGCCGCTCGGGTCGATCGGCAACTTGAAGAACTCGTCATGATGCTCGGCGACCTCGACTCCGACCGAGTTCTCACGGGCACGCCGCGCGACAAGACCGGTGGGAATCCTGATTGGATAGTCGTCGTACATGAGCGTGATCCGCTCCTCGCCCATCGTGCGCCAGAATCCCGAACCCATCTTGGGAAGCAGGATGCCGTTCGTGAGCAGGATGAGCTTGGCGCGCGGAAGGCGCCGCCGAGCGGAGCGAAGGAGCGTCTGCAGCTCCGGGTGAAGCAGCGGCTCGCCGCCGAGAAGGTAGACCTCGGTGACCTCGAAGAGGGCCGCGAGGCGTTCCAGCTCCGCGTCCAACCGAACTGGGTCCGCGAACGCCGGTGCGGCGAGGTTGCTGAAGTGTGAGCACCCTTTGCAGTTGAGGTTGCAGTGGTCCGTGAGGTGGATGACGACCCGGTGCACGAGCGGCGGCCTGCGAAGGACGCGGCGCCACCGGTACTCCAGCCAGCCCGTGCGCGAGACGAAGCCGGGCGCGTAGTAGTGCTCGATGACGTAGTCCCTCAGCCGATCGCCCGCCTTCTTGGGCAGCAGCACGCGAGCGCCGTGGCGCGCCCACCCGGGGATCCACCACAAAGGCTCCATCAGCCTTGCCCACTCTCGGGACCGGCGCCTCGGACGTCCCCGTCCGGCCCCGTGCCGGAGGAGGGAGCCGTGACCCACTCGTCAATGGAGCGGCTGGACCGACCCCATGGGTACATCTCGAACGAGTCGAAGTCGCAGTGCCGGCACCAGGGGATGGGCCTGAGCAGGAAGTCCATGATCTCGCGCGGGTCGCGGTCGTCACTCACGGACATCGAGTCGGCGTCGGTGACATCGAGGCCGTCCAGCCCGAAGTACCCCGCGAACACGTCGGCGTACGCAGCGAAGGGGCAGGGGTAGATCCTTCCGCGTCTCACGACCGGACAGTTGCACAGACCCTCGCATCGAAGGAACGAGTTCGCGGCGTCTTGGCGGCCCTCGATATCGATCGGCAGCTTGAAGAACTCGCTGCGATAGCCGGTCCACTCGACCGTCACGCCGTGCTTCGCGCCAAGAGAATTGATCTCGTCGACAGGTAGGCCGATCGGGTATAGGTCGCACAGCAGCACCGTGCCCGTCTCGGCCAGTGCGTCCCAGAACTCGTCGCCCATGCCGGTGACGAGCGTGCTGTTCGTCTGCACCGAGATCCGGCTCTCCGGGAAGAACCACCGGGCGACGCGCACGAGCTCGCCGATCCGCGGGTGCAGCAGCGGCTCGCCGCCCAGCAGCCAGACGTCATCGACGTCGAGCCCCTCGGCCACTGCCGACATGTCCGACTCGAACTCGTCGAGTCCGATGAAGGTCGGGGGGCACAGGTTCGAGAAGTGACCGCATCCCTTGCAGTTGAGATTGCAGTGATCCGTGACGTGGATCTCGAAATGGTACAGGCGGGGCCGCTTGCGCAAGACCCGCGTCGAGACCCAGCGTCTGAGAGCGCTCTCGCGGGAGACCATGCTCGGCAGGTAGTACAGCCGCAGAACGTACCGGGAGAACCACCGCCTGGCCGCGCTCTCGCGAGTCACGATGATTGAGGGGTCGTAGCGTCGCAGGACCGCTCGCCTGGCCCCCTCGACCCATGAGTCAGGCGCCAGCGATTTTGCGGTCTCTCGGACAGGTTTCGGGATCTTGGCGAGGATGCGCATCTCTCTCCCGCGGGTGCGGCGGTCAGCGCTTCACGTACCGTGTCGTTTCGAGCACGAAGCATACCACCGGGCCGTTCCCGGGACTCTCGCGTGACGTGCGTGCGCCTGGTCTAGCGCTCCCTGGCCAGCATGCGCTTCGCCGTCCTCAAGATGACCGCGACGTCGTCGCGGCGAGGCATGAGGATGTCCGAGTACTTCGCTCCGGTGTCGGTACGGAACCGGCAGACGACATACGCGGCCATGCCGCTGTAGGCCACGGTCGAGGCGAGCGCTGCCCCGACCGGCCCGAACCGGGGCGCCACGAGTATCACCAGGAGGGCGTTGCCCGCCGTTCCGACGAAGGCCTGGCGCCAGTACAGACGCCCGCGCGCGGTCTGGTAGGCCCAGAGCACACGGGCCACGCCGTCCGCCATGACCCCGGGCAGCAGCACGAAGAACGGGTACATCGCCGGCGCGAACGCAGCGCCGTAGATCAGGGGGATGACGATCGGCACCGCGATGAGGCTCACACCCACAGTGCCGATCATGATGATCAGTACGATGCGTGTGGCGCGTGTGACGTAGTCGACGCCGGAGGACTCCGAGCCGTGCGCGCCCCGGGCCATGAGGGCAGTGCACAGCGCGCTGGGGATGTACCAGCTCAGCTCAGCGAAGCTGACGCCCACGGAGTACAGACCCACCGCCGCCGCGCCCGACAGCCATCCCAAGAGCAGCACGTCCTGCCGCTCGAGCAGGAAGCCCGCGACGTTGCTGAGATGGACCCGTGCCGAGAACGAGCCGGCGGCACGCGCCGCCGGCCAATCGGGCCGCAGTGGTCTCGCCACCTTCCGCAGCCCGAGGCCGAGAACGACGATGCCCGTCACCGTTCCCGCCAGCGACGCGGCCGCGATCGTGCCGACGCCCGTGTGCCCGGTCGCGGTCAACACAATCAGGATCGCGAGCATCGCCCCCGCTGACGCAATCGCTGACCGAAGTGGCAGGACGAGATTGCCCACGCCGACCGAGATCCCGTTCGTCCACGCAGCCAGCAGACTCGTCGGAACGACCAGGATCGCGATGACGACCGCGAGCATCGGGACACCGCTGACGACGGCGAACCTGGTCGCGAGCAGGATATAGACGAGCGGCGCGGCCAGCACTCCGATGGCACCGGCGATCAACGTGGAGTTCGCCGCGGCGGCTCCGGGACGCAGCTCACCGCGCGAGACGAAGTAGATGGTCGACGTGGCGATCCCGAGGTCGAGGATGATCACGAGGATGCCCGGGGTCTGCATGATGACCGAAAGTGTGCCCTTGCCGACGACGCCCAACGTGCGCGCGGCGACGACGCCTACGATGAAGCTCGCGCCGAGTCCGATGACTTGGGCGGCGAGGCTCAGCGCGCTGCCCGACCCAAGTCGGATCCCCGGGGTGGCCGTGTCGTTGGGAACGATGAGCTCCTCGGGCACGGCGCCAGCATCGGACTGACCATAGCTCGACACGTCTGGCGGCCCCGTTTCGCGCGGAATGTGCGTCGAGCCGCATCATACCAGCGAGCCGGAGGCGAACGCCGGATCCCGGCGCGGCGGAACAAGCCAGCTACGGTATCGTCAAGAGGCGACCGGCACGCTCATAAGGCTTGAGCCGATGCCACGTGGACTGCGCCCAATGCCGAACCCCTCCGCCCCCTCGTCTCTATCCTGACGCCCTCCTACGACCAGGCGGCGTGGCTGGGCGACGACCTGCTCTCGGTGGCCTGCCAAACCTACCCGCACATCGAGTACATCGTGATGAACGGCGGTTTGATCGACGGCGGCGTGAAGTGCTGCTGGCGGCAGGCGGCCCGCTCACCTGGAGCGGCGCGCCCGACGAGGGACAGCCCGACGTCATCAACAAGGCCTCTCGCGCGGCCCGAGACGAGATCATCGGCTGGGCCAACTCCGGCGACGCGCACTTCGGCCGCAACGTCGTCGAGGACGTGGTCGAACACTTCATCGCACACCCCGACGTGGACGTCGTCTACGAACACGCCGCGCAGACAGCGGAGGGCGGCATGATCGTCTGGATGACCCGGGTGTCCTGGTTCATGCGCCGCGTGCTGCGCTTCGCGACCTTCACCGGCCAGCCGGTGGCCTTCATCCGCCGCTCCGTCTTCAGCGATACCGTGCTCGACCCACGTATCACTTCGCGATGGACCACGATTTGTAGCTTCGCCTCGAGCAGGAGGGTCGACGCTTCCGCCAGATCCCGCGCATCGTGGCTGTCGACCGTCAGCACGCCGAACGCAAGGGCGCGACCATGGTCGACGTGCTCCACTCCGACCTGGGCAGGCTCGCGGAGACGCACGCGCGTGGCTACCCTCAAGGCATACGCGCCCTGTCATGGGCCTTCTACACGTGGCGGCGCCTCATGGGTACGTTCCTCATCCGCAAGATCCCCCGCGCACTCGCGTTCACGCGAGTGCGGAAGAGCCGATGGGCGATCTTCAGGCGCCAGGCGCTCTCTTGCAACAAGGCCTGACCCGCCGACTACCAATAGCAGCCGCCCTCGACGGACGAACTCCCCGGCGGAGTCTCCGCTTCGGACGGTCTCACCCAGTACTCGTTGAACAGGGGCGCGATGTCGTCCGGCGACTCGATCTCCCAGCGTCGCCCCCGTAT
>JGI24141J26756_1000458_pt1 | contig 11283 bp, 21 predicted proteins | sample BarGraIncu00421A_FD_26756 | JGI IMG/M metagenome (IMG submission 26756) | reverse complement strand
CAGGGCGGCGGCCACAAGCGCCGCTACCGGGTGATCGATTTCAAGCGCGACAAAGACGCCGTGCCGGCGAAAGTCGCGCACATCGAGTACGACCCCAACCGCTCGGCGCGCATCGCCCTTCTGCACTACCTGGACGGCGAGAAGCGCTACATCCTGGCGCCTCAGGGCCTCAAGGTCGGCGACATGATCGAGTCCGGCCCCGCCGCCGACATCAAGCCGGGCAACGCGCTGCCTCTCGAGAACATCCCGTCCGGCACGACGATCCACAACCTCGAGCTGCAGCCGGGTCGTGGCGGGCAGCTGGTTCGCAGCGCCGGCACGAGCGCGCAGCTGCAGGCCAAGGAAAAGGGCTACGGCGTCGTGCGCCTGCCTTCCGGCGAGCTGCGCCGCATCCGCCTCACCTGTCGCGCCACGGTGGGCGAGCTGGGCAACTCCGATCACTCCAACATCTCCGGTGGCAAGGCCGGTCGCACGCGCTGGCGCGGGGTGCGCCCGACTGTGCGCGGCACGGCCATGAACCCGGTCGACCACCCGCACGGCGGCGGCGAGGGCAAGACCACGGCCGGCCGTCATCCGGTCACGCCGTGGGGCGTGCCCACGCTGGGCTACCGGACGCGCGCCAACCACAAGCCGTCAGACAAGTTCATAATCCGCGGCCGCAAGCGCGGCAAGCGTGGGTAAGGCAGGAGGCACCTTTTGAGCAGGTCAGCAAAGAAGGGTCCGTTCGTCGACGAGCGCCTCTTGAAGCGCATCGTAGCGATGAACGCCGTCGGCCAGAAGAAGATGATTAAGACATGGTCGCGGGCCTCCACGGTCTTCCCCGACATGGTCGGTCACACCATCGCCGTGCACGACGGGCGTAAGCACGTGCCAGTCTTCATCAGCGAATCAATGGTCGGTCACAAGCTGGGCGAGTTCGCGCTCACCCGCACGTTCCGCGGTCACATCAAGGGCGACCGCTCGGCCAGAAGGTAACGGGTCATGGCAGTAAGGGCACAAGCGAAGTACATCCGTGTCGCGCCACGCAAGGCGCGCGAGGTCGTCGACCTCATCCGCGGCAAGTCCGTGGCCGAGGCGCGCAGCACGCTGTTCTTCGCCAACCGCAACGCCGCGCGCGTGGTGGCCAGGGTCTTGAACTCGGCCGTCGCCAACGCCGAGAACAACAACGCGCTTTCGGCCGACGATCTGTACGTCAAAGAGGCTCGCGTCGACGAGGGTCCGACCCTCAAGCGGTGGCAGTTCCGGGCCATGGGCCGCGTGAACCGCATCCGCAAGCGCAGCAGCCACATCACCATCGCCGTGGAGCAGAGGGAGGTCCGTTCCTAGTGGGCCAGAAGGTACATCCGGGCGGCTTCCGCGTCGGCGTCATCCACGACTGGAAGTCTCACTGGTATACGGAGAAAGAGTTCAAGCAGTTCCTGTCAGAGGACGAGCGCATCCGCACGCACATCCTGCGCAAGCTCGCCCACGCCGGACTGTCGCGCATCATCATCCGCAAAGATCAGAACAACGTGACCATCGACATCCATACCGCGCGGCCGGGCATCGTGATCGGCAAGAGCGGCTCGGAGGTCGACGCGCTGCGCAAAGAGATCCATGCGATGACCAAGAAGAACGTGCAGGTCAACATCATCGAGGTCAAGCGCCCCGAGCTCGACGCCGTGCTGGTCGCCCAGTCCATCGCCGAGCAGCTCGAGAACCGCGTCAGCTTCCGNCGCGCCATGAAGCGNGCCCTGACGAGCGCCATGCGCTCGGGCGCCGCCGGCATGCGCGTGCGTTGCGGNGGCCGTCTGGGCGGCGCCGAGATGGCGCGCAACGAGCACTACAGCGAGGGCCGCGTGCCGCTGCACACNTTGCGCGCGGACATCGACTACGGCTTCCGCGAAGCCCGCACCACCTTCGGCCGCATCGGCGTGAAGGTCTGGATCAACAAGGGCGAGATCCTGCCCGAGGGCTATCCGATGGACGAGGCCAAGGCGCGCCAGGAGCGCGACGAACAGCGCCGCGACGACCGCGGCCGCGGTCCGCGCCGTGACGTCGGTGGCCGTCCCGGCGGTCCCGGTGGCCGTCCCGGCGGTCCCGGTGGCCGTCCCGGCGGTCCCGGTGGCCGTCCCGGCGGCGGTGGCGGTCGTCCCGGCGGCGGTGGCCGTCAGCAAGGTCGCCCGGCACCCAGCGGCCCCAGCGTGCCGNTGGGCCGCAAGGCTCCCGAGCGCAAGGCGGCGCCGGCTCCCNCCGACAAGGCCAAGGCTCCGGCCNAGACCAAGCCGGCCGAGCCGACCACNGAGCAGAGNAGCTGACGGTAGAGAGGACGTAGACGATGCTCCTGCCGAAGAGAGTCAAGCACAGAAAACAACAGCGCGGCCGCATGGCCGGCNCCGCGAAGGGCGGCACCAGTGTCGATTTCGGCCAGTTCGGCCTGAAGGCGCTGGAGTGCGGNTGGGTGAACAATCGCCAGATCGAGGCGGCNCGTATCGCGATGACCCGCCACATGAAGCGTGGNGGCAAGGTGTGGATCAACGTGTTCCCGCACAAGCCGGTCACCAGGAAGGCCGCGGAGACCCGCATGGGCGGCGGCAAGGGTTCNCCCGAGTCCTGGGTGGCCGTGGTCAAGCCCGGCAAGGTCATGTTCGAGCTTGCCGGCGTGAGCGAGCCCGTGGCTCGCGAGGCCATGCGTCTGGCCGCCCACAAGCTGCCCATCAAGTGCAAGTTCGTGACGAGGGAGGGGAGTCTCTTTGAAGGCTAGCAAGCTCCGCGAGCTCTCCGACGACGAGCTGATNGTGCGTCTCAAGGACACGCGCAAAGAGCTCTTCAACCTGCGCTTCCAGCACGCCACTGGGCAGCTCGACAACCCGCACAAGTTGAACGCGACGCGCCGCGAGATCGCTCGCCTGCTCACCATGCAGGCGGAACGTGAGCGTGTTCGCAAGGCAGCCGGTGGTGAAGTCTGATGGCGACGACGAAGAAGACAGACAGCGGCAAGCCCGCAGCCAAGCAGTCGGCGGCGCGCAAGCCGGCCGCGAAGAAGGCGGCGGCCAAGAAGGCGGCGACGCAGAAGCCCGCCGCCAAGAAGGCGGCGACGAAGAAGCCCGCCGCCAAGAAGACCGCCGAGACCGCGGCCGTTAAGCCGGCCCGCAAGGTTTCGGCCGCCAAGACCAGGGCCAAGGCCGAGCGCAAGGCCCCTGAGAAGGTGCCGGGGCGCAAAGAGCGCCGCGGCATCGTGGTCAGCGACGCCATGGACAAGACGATCGTCGTGCGTATCGACGTGGCTCAGAAGCACGAGCGGTACGGCAAGGTCGTGCGCCGTTCGAGCAAGCTCCACGCGCACGACGAACAGAACGCGGCCGGCGTCGGCGATCTCGTGCGTGTCGTCGAGACGCGCCCGTTGAGCGCGATGAAGCGATGGCGCCTTCTCGAGATCCTCAAGAAGGCCAAGTAAGAGAGCCGGCAGAGGAAGCAAATGATCCAGGTTGAGTCCAGACTACGAGTCGCCGACAACACGGGCGCCCGCGAGATCCTCTGCATCCGGATCCGCGGAGGCTCCCGGCGGCGCTACGCGACGGTCGGCGACATCATCGTCGGCACCGTCAAGGTCGCCACGCCCGGCGGCGGCGTCAAGAAGGGCGAGGTCGTCCGTGCCGTGGTGGTGCGCACCAAGAAGGAGTTCGGTCGCAAGGACGGTACGTACATCGCGTTCGACGAGAACGCCGCCGTGCTGATCGACAACCAGAACAACCCGCGCGGGACCCGTATCTTCGGCCCCGTGGCCCGCGAGCTGCGCGAGAAGAACTTCATGAAGATCGTGTCGCTCGCCCCCGAGGTGTTGTGATGAGCAAGATGAAGATCAANAANGGCGACCAGGTGAAGGTCNTCAGCGGCAAGGAAGCCGGCAAGACCGCCAAGGTGATNCGCGTCGACNTCGAGCATNGCCGTGTCGTGCTCGAGCGGCTCAACATCATGAAGAAGCACACCAAGCCGAACCCGAAGAAGAACCCGCAGGGNGGCGTGATCGAGCGCGAGGCGCCCATCGACGCGTCGAACGTGATGCTCGTCTGCCCGGCCTGCGGTGAGCCGACCCGTGTCGGCTACCGGCTGCTCGACGACGGGGGCAAGGTGCGTAAGTGCCGCCGCGAGAACTGCGGCAAAGATATCGAAAAGGCGTAAGTGACGATGGCCAGGCTCAAGGAAAAGTACTTCAAAGAGATCGTGCCGCAGCTCAAAGAGGAGCTCGGCTACCGCAACGTGATGGAAGTGCCGCGCGTCACCAAGGTGACCCTCAACATGGGCGTCGGCGAGGCCAAGACCAACGCCAAGCTGCTCGACGCCGCCGTCGAGGACCTGGCGCTCATCAGCGGCCAGCGCCCGGCGATCACCAAGGCGCGCAAGTCCATCGCCAGCTTCAAGCTGCGCGAGGGCATGTCCATCGGCTGCCGGGTCACCCTGCGCGGCGAGCGCATGTACGAGATGATCGACCGTCTCGTCTCCATCGCCCTGCCGCGCATCCGCGACTTTCGCGGCATCTCGCCCGACCAGTTCGACGGGCGCGGCAACTTCGCCATGGGCGTGCGCGAGCAGACCATCTTCCCCGAGATCGACTACGACTCGGTCGAGCAGTTCCGCGGTCTCAACGTGGTCATCACGACGACCGCCAAGACGGACGAGGAGGGGCGTGCCCTGCTGGCCAAGCTCGGCATGCCGTTCCGGTCGAACTAGGAGCATTTGAAGCATGGCTAAGACATCCCTCGTGGTGAAAGCCGGGCGCAAGCAGCGCTACAAGACGCGCGAGTACAACCGTTGCGCCAGGTGCGGCCGCCCGCGTGCGTACTACCGCAAGTTCGGGATCTGCCGCATCTGCCTGCGCGAAGTCGCGCACCAGGGCGTCATCCCCGGTCTGACCAAGTCGAGCTGGTGAGGAGGCGAGGACCATGTCAATGACAGACCCCATCGCCGACATGCTTACCCGCGTGCGCAACGGCAGCACGGCTCGGCACAGCATCGTCGAGATCCCTTCCTCGCGGATGAAGGTCGAGATCGCTCGCCTCATGACCGAGCAGGGCTACGTCGTCGGCTACGAGGTCAAGCACGGCGAGCACGGCGAGGTCATCCACGTCGAGCTCAAATACGGCAAGAACAGAGAGCGGGTCATCTCCGGCATCAAGCGCGTCTCCAAGCCCGGGCGTCGTGTGTACGCCAAGAAGGAGTCGCTGCCCAAGGTGCTCGGAGGGCTCGGCACAGCGATCATCTCAACGTCACGCGGGCTTGTGACCAGCGCCGAAGCGCGCAAGCTCGGCCTGGGTGGCGAAGTGATCTGCTTCATCTGGTGAGGACGGCACATGTCGAGGATCGGTAAAGCTCCCATCCCGCTGCCCGCCGGCGTCGAGTTCATCTACGACAACGCCGTCGTGACAGTGAAGGGGCCCAAGGGTGAACTCACCCAGCGGGTGCCCCGCGAGATGCAGGTCGAGGTCGGCGACGGCGTCATCGAGGTCAAGCGACCCACCGACAGCGGCCAGCATCGGTCGCTGCACGGTCTCACGCGGACGCTCATCGCCAACATGGTGATCGGCGTCACCGACGGCTTCGAGAAGCGTCTCGAGATCGTCGGCGTCGGCTACCGCGCCAGCCTCAAGGGCGATACCCTGGAGCTGCTGGTCGGGTACAGCCACCCGGTGCTCCTCGAGCCGCCGGAGCACGTGACGTTCGAGACGCCGCAGGCTACCGTGGTCGTGGTCAAGGGCATCGACAAGCAGGTCGTTGGCGAGGTGGCCGCCAAGGTCCGCTCCACCCGCCCGCCCGAGCCGTACAAGGGCAAGGGCATCCGGTACGCCGGCGAGTACGTGCAGCGCAAGGTCGGCAAGCGCGCCTAGGCTGCCTGAGAGAAGAGGAACGTCAAGAAGATGAGCTCACGCAGCATCAGAGAAGCCCGCGCCAGGCGCAAGCGGCGCATCCGGGGACGCCTCGAAGGCACTCCCGCGCGTCCGCGCGTCTCGGTGTTTCGCTCCAACAAGGCGATCTACGCCCAGCTCGTCGACGACGCGGCGGCCGCCACGCTGGTGGCCGCCCGGTCCGTCGAGGTCGAGGGCGCCGGTCTCAAGAAGTCCGAGGTCGCCAAGAAGGTCGGCGAACTGCTCGCCCAGCGGGCCAAGGACAAAGGCATCGAACGGGTCGTCTTCGACCGGTCTGGCTATCTGTATCACGGCCGAGTGAAGGCTCTCGCAGAGGGCGCCCGCGAGGGCGGCCTGGTTTTCTGACAAGGAGTAAAGGACCCCGTGGCTAGAGGATCATTCAGCGAAGGCAACGAGCTCAAAGAGCGCGTCGTCGATATCAACCGCGTCGCCAAGGTCGTCAAGGGCGGCCGGCGGTTCTCCTTCACGGCCCTGGTCGTCGTCGGTGACGAGAACGGCCACGTGGGCGCCGGCTACGGCAAGGCGCGCGAGGTGCCGCTGGCGATCCAGAAGGCGATCGAGGACGCGAAGAAGAACCTGTTCACGGTGCCGCGCTACAACGGCATCACCACGACCCACCAGGTGATCGGCCGCTTCGGCGCCGCGCGCGTGCTGCTCAAGCCCGCCTCCCCCGGTACCGGCGTCATCGCCGCCGGGGGCGTCCGCGCCGTACTCGAGCTGGCCGGCGTGCGCGACATCCTCACCAAGTCGCTNGGGACCACCAACCCCATCAACCTGGTGCGCGCGACCGTGGCGGGCCTGCAGTCTCTCAAGACGCCCGAGGGGCAGGCGCGTCTGCGCGGCATCTCGGTGAGCAAGGTGCTCGGCCTCGACCAGCGCGAAGCGGCCGTCGACGAGACTGTCGCCGCGGCCCCGGCAGGGGAGGCCAAGGAAGCATGACGACGTATCTGCAGATCACGCAGGTCAAGAGCGCGATCGGCCGGCTCCCGAGCCATCGAGGCACGCTGCGCGCGCTCGGNCTCAAGCGCATCCGTCACACCGTGGTGCACGAGGACACGCCCGTCATCCGCGGCATGGTGAACAAGGTCGCGTATCTCGTCGAGGTACGCCCGGCAACGAAGAAGTCGTGACATGGCTGAACTAGGACTCCACGATCTGCGCCCCAACCCGGGCTCCACGAAGAACACCAAGCGCCTCGGCCGCGGCAAGGGCAGCGGCCAGGGCAAGACCGCCGGCAAGGGGCACAAGGGCTACAACTCCCGCTCCGGCGGCGGCGTGCGCCCGGGCTACGAGGGCGGGCAGACGCCGCTCTACATGCGGCTCGGCAAGCTGCGCGGCCCGCACATGAAGAAGAGCATGCCGATCGGCCCGTTCCGCACCTACGCCGTGCCGGTCAACGTCGGCCGCTTGGCGCTGGCCTTCGCGGCCGGCGACGAGGTCACGCCCGAGGCCCTGGTGGCCAAGGGCATCGTGAAGAACACGCGCACGCCCATCAAGATCCTCGGCGGCGGCGACCTCGACAAGGCCCTCAACGTGCGCATGGCGATGTACTCGCGCAGCGCCGTNGACAAGATCGAGGCNGNCGGCGGCAAAGCCGANCTCCTCTGANCGGCGCGGGGGGNTCGCGGCTGTGAACAACAAGCTCTGGCAGTCGCTCGTCAACGCCTGGAAGATCCCGGACCTGCGCACGAAGGTCCTCTTCACGGCGGCGATGATCGCGATCTATCGCTTCGGCGCGCACGTGCCCACGCCCGGCGTTAATCTCGATGCCCTGCAGAAGTTCTTCAACGAGGGCGGNGCGGGCGTCGTCGGCTTCCTCGACCTCTTCTCGGGCGGAGCGCTGGCGCGCGTCGCCCTGTTCGCGCTCGGCATCATGCCGTACATCACGGCGTCGATCATCATGCAGCTGCTCACGGTGGTCATTCCCCAGCTCGAGGCGCTCGCCAAAGAAGGCGAGCAGGGCCAGAAGGAGATCACCAAGTACACGCGCTGGCTCACCGTGGGCCTGTCGTTCATGCAGGCGATGGGCTACCTGGTGCTGTTCCGCAGCCAGAACGCGCTGCCCGACCTCAACTGGTGGCGCGGCGCCTTGATTGTCTCCAGCCTCGTGGCCGGCGCGGTGTTCGTGATGTGGCTCGGCGAGCTCATCACGGCGCGCGGCATCGGCAACGGCATGTCGATCATCATCTTCATCAGCATCGTCTCGCGTATGCCGTCGGGCGCCGCCAAGCTGGTCACGCTGAACCTGCTCACCATCGTGCTGTTCGTGGTCATCGCTCTGGCGGTCGTCGTGGGGGTCATCTGGATCACCACCGGCGAGCGCCGCGTGCCCGTGCAGTACGCGAAACGTGTGGTCGGGCGCCGCATGATGGGCGGCACCAGCACCTTCATCCCGCTCAAGGTCAACATGGCGGGCGTGATCCCGGTGATCTTCGCCTCGTCGATGATGATGATCCTCCCCACGTTCACGCAGTTCCTGGGCAGCGGGGGCATCGCCGGCTGGTTCAACGACGTCCTGGGGCCGAACACCTTTCTCTTCATCATGCTGGAGGCCGTGCTCATCATCATCTTCACGTACTTCTACACGGCCGTGACGTTCAACCCCATCGACCAGGCCGACAACCTCAAGAAGTACGGCGGCTTCGTGCCGGGCGTGCGGCCGGGGCGGCCCACGGCCGAGTACCTCGACCGCATTCTCACGAGGCTCACGTTCCCGGGCGCCCTGTTCCTGGCCGCCCTTGCCGTGCTGCCGTGGCTCATGTCGCGCACGCTCGCCGTGCCCTTCTACTTCGGCGGCGTCTCGCTGCTGATCGTGGTCGGCGTCGCGCTCGACACGATGCGGCAGATGGAAGCGCAGCTGCTCATGCGCCACTACGAGGGCTTCCTCAAGTAAGGAGTGCGACGATGACTGAGACTCAACGCAACGTGATCCTCCTCGGCCCCCCCGGCGCCGGCAAGGGCACCCAGGCCGAGCGCATCGTCGCCGGCTACGCGCTGCCGCACATCTCCACCGGCGCGATGTTGCGCGCGGCGCTCGCCGAAGGCACCGAGATGGGTCTCGCGGCGCAGAAGTTCATGGAGGCCGGCGCGCTGGTCCCCGACGAGGTCGTGATCGGCGTCGTCCGCGATCGCCTCGCGCAGGCCGACGCCCAGAAGGGCTTCCTGCTCGACGGNTTCCCGCGCACCATCGAGCAGGCGGAGCGCCTGGATGTCATGCTGGCCGACGGCGGCCGCGCCGTGACCCACGTCATCCTCATCGACGTGCCCGAGGACGAGCTCGTGGAGCGCCTTGCGGGGCGGCGCATGTGCAAAGGCTGCGGCAAGGGCTACCACGTCGTGTTCGACCCGCCGCAGAAGGAAGGTCTCTGTGACNNCTGCGGCGCCGAGCTCTATCAGCGCAGCGACGACAACGAGGCCACGGTGCGCAACCGNCTCGAGGTGTACCGCGCGCAGACCGAGCCGCTCGTCGGCTACTANGAGGGTCGCGGCGTGCTCAGAANCGCGNACGGCNGCGGCAAGANGCCGGACGAGGTGTTCGCGCNAGTCGAGCAGCTCCTCGANGGCGACTGACACGGCGTGATCGTCCGCAAGTCGGCANCCGAGGTCGCGAAGATCGACGCAGCAGGCAGCATCCTCGCGGACTGCCTCGACATGCTGGCCGCGGAGGCGCGCCCGGGCGTGACGACCGCCGCGCTCGACCGCTTGGCGGAGAGCCTGATCAGGGCGCGCGGCGGGGCGCCGACGTTTCTCGGCTACCGGGGGTTCCCGGCGTCGATCTGCGCGTCGCCGAACGACATGGTGGTGCACGGCATCCCGGGAGCGTACCGGGTCGCGGAGGGCGACGTGCTGAGCGTCGACGCCGGCGTGACGCTCGGCGGCTACGTGGCCGACTCGGCCATCACGCTGCCCCTGGGCGCCGTCGACGCCGAGGCTCTGCGCCTCCTCGATGTGACGGCGGAGTCGCTCGAGGCCGGCCTTGCGGAGTGCCGTGAGGGCCGGCGCCTGGGCGACGTGTCGCACGCCGTGCAGGAAGTGGTCGAGGCCGCCGGGTTCAGCGTGGTGCGGTCACTCGTCGGTCACGGTGTCGGCAAAGAGATGCACGAGGATCCGCAGATCCCCAACTACGGGGATCCGGGCCGCGGGCCGCGGCTCGAAGAAGGCATGGTGTTCGCCATCGAGCCGATGGTCAACGCCGGCGGCCACGAAGTGTTCGTCGCCGACGACGGCTGGAGCATCTCCACCGTCGACGGTTCGCTCTCGGCGCACTTCGAGCACACGGTGGCCGTGGGCAAGAAGGCGCCGCGGGTGCTCACGCGCCGCCGCTCGGAGAGGGGCGGCGCGCAAGGGTAGTCCGGCGACAGGGCGCGGCCGGACGGCCGCCGCGCCGCCGCAGACGACTTGTTTTGTGGCACAAGTCGTTTGTGGTAACATATCGGGCCGCTGTCTGTCGACGAGTAGGGAGTATGGCGAACAAAGAAGAAGCCATCGAGATAGAAGGCGAAGTGGTCGAGGCTCTGCCCAACACGATGTTCCGGGTCCACCTCGACAACAACCACGAAGTGCTCGCCCATATCTCCGGCAAGATGCGCATGAACTACATCCGCATCTTGCCCGGCGACAAGGTCAAGGTGGAGCTGTCGCCCTACGACCTCAGCAGAGGCCGGATCACGTACCGGTTCAAGTAGCGGCCACCCCAGGTCGCCCGGAGGCGGTGTGCGGGGGCCGCAGGCCCGCCGCACGCTCGAGCGAGGATCACCGATGAAGGTAAGAGCATCAGTCAAGCCGATGTGCGAGAAGTGCAAGGTNATCCGCCGTCACGGCACGGTACAGGTGATCTGCTCCAACCCGCGGCATCGTCAGAGGCAGGGGTAAGTCCGCATGGCACGTATCGCAGGCGTCAACATCCCGCCGCAGAAGCGGGTCGAGATCGGGCTCACGTACATCTACGGCATCGGTCGTTCCACGTCTAACAAGGTCCTGGGCGTCGTGGGTATCGACCCCGACACCAAGGTCCGCGACCTGACCGAAGAAGAGATCGTGCGCCTGCGCGAGGTCATCGACCGTGAAGTCACGGTCGAGGGCGACCTGCGGCGCGAGCGCTCGCAGAACATCAAGCGACTCATGGACATCGGCTGCTACAAGGGCATCCGCCACCGTCGTGGCATGCCGGTGAACGGGCAGCGCACCCGTACCAACGCCCGTGGGCGCAAGGGTCCCAAGAGGACGATCAGCGGCAAGCGCAAGAAGTGACCGCGAGAGCAGCCGGAGGAGTAGAGCAGAGTGGCTAAGCCTCAGAGAGCCAAAGGGCGTCAGCGCCGCAGGGTCCGCAAGAACATCGCCGTCGGCCAGGCGCACATCAAGACGTCGTTCAACAACACGC
>JGI24141J26756_1000452_pt1 | contig 11345 bp, 9 predicted proteins | sample BarGraIncu00421A_FD_26756 | JGI IMG/M metagenome (IMG submission 26756) | reverse complement strand
TTAATTAAATATATGATACTTACAAGAGTTAGTCTTTCACGTCCGGACATACCCCTGCCCACCCTGCCTACACGGCTGGCAGGGTGGGCAGGGGTATGTCCTTTTTATTAACATCATTCATATCAATTACACCTCCCCAGCCCTCCTCAAGCCCGCCTGCCGATCGGGCAGGGAGGGAGCTTGCTCCATTGTATTCAAAACCTTTGCAAAATTAAAAGACTTCACAATGAAAGTTTTCGATGGTTCGATTTGGCCCAGTCATTTTTTTTGTGAGTCTTTGTGTCTTAGCGACTTAGCGGTTAAATCTTTCTTTTATTTTGTACAAACAATAGCAATAAGATAAAAAACGTTGTATATTGTAAGAAATAAACTTTATGAGCAAAAACAGAAATTACAGAAGATTCATTACCCTTATCATGATGATTTCGGGTATAGCCATTACTTCATTTTCACAGATAAGCTTTGATGAGCATTCAAAGTTGTGGCTGATTAAAAGCGGCATGAATGAATATCGATTGTTTCAGAAAGACAGCAGTGTTTATGTATATAACTTCGGTCCAGAAGGTTCTCCGGCCTGGTCGCAACAAATGAATTCTCGGGGGAGCTATCAGAGTATTCCATTTGATTTTTCAATGTCATCAGCAAATAGGACACTGACCTCGCAGGATTTTTATTTAACTTCTTATACCATATCACCTGTTCAGGCTGATGTTCAGGAATTGATACTAATGTTAAAGGGCAGGAATAAAAACATCCTTGCAGAAGAACATTACAAAGCATTTTTCAAAACCGGAGTAATCGTAAAATATGTGGTTATTAAAAATACAGGAAATAAGGATCTTCCTGTTGAAAAGCTGCCCTCACTGTTTTGGAAGATGCCCAAAGCATCCTATGATCTCACTTACTTATGGGGCTCCTGGGGTAAGGAACGCAATCTGCAGACCGAAACGCTGCGAACCGGAGAGCGATTGTTCAGATCAACGAGCGGTCGTTCCACCAGCAGTTTTGTTCCCTGGTTTTTTCTTCAGAATAAACGGACGGGTGTGAGCTATGCAGTGGATATGGCATATTCAGGCAACTGGGAAATGAATTTCAGAAACTATGCATTTACCATCTTTTCTGACACAGGCGAACTTGAGATATCGATTGGACTTATTTTTGATAATTCCGGAGCAGTAATCATCAAGCCCGGAGAATCACTTCAGACACCCGAGGTATCCTTCACTTCTACTTATGGCAATATTGATGATGCCACAAACCAGCTGCATGCTTACCAGCGTCAGTATGTTTTTCAGAAGCCAGCTTTCCCCATGATGGTTCAGTTCAATTCATGGTATCCCTTTCCGGGTAATCTGAAAATTGCAGACCTGAAAAAATGCGTGGATGTGGCAGAAAAAATAGGTTCGGAAGTGTTCGTAGTGGATGCCGGATGGTACAATCGCAAAGACTGGAGCCGCGAGCTTGGCGACTGGCAGGCAGATAAGGTCGGTTTCCCGAATGGTTTGGAAGAACTGGCAGCATATACCCGTAACAAAGGATTAAAATTCGGACTCTGGGTAGAAATAGAGAATGTGGGTATCGATTCTAAAATACTGAAAGTACATCCCGACTGGATCTATACCAACGAAGGCAAAACAATAACCGATGGTTCCCGCTATCCCCTTAACCTGAACAAACCCGAGGTGCAGCTTTTCATGAAATCGGAGCTGAACAGGCTGGCAAAAACCTATAAGCTCGACTGGATGAAAATTGATTACAATAATGATATTGGAAATAATTTTGATGATGACGGACTTGTTGCAAAAGGCGGCATCCACTATAATCATGTTTTAAATTATTATAAAATACTTGATTATCTGCGCACAGAAAATCCAAGCCTTACTATAGAAAGCTGCTCCAGCGGAGGATTGCGTTTCGATAATGGCATTATGCATCACAGCCATACCAACTGGCTGTCGGATGAAGTTCTGCCTCTGCCTTCGCTTCAGCTTGGTTATGGATGCAACACGCAGTTTTCTTGCGAGGTTTGCAACCACTGGATGGTAGGTGATAATCATAACGGATATATTGATTCGGCATGCACACCAGACCGTTTTCTCTTTATGCTGCGCGTACCAATGAATGGGCAGTTCGGGATATCGAGCCGTGTTTTCGACTGGAAACCATGGATGGTGATGATGGCCGCCGAACAAACAAAATTTTACAAAGAGCATATCAGGCCGGTAATAATGGGGTCGGATATTTATCATCTTACTGCTCAACCGGACAATATCAAACCCGAAGGATGGATGGCCATACAATATGTATCTCCCGATAAAAAACGAAGCGTGGTGATGACCTACAGGATGCAAAACAGCTATGCAAATAATAACTTCAAGGTTCGCGGACTGAATCCGGATGCGATCTATAAAATATTTATTGATCAAAAAGAAACCATGTCTTTATCAGGGAAACAAATCATGAATGAAGGGATCAATGTGGCTCTTGATAATGTATGGAATTCAGCGGTGGTGGAGATAGAAGCGATTAAATAACCGAGCTATATTAAATGAAGTGCAGTATTGGTGAGATTCCATATAATCCCGATGAAAACCGAGGTTAGATGGAATGACAATATGTTTTTCAGAAGTTTCATAACTACAGGTTAAATTCGAAACCAATGCCGGTACTTATTCCACCGGGAGCGGACGTTGTCATCACATACTGTTCATAAGCGGATAATTTAGCTGTAGAGGGGGACGTTACTGTAACAACATCTATTCTTGCCTTCAACAGGGTATTTTCCTGTGNCTGCATCAAAACGATGCGCTTCAATTCTTCGATGATTATTTGATCAGATGTTTTCATAACTGCTGCAAAACTAACCCTGAAATCCATTATATAAAAGAACTTAATCGCTTAGTTATCAACTCATAGAACTATATTTGTTGATATGCAACCATTTTAAAGAAATACCAATATTATAAAAAATATAAATGTTAATTTCGTAAACAAAATTGTTAATAGCACCTGATTTTTACAAACTGATTAAATCCTGAGATAGATTTACAATAAAAATTAACAGGACAAACCGGATGAGGACAATCCTTCGTTTTATGGAGAGGGCTTTTATTGGTTTCTTCTGTGGGATAGAATTTTTTCAATTCTTTTCATCGTGTTATCATCGAGCCTGTAAAAATAAATGATAATAAGTGACAATATAGAAAATGCGCAGGGTATAAAGCTCAATTGCAATTTGATACCCATCAGCATTCCGGTCGAGGGTTCCATATCGGGTACAAACCCGGTGTGGGAAAGGATAATACCTGCCAGCCATGCGGCAAAAGCCCAGCTCAGTTTTCCGGTGAAGGTGGTAGCTGAAAAAACCAGACCGGTTGATCGCTTCTTTGTTCTGAACTCAGCATAATCGGCTGTGTCGGCATACATAGGCCAAAGCACATTCCAGATGGGCCCTTGGGCAAATGATGCCAGCATACCAAAAAAGAAGATGTGGGTAAGATTATGAGGGCTAAGAAAGTAAAATGGCAATGNGGCCAGACTGGCAACGATAAGCGCTACCACATAGGTTCTGATCTTTCCCAAATGTTTTACAATAAACCTGGTGCAAATCACGCCTAGGATGGTAAAAAGAGAACCGGCAGTAGTAAAGACAGTGGCGATATATTCATATCCCCAGGAATAAGAATTGTTAAACAGGGTAAAATTGTGTTCGCCTACATAGTATTTAAAATAGTGGATAATTACAGTACTTCGCATTGCATAAAAAACCAGGAAAAAAAACTTAAACAAAATAAGGATGAGCCATTGCCGGTTCCTGACAATATCACCAATCTCTTTCCATATATCTGTTTTCTTTTCTATCACCGGTTTCACCTGTTCTTTTGTAAAAATAAATGTCAACAAAAGCAATATCACCACAACCAGGCTATAGCAAGCAATGGCAAGTTGCCATCCTTTGACTTCGTTACCCTGCCCCAGTGCTTTGGCCAAAGGGAGAAGCGATGCATTAAGAACGGCTCCACCCAGAAATGAAAAAACAGATTTGTACGAAGCAATCCCGGTGCGCTCAAGCGAATTCGAACTCATTACCCCAAGCAGCGCGGTATAGGGTATATTAGCCAGGGTATAAAAGGTCATGAGCAGGAGGTAGGAGGCATAGGCATAAATCAGTTTGTTGGTATTGCTCAAGTTGGGCACCGTAAAGGTAAGCACGCATATGATGGCAAGCGGCAGAGAAAACCATAACAGGTAGGGTCTGAACTTTCCCCACCGGGTATTGGTTCGGTCGGCAATGATGCCAACCAGCGGGTCGTTTATCGAATCCCAGATACGGGCTACCAACATGAGTGTACCCACAGCCGCTGCACTGATTTTTACCACATCGGTGTAGAAAAAAAAGAGATATGACATGAAGATAGTCCAGTAGAGCGAAAAGGCAAAATCACCTATTCCATAACCCAGTTTCCACTTTATCGCAACTTTCTCCATTTTGGTTTGATATTAATAATTCCTACAATTATTTTCCTTGTGTAATCTCCTTCACTTTACTAAAAAAGGCCCTTTTAATTTCGGTGTTGATTGACCAGTTAACGGGCAATACCTGAAAACCGCTGAGTTCTTCGTAGGTTGTCTCGCGCTCTTTCCGTTTCCAAATCACTTCGTACTGCGGATCGTGGCTGCCGGCGCCCTGGGCATAGAAACCCCATGAAACATATTCTTCGAAGGCCACCTCGAGGTTTTTCAGATCGGTGCTGTCTTCGTTAATAATTATGGGAATTGGGCGTTTGATATATTCCGGGCGCTTTTTTAAGCCAAGAAGCTTTAGTTTCAATGCCCCGGGTGAATTCATATTGCCATGGGGCAGACTGAAATCTTCAGCCGCCAGCCATTTGTCGGTGGCATCGTTGCAGCCTCCTGTACTCGAAGAGACCAGCAAACGCCTTCCGTTCAGTGAATTCCCCTTCATTCGGTCGATGAGCCGGTGCATATTGCCTGGCGCCAGAATAGGCCTGCCCCACCAATCGGCACATTCGTTGGCTATGTCAACCAAAATATTTCGGTAACCGCTTTCCAAAAGCCATTGTGTAGCTTTGTCGAGACATTTTTCAATGATACAGTCCTCTTTGATAAACCTTACCTGTTTCCAGTAAAAAAAATTGACAATTACTACCATGCCTGACTCATCGGCTGCCTTCAATACCCTTAGCAGACGGTTAGTATAGCTCTTTTTCAGGTTTCCTTCGAGGTCGAAAGCTGAAAAGCGGGCATTGTCCCACACTTCGGGCCGGTAATCTGACCCACCCCCCTGAAGTCCTAATGTTACACCAAGCAGGCCATATTGCCTGTATACAGGTAGCTGGGCACAGAATTCGTTTGTATTACGTTCGGGATCCCATAAACCTGTATCGGGGTATTTCCAGAGCTCACGCGTTACCTGATTCTCATCGTCCATGATAGCCTGAACCATGCGTGAGTTAAACAACAGCCCCTCTACCGGGAATCCCTGGTATGTGATTCCATCATAGGTAGTCTTGCCATTAATCAACAGTTTTGGCCCATCAATGTCAAGTTCGGTTTTGAAATTCATCGTATAGGTTAATTATATTTTCTGAAAGTGTCGGCAAGTTCTTCTATTTCTATGGCTTCTTTTACGGTGTCAGCATAAACCCTGATGAAAAGTCCTTTATGGTCAAGCGTTTCGAGTGCCCACTTTACATCGTTGGCCGGCAGGGTAATGTGTAGCCCACGTCCTTTGTCCTGGACCTTTTTAAGCGTCTCCATATAGTGCATTGCACTGGGGTTTCCGGTGCCGGGATGAATTTGGAAAACATTTATCCTGTCGACCTGCAGCAGGGTATCCACCAGCTGAAAAGCACCAGGGCCATCCACATGGTAAAGCACATGTTCAAGGGACTTCATCTGGCGAACAAGGTTATCCAAAAATACCGATTCGAACATTTCGGGTGAGATCATGCAAGAAAAATCATTCTGTACAGGGTGCATCTTCTTGTCCGACCACACGCCCATCCAGTCGATTGCATAGCCCTGGCCTACTGCCAGCCTTATATCGATAAGCTGGTCGTTCACCTTAATCCACTCTTCCACCAAATGAACATCGAAAATCTTGACATAGTCGGGTTCCATAAGCATGTCCATCAGCAACGTGTTTGTCGACCTTAAGGCGGCAAGTACATCGCCACTTGCACGGTAATTGGTGAGTGTGGGCACACATACCTCCCTTGAAACTCTGGTAGCATGCTCCTGCATTTTTCGTGTCAGCGGCCACCATGGGTTGTCGGGTGAAACGGTAAACTTTTTATAGTCATGGTCGCTAAGGGGGCCCTCTTCTATCACGGCCTTGTCCCAAACCGACTCCATGGCGAATTCAACCCCAGCCCCTACCATGGCTGCCAGGAACGACCAGCTGGCATTGTCGGGGGTCCAGATAGGAAAGGCATCGCCTCCGTAATAGGTATGGCGCATGGTAAAGTCATTTACCACGTCCATATAATCCAGGTTTGTCCAGCGCTCAACCGGATCTGCAGGGCGCTCCGGTGCAGTTTCAAATGTATCTCTGGGTGCAGTAACAAAGAACATAAAGTCGTCCAGTCCATTTTGCCACCACAGGTTGAAACGTGCTTTAATCTCCTCCCACTTTTTATCTTCGATATACTTCATGGTATTGTGTTTTACCCTTTGTCCGACTTTCCGTCGGGTAACAAATGAATGCTTTAATTTGTAAAGAACAACCCGAATATAAATAAATTCCGTTTTATTCAATTTCTAATGTTTCGCAGATGATATAAATGGTTGATAAATAGTAAAATAAATTAAGTGCGAAACATTAATCAATTATAATAAGTGGGGTATTAAAACCTTCGATTTCAACGATTGGTTTTTCGTTATGTAAATCTTCTTTATTCACTTCTACCGAAACCATACGCTCCTCGTTTGGCAATAACGACACATAGTTATCGCTCCAAAATACTGGTAAGACCAACTCTTTTGTACTTTTAGATTTCACTTTCATTTCTAAAAAGAAAGCAATTTTATTGGTAGTGTTTTTTAAATTCACCTTTATCTTTACCTTTTCAGCAGAATCTGCAACTTGTAATGAAGCAATAATGGATGTTTTTGCCAGATTATTTAGAGAGGTAAAATCGGCAAATTCTATATTTTCAGATGCCCAAGCCTCAGGACGAGGATCATTGAAAATTACATCTTTTTTAGACGAAATCCAATAAAAATTAGTTGCTATAACTTTATTGTTTTTATCCAATATTCGCATATTAAGAAAAGAAACTGGAGTATTCACAAAATTGGGCAAATCGCTTATTTTTTGGGAAGAATTTTCCTTTAGGGTAATGGGTGTTTTTTGTGTCATTAACTCTTTTGAATCGAGATCATATACTTTAATTTCGGCAGTTAAACCAGATTTTTCGGCATAATAATCGTTTGTTGCATAAATACCTCCATTACCATAATTATAAATAATATTTATAGGTTTACAAGCGGACTGAGTACCAAAAAACGCAGCATTTGGCATAAGGTAATAGTCGTATAGCTGCCAAAGTATTTTAGGCCATGCCGCATTTAACATCCATTGAATAATACCTGTAGCCGTATCTCTGTTAACAGAGTGTGCTTCGAACATTGCCCGAGACGCTTCATAATTAATAATTTGGGCCTTTTGTAAAAATTGTGGAAGATTATCTGCTTTGCCATAGCGATTATTAAGAGCTCTGGTAAATAAGCCAATGCCTCTCATAAAATAAATTCCTTTAAAATGATATTCCCAATTATTATTTTCTGGCCATAATTTATCGGCAGGTAGCATTTTTTTCATGGTTTCGATGGTAGGGAATTGAGCGCCGGGTCCGGTTTCGGTATTAAAACCAAAAGCGCCGCCACGGATTTTGTCGACATACCAATAATTTGGTGAAACCCAGTTGTAAGGTCCTAACATTTTAGTACCTGTTGGGCCAGTTATTTTACTTACTTTTTTGCTACATGACATNAGCGTAGGCCTTGTATTATCAATTTCCTTTAAATCTTTCAAATATCGGGATTCCAATTCGGGCGATGGGTTTNTGTCGCTCCCCAATGCCCAAACATAAATACTGGGATGGTTGCGCAGCATTAATATTTGATCGCGAACCATATTAGCAACACTATCAACAGCTTGCGGCGTAAGTGTTGTTCCAAAATCATCTTCAGCTTTTCCACCCAAAAGGTTGGACCATTCCCATTGGCAGCTAATGCCTACCATAACAAGTATACCATTTTTGTCGCAAAGGTTATAAAAGTCATGCCCATTGCCCCAAAAACCTTCAAGCCTGATGGTGTTTAAGTTCATCAGTTTTGTGTATTGAATTTGAGCTTCGAGGTTTTTCTTGTTTTCCCGCAAAAAGATTTCATCTGTCCATCCACCACCCCTGATTTGTACTTTCTTACCATTTACAATGTAACCCACCGCGCCAAAAGCATTAATGTAATTAGACACCTGTCTGATCCCGAAATCAACATGCTGATTATCGGAAATATTGCCTTTTACATCACACGACAGGTTTAATGTGTACATATTGGGCTCGCCATACAAGTATGGCCACCAAATACGTGGCTCTTTTATTTTCAAACCATTGCAGTTATCTGGGTTGAATGTTATTTTTTTATGCTCAAAGGGTAGCAATTCAACTTCTTGTTTGAAATTAATGTTTTCAATGACTCCTGTAACAGTTGTTGTAATTTTATCCTTGCAATGGTTGATAGCTTCTGCCTCAATCGTTAGCTCTGCTTCTTTTAATGTTTCAATATTTACTTTGCTGCTTACATAAATATTTTGCAGGGATACTTTTCCATTTAATTTTATTGTCACAGGTCTAAATATGCCCATGCTTTCATCGGGCGGACGAGGATTCCAATCAACAAATGCTATGGAGTAATCGGATAATTTAGGGGGAATTACTTCAATAGCTAAAATGTTTTGAGATTTTTGCAAGTATTTGCTGATGTCTACCTGGCGAATCCTGTATGCCCCTCCGAATGTATCAGATGCAGCAATTTTTTTCCCATTTAACCAAATATTGGCTGCAAAATTTATTCCATTTAAATGGATACTAGCATGTTCGTAATCAGGACAATTTTTTAAATCGAAAACTTTTCGATACCACCAGCTGCTTTTAAATTGCCCGGTAGGTATCGATTCTAAATTTCTACCTACAAAAGGTTCTTTAAAAATACCGTTATCAACAAGAGCGCCAAGTACGGTTGCAGGAACATTTGTTGGAATCCAGTTCTGAGGTTTGTATGATGCCATACTAATCGAATCGCCCGTTGCATCGACTATTTTTGAAGATTGTATTTCCCATTGGCTGTCAAGTACAATTTCGCTGTATTGGCTCTTGTTGCACGCCGCTATTGCAATCATTATAAAGAAAATGATTAGATACGGATAGTTTTTCTGGTGTCGATTTTTCATTTTTATAATTATTAATAATTTGAATGTAAATAGATGGAGATATACTTTATCTTTCTATAGTTTTTAAAATACATTGTTGAAGTTTTTATGTTATTATTGCTTTTTTGACTTTTCATATTTGTCAAGATCAAATAGAAAAATTCCCCGGCCATTTCCAGAACCTGCCTGAAATCCAAACTGCAGGGCAATATACTTTCCGCTTTTATCTACAACCGGATTATCAGATCGCAGGATGCCGGGATATTTTGTTGAAAAATCGGCCAACCGCTCTGCCTCTCCGCTGCCGTCCAGTTTAAATTTATAAACATCTACCCTGTATTGAAGTCTTTTTTCTTTCTCATGGTGCCTGTCGCTTTCAATCATTGTGAACTTGCCATCAGGAAAAATTCCTTCTGCCTCATCATAACCGCATCGTCAAGCCGAGCTACTGGAATAACGCCCCGGTCAATTCTTGCTTCCAATGTATCCATAAAAGCATAGGAAGGCCAAAGCAAGACATCCACTCCTGCCTTAAAACTTTCAATTTCTCCTTCTAAATCATCTTTATACCAGCCCCTGAATCCTCCCATCACCATTGCATCAGAAACAATTACTCCCCGGAATCCAAGTTCTCCTTTTAAAAGTCCGGTAAGCAAATCTTTGGATAGCGTCGCAGGAGGATACATTTTATTTATTTTTTCTTTCTGGTAAGCCGGGAGCGTTATATGACCCGGCATAATGCAAGCCACACCACTATCTATCAAAGCCTTAAATACTTTTCCGTGCTTTTGTTTCCACACATCGTTTGGCAGCGAATTACAAGAGGTCAGCAAATGCTGATCGCGAAAGTCTACGCCGTCACCAGGGAAATGTTTGATTGTTGCAGCTACTCCATTTTCCTGTAACCCTTTTATTTGCTGACTCAGTAAACGGATAGCTCTATCCGGATCGTCAGAGATGCTACGAACATTTGTAATAGGATTGAAAGGATTAAGGTTCAAGTCAGCCACGGGATTCAATACCCAGTCCACTCCGACTGAACGGCTTTCGAGGGCTACGTATTTGCCATAAGCAAAAGCCAGCTCGGGAGAATTGGCAGCACCAAGCGCCATCTCATCGGGAAAGGAGATCATCCCTTTCAGATCAACTCCATTTTCGTAGTCCTCCTGAAAAATCAGTGGCAAGGCACTGTTTTCCCGGTATTCTTTGCATGCTTTTCTGGTATATTCAAGTCTGTCGCCGGTTGCAATTCCATCATATAGTTTCCAGCCCATAAAAAAGCCTGAAACAGGATATTTTTCAAAATATTGTTTCAGCGAACCATTCCCAAGCTCTAATTCTTTTTTCCTGTCAGGGAGCATCATCATAGTCTGGCCGATCTTTTGCCTGACTGTTAAGCTTTTCCATGCGAAAAATGTGAAGAATATCCACTGATCACTGAATTTGGCTTAAGCGATTCGGGACTCATTCCTCCAATAGCAGGCATTAAAAGAATATCAAGTAATTCCTGAACACCCGTACCGCTTATATGGGTATGACTAAATCCGACAATTGTATTGTCGTTATAGTCATATCCCGATGTAGACCCACCAGCATCTCGCGTATCCGGGCTCAATTGAATCATTCCAAACGGAACAGTTGCTCCCGGAAAATTACTTCCCGAAAGGCTGGAGCCATCAACTGCCCCCGTTCCAATAAAAGGATTTACATAATCAGTAAGTTTTGTGCTGGTTTGTTGTGCAGATGACACAAGTGTTGCAGTCATCATGATACCAAGCAACGCGACAATTATTTTTAACTTTCTCATTTTTTACTGTTATTTTAAAATTTAGTTAAACCTGATATGATATTTTAATAAATGACGTATTTTTTAATGTAATTGTGTTCC
>JGI24141J26756_1000450_pt1 | contig 11356 bp, 11 predicted proteins | sample BarGraIncu00421A_FD_26756 | JGI IMG/M metagenome (IMG submission 26756) | reverse complement strand
TCAGCGGCCTGCTCGAGGAGCGGCTGAAGCCGCTCGATGGCGGCATCGAGGGCAGCGGCTCCCCGCTCAGCGGCCGTGTGAGTAGTCTCTGCGGCGGCTTCGCGCAAGGTCTGCTTGCGAAACATCGTTGTCCTTCCGATATCGGAAACGTCTCCTGGACAGGAGACATCTCCCACCGTACCGGGCATCGGGTGGACCTCCCAGGCCCTTCGAACCCTGAGCCCACCCCAGTTCCCGGTACGGTTGGCGCTGACCCATGAAGAGAGGACACGCGTGAGCACGGCAACACTGCACACCAACCGCGGCGACATCGTCATCGATCTGTTCGACACCAAGGCACCCAAGACGGTGGCGAACTTCGTCGGACTGGCGACGGGCACGAAGGAGTACACCGACCCGTCGAGCGGGGCGAAGACCACTGGCAACTTCTACGACGGCCTGGTGTTCCACCGGGTCATCGACGGCTTCATGATCCAGGGGGGCTGCCCTCGTGGAGACGGGCGTGGCGGCCCGGGCTACACGTTCGCGGACGAGTTCCACCCCGATCTGACCTTCAACCGTCCGTACCTCCTGGCGATGGCGAACTCTGGCCCCGGCACGAACGGCTCGCAGTTCTTCATCACCGGTGGACCGACGCCACACCTCAACCGGAAGCACACGATCTTCGGCGAGGTCACCGACGCGGCGAGCCAGAAGGTCGTCGACGCCATCTCCACCACGACGACCGATCGCAACGACCGTCCCAAGGACGCCGTCGTCATCGAATCGGTCACCGTGGCCTGACAGCCACACCCTGTGGAGGCCGCCCTTCGGGGCGGCCTCCATGCGTTCCAGCTCGTGGGACCGCGAGCGGTCAGTCGCCGAGCGAGAAGGCAGCCTCGAGATCGTGGCGGGAGTAGGCCCTGAACGCGATGTGCGTCTCGGTGCTCTTGACGCCGTCCACCTTGTTGAGCCGATCGGCGACCACGTCGGCGATCTCGTCGTGCGAGCGGACCCGGACGAGCGCGATGAGATCGATGCGCCCGGTCACCGAGTAGACCTCGCTCACTCCCTCGATGGCGGCGATCGCCGCGGCGACCTCCGGGATCCGGTCCACGGCGGCTTCCACGAAAACAATCGCAGTGATCATGACCGCATCNTAAGGAGACATCGCTGCCTCCCGCTGCTCGAGGTCGTACTCNAGTCGCACCTCCACGACCGANGTGTCGTCGGACAGCTGCGGCGGAAGCCGTGTCAGCCGGTGGCCGAGGTGCAGAGGCCANGACCAGTCCCCGTCGATCTCGATGATCCGTACGCCCTCGGACTCGAGCCAGTCGGCGATGCGCTCGGTCTCCTCGATGGTGGCGGCCGGAAGGGGAGGTAGCGGCGGANCCACCGATTGGGCGCTGGCCGNGGCAGCCTCCGCCACCGCGCGGGCGTTCTCTCCCCGACCCGAGAGNGCTGCCGCAGCCAACCGTCCGTACCGCACCACGTGGATCTCCCACCCATCGCCGCCGGGGCGCGCGGCGAGGACCTGAGGGCAGGCGGCCAGGGCCCGTACGCGATGGGAGCGGCGGCTGCCGTAGTGGAAGGACTCGAGTCGTCGATGCACGGTCGCCGCTTCCTCGAACCGCTGCTCCACGACGAGTCTCGAGAGCCGTTTCTCTGCGGCGCTGACCACCTCTCGTACGTCGCCGTCGAAGATGGCGTGCGCCAGGTCGACGACAGCCGTGTACGCAACGGCGCCGGCGCCCAGCTCGCACGGCGCGCAGCAGTGCCCGAGCTCGGCGACCGCGCAGGCCGACCGGGCAGTGCGNAGGGAAAGGCGAACGGTGCACCGGCGCANCGCGCACGCGTCGTACAGCGCCAGGAGCGCCTCCTCTGCACTCGCCCGCTGACGGAAGGGGCCGAGGTAGCCGGCCCCGTCGTCGAGCACCCGCGCGACGAGCGAGAACCTCGGGAAGGGCTCGGTGGTGAGCTTGATCCACGAGCCGCGCTCGGGGAACTTGCTGCGCCGGTTGTACCGCGGGCTGTGCGCGGCGATGAGGCGCAGTTCGAGCACCTGCGCCTCGAGCTGCGTTCGGCAGACGGTGGTCTCGACACCGGTGGCCAGCCGCACCATCTCGTCGATGCGTGGCCGGGTCTCGGCCGCGGTGAAGTAGGTGCGCACGCGGTTCTTGAGGTTCTTCGACGTGCCGACGTAGAGCACCTCTTTCCGGGGGCCNTCATCGTCGGTCGACTCAGCGACGAAGCAGTACACNCCGGGCTTCTCCGGGACGCCCTGAGCCCACGTGCGGCGAGCGCGGCGGGCCGGGTGGACGCGACGGGTGCACTCGAGCAGGTCCTCCAGGGTGTGGACGCCGAGGTTTCCGACACGTTCGATGAGCGCGTGCAGGACGTCGACCGTGGCTCTGGCGTCNGCGAGCGCTCGATGGTTCGGCTCGACGGTGGCGTGGAAATGGCGCGCCAGGGTGGCGAGCCGGTGGTTCGGCACCTCGTCGCGCAGCATGACGCTTCGCGCGAGACCCACGGTGTCGACGACCGGCGGCATCGGCCACGGATAGCCGAGCTCGGCACAGGCCCGCTTGAGGAAGCCGACGTCGAAACGGGCGTTGTGGGCGACGATCACGCAGCCGTGGGCGAACTCAAGGAACTGCGGCAGCACGTCTGCGAGTCGCGGCGCGCCCGCGACCATCGAGTCGGTGATGCCGGTGAGCACCGCGATGGCCGCCGGGATGTGTGTGTAGGGGTTGACGAGCGTGGACAGCTCACCGGTGACCTCGCCGCCACGTACCCGCACGGCGCCGAACTCCGTGATCCGGCTGTCCTCGGCGCCGCCCGTGGTCTCGAGATCGACCACGCAGAACGCCACCTCGGACAGGTGGGTCCCGGCCTCCACCAGGAGGGGTTGGCTCGTCATGGTGGTGACGCTACGAGCGAGGTCTGACAGTTCGTCGATGAGAACTGTCAGAGGTCGATGTCAGCCTGGCTCTATGACCAGATTGAGCATTGACTGTGATCGTTGCGCTGTACGAGGGCTCGATGCTCCGACTGCATCGTCTCCGCGCTGCTCGGGGTCCCCGAGGACGAGCTGACGTTCGATGACGCCGAGCAGGCGGCCATCGGGGCGCTGGCGGCATCCGGGATGGTGCCGCCGCTGCGGCTCGTCCCGAAGCCGTCCGCCACCCCGAATCCGGGGGACCGCAAGGAGGGCTATCGGTTATACGGCTGAGAAACGGGCTCGGCGTCTCAGCATACGATCGGCTACGTCTTTGGTGTTCCCCCTAGCGGGACGGGAGATTTGGCCGTTTGCCTCGGAAATTCCGTGAAGAACCTCACGCCGGACTTGGCAACTCTGAGGAAGTCGTTTAGATTTTTCTCAGACTTGGGGCCAACAACTGGAGGTAAGTGCGTGCGTGGACTACTGCGGAAGGTGGGGCTGAGCCTGGTGGCTCTGGCCCTGGCTGGGGCATATGTTCTCTCCGGCGGCGACGTCGCGCACGCTGATCCCACCACTGTTGACGGCGCGCGCGCCCAGCTGGCCCAGCTGGAGCAGCAGCAGTCGGAGCTCGACGCGAAGTACACCGAGGTGCAGGTCAAGCTCCAGGACAGCCAGAAGACACTGGACGAGGCGCGCAGCGACGCCGCGGCGCAGCAGACCAAGGTGACGACGCTCAAGACGCAGGTCAGCCAGATCGCCCTCCAGCAGTACCGCTCGAGTGGTCTCGACACCACCACCCAGCTCTTGGTCACCGATGACGTGCAGAGCTTCCTCAACGGCCTCTCGACGATCAAGAAGGCCAACGACAACACCGCGTCGCTGCTCCAGGACTACCAGAGCGCGCAGGCCGACCTCGCCGATCTCCAGCGCTCCACCGAGGCGGAGACGCAGCAGATCGCCGTGCAGGAAGCCTCGCTCGCCGACCTCAAGAAGCAGTCCGACGGCAAGGTCAATGCCGCGCAGGCGTTGCTCGACAAGCTGACTGCAGCGCAGCGCCAGCAGCTTGCGGCCCAGCAGGCGGCTGCAGCCCAGGCGGCGGCTCCGACAAACACGTCTCGCAGCACCTCCCGTACGGCCGCTACTCCGGTCACCACGGCCGCTACTCCGGTCACCGCGGCTGCAGGCGGCAGTGATCGCGCGATGATCGCCATCAACTTCGCCCGTGCTCAGGTGGGCAAGTCATACGTCCGTGGCGGCACTGGCCCGAACTCGTACGACTGCTCGGGCCTCACGATGACCGCGTATGCCCAGGCCGGCATCGGCCTGCCGCGTACCTCGCAGGCGCAGTTCGGTGTCGGCACGCCGGTGAGCCTCTCTCAGCTGGCGCCCGGTGACCTCGTCTTCTACTACTCCGGCATCAGCCACGTCGGCATCTACATCGGCAACGGCATGATCGTCCACGCGGCCAACCCGCGGACTGGCGTCCAGACCGCTCCGGTGAGTTCGATGCCGTTCATGGGTGGGCGTCGCGTCGCCTGACCTGAAGTTGTCGCACGGATGACGACGCTCGTCGTCACGAGCGACTTCCCTCCCCGCGTCGGCGGTATCGAGACATTCGTTCGCCACGTCTGTCGCTTCCTCGACGACCGTGTGGTCGTGCTCACCCGTACAGAGCGCGACGAGTCCGCCACCCGCACGTACGACGCGAGTCTCCCGTTCCCCGTCCATCGACTGCCGGGTCCGTTGCTGCCCACGCCGTCGGTCGCGCGCCGGGCGGCGGAGCTCCTCCGTGAGTACGGCGCCGAGCAGGTCGTCTTCGGCGCCGCGGCGCCGCTCGGCCTCCTCGCGAGCCAGCTCCGTACGGCTGGAGCTCACAGAATCCTCGCGCTCACCCACGGCCACGAGGTGTGGTGGTCGCGCGTACCCGGCGCGCGGCAGGCGCTGCGCCGCATCGGGCACGACGTGGACGCCCTCGGTGTCATCTCCTCCTACACGTCCGCCAGCATCGAGCGCGCCCTCGCACCGGCCGACCGGACGAAGCTCATCCCGCTGCCGCCTCCGGTCGACCTCGAGGTCTTCTCACCGGCGGCTGCCCAGCCCGACCGTACGGTCATGGCTGCCTCGCGGTTCGTACGCCAGAAGGGCCTCGACCGGCTCCTTGTCGCGTGGCCACTCGTGACAGCCGTCGTCCCGGACAGCNGGCTGCTCATTGTCGGGGACGGACCTCAGGCGTCGACGTTGCGGCGGCGAGCCGCGGGCATGGTGGGTGTCGAGATCCGTCCACCCGTCAGTCACGACGCGATGCCGGACCTGCTGCGGAAGGCGTCCGTGTTCGTCTCGCCTGTACGGACAAGGCTCGGCGGGCTGTACGCCGAGGGGCTCGGGCTCGTCGCGTGCGAGGCGGCGGCCTGCGGCCTGCCCGTCGTGGTCGGGGACTCGGGTGGTGCGCCGGAGACGGTCATCGATCAGGTCACGGGGAGCCTCGTCGACGTGGGCGATCCCGACGCGCTCGCTGCTGCCCTCGTCTACTGGCTCTCGCACCCCGCCGAGGCACGGGCTGCCGGCGTAGCAGGGCGTGCTCACGTCGCCGAGCTCGTGGGGGCCGACCACGTACGGGCACGGCTCCGGTCGACTTTGGAGGCACCCGTCTGAGTCCGGTCCGAACGATCGGTATTGTGTCGCGAAGCACGACTTTCGGGGGTCAGCGCATGCTCAGCATCGGTGTCGACATCGGCGGTACCAAGGTGGCCGCAGGCGTCGTCACACGCTCCGGCGAGGTGATCGAGCGGCTGACACTCCCGTCGCCGACGTTGAGTCCCGCGAGCGTCGAAGACCTGATCGTCGAAATCGTCGGTGAGCTACGCGCCGGGCACCTGGTGTCTTCTGTCGGGATCGGCGCCGCCGGTTGGGTGGACTCCGAGCAGGCGCTCGTCCGCTTCTCGCCCCACCTGGCTTGGCGCAACGAGCCTTTGCGCGACCGGCTGCGTGCCCGGATCGACCTGCCGGTGATCGTGGACAACGACGCCAACGCCGCTGCCTGGGCCGAGTACCGCTTCGGAGCCGGCCGAGGCGCCGGCGTCATGGTCTGCATCACGCTCGGTACGGGGATCGGCGGGGCTCTCGTCGTCGACGGGCGCGTCTTCCGCGGCACGTACGGCATGGCCGGCGAGTGGGGCCACATGACCGTCGTGCCGGAGGGCCATTGGTGCGCCTGCGGCAACCGTGGCTGCTGGGAGCAGTACGCGTCCGGCAACGCCCTCGTCCGTGAGGCCAACGGGCTCATCCAGTCGGGGGCCCCACAGGCGGCGGCCCTCGCGGCGGCCGCCGGACCCGACGGCATCAGCGGACCCGAGGTGACCACCCTCGCTCTCGCCGGTGACCGCCCTTCCATCGAGCTCATCACCGATGTCGGCACCTGGCTGGGCAAAGGCATGGCCAACCTCGCCGCAGCTCTCGACCCCGAGCTGTTCGTCATCGGCGGAGGGGTCAGCGAGGCGGGTGGGTTGCTGCTGAAGCCCGCGATCGACGCGTACGCCAGGTCGTTGACCGGGCGTGGCTACCGACCCACCGCACGCATCGCCCTGGCCCACTTCCGCAACGACGCCGGGCTCATCGGGGCCGCCGACCTGGCCAGGCACGCGATCTCCGAACCTCCCGGCTTGGCCTCCGCCTTCTGGCCTTGGCGGCGCACATCCCGCGGGCGGACGACTCGTCGCCGCAGGCTGCGCGACGGTTTCCTCGCCGAGTAGGTCAGACTCTCGCGCCGTTGTCGGGCCCGGCGTCGCGATCCCGCGGCAACCGTGTGAACAGGACGAGGATCCCTCCGCACATGCTGATGAAGCCCAACGGGGTGGCCCACGACCCCGCCAGCCAGCCCAGGATCACTCCGCCCAGCAGGACGACGCCTGTGAAGATCGCCGCGATTCCCGACCACGCGATCGTGGACGGCCACTTGGCTGGAGGAAGCGGCGGAGGCGGGACGAAGTCGTCGATCTCGGGCCCGGGCGACCAGGATCGCGGCGACGTCAGCTCGTACGTGGTCCTGGCCGGTGGGGCCTGCTGTACGGGTGGTGGCTCGACGTCCACGTCGTCGAGCGAGTCCTCATCGAGGTCGGCGAGCTGCGCGACGATCTCGCGGAACTCATCGTCGACGTTGTCGGTCATCGAGAGACGAGCGAAGCGATGAAGCTGGCGCAGCCCGCGAAGATCTCGGGAGCGTCGTAGTCGAGCGTCGCCACGTGGTAGCTCCGCTCCAGCATCATCTCCTTGACATCGTGGGATCCGATGTCGCGGATGATCATCGCTGCCGACGACGGATCAACCACATGGTCCGTACGGGATCGGAAGAGCAGCACGGGCGCCGTCACCTTGCCGAGGTCGCTCTGCACCGCCCGCCACAACCGCATGAGCTGCACGACGCCCTTGAGTGGTGTGCGGTCGTACGCGCCCTCGTCGACGCCCGGCTGGGCGATGTCGCTGCCGATGGCGGCCATCGACCGAGTGAAGCGTGACAGCAGCGGCAGGACGAGGAAACGCTTGTCGCGCGTCGTCACCGACGGGTTGACCAGGATGAGGCCCGCGACCGGGCGATGGGCGCCCAGCTCGAGGGCGAGCGACCCACCCATGGACAGCGCGCCGACAAAGACGACATCGACCTCGGCCGCCAGCGCGTCGTAGGCGCGTTCGACGGTCGCGTACCAGTCCGTCCACTCCACGCGCTCCATGTCCTGCCACCGGGTGCCGTGCCCAGGGAGAAGAGGGAGCTCGACGCGGTAGCCGCGCGCCACGAGGTCGTCCGCCCAAGGGCGGAGGGATCGCGGGCTGCCGGTGAAGCCATGGATCAGCAGGACGCCGATAGTGCCGGAGCCGCCCGAGAAGGGCTCGGCCCCCTCCAGGAGGCCCGCGGTGGTTGTCACGAGGTCAATCGTAGGCGCGGTCGGCGGGTTCGGTGGGTCCTTGGGCGCTACAGTCCTGGCGAGACGAGTGAAAGGGCTCAGGTCGTGCTGTACACGCTGTTCAAGTACCTCCTGGTCAGGCCCATCTGCACGATCGTGTTCCGGCCCTGGGTCGAGGGCGAGGAGAACATCCCTGAGACCGGCGGCGTGATCCTCGCCGGCAATCACCTGTCGGCCGGTGACACGTTCCTCCTGCCGGCGATGATCACGCGCCAGATGACGTTCCCGGCGAAGGCGGAGCTCTTCCAGGGGCGCGGCTTCAAGGGGCGCATCCTCGCCTGGTTCCTCACGGGGGTCGGCCAGGTGTCGATGGACCGTTCCGGAGGCCGAGCAAGCGCAGATGGCCTGCGGCCCGTCTATGAGGCGCTCGCGGGCGGTGGGGTGGTCGGCATCTTCCCCGAAGGCACGAGGTCTCACGACGGCCGTCTCTACCGCGGCCGTACCGGCGTGGCCCGGTTGGCCCTCGGCGCGCGCGTCCCGGTCATCCCGGTCGGCTTCTTCAACACGGAGTTTCGGCGTGGCCCGTTCGGCATCCCGCTCATGAAGAAGCCCGGCATCCGGATCGGCAAGCCCCTCGACTTCTCCGAGCACTTCGGCTCCACCGAAGGGTCGGTCTACCGCGAGGTGACCGACTCCGTCATGANGGCCATCCAGGAGCTGACCGGGCAGGNGTACGTCCCCGTGTACAGCAACTCTGNCNGCGCCATGCAGATCCCCAGCGATCCGGCACCAGCCACGGAAACCTGATGCGGATGCAGCCGGTCTGGATCTCCCGGAGGGACTCGACGGCCTCCCAGGTCCTGCTGCGTCCCCTGCTCCGAGCCCTCAACTGGCTGCGCATCGCGTTGTGCGTGCATGCCCTCGTCGTGAACGCCCTCCGCTGGCACGAAGTTGCTCATCGCGGGCTGCTGGTCGCCGCCCTGATCTGGATGGTGACCTGGACGGCCCTGGCCGCATTGGCGTACTCCCGTTCCGCCACGCGCCGCCAGGCGTTCCTTGTCGCCGATCTCGTCGTCGCTGTCGCCCTCATGGCCCTGTCGGCGCCCATCCTCGGGACGACCGTCTTCGCGAACGACTACCTGGCACTTCCCGCATACTGGGCGATCTGCGCCCCGCTGGTTGTGGCCATGGCGTACGGCGTCGTGCCCGGCGCGATCACGGGCGCGGTCGTCGGAGGGATCCTCGTCGTAGTGACCCCGTCGTTCGAGCCGGCCCTGTGGAGCTGGTTAGTCGTGTTCGCGCTACTCGGCGCCGGCATCGGCGTGCTCGTGGATCTGTTGCTCTCTTCGATGGGGGAGCGCGATCGGGCGTTCGCGGAGACCGCATCCCTGGCCGAGCGTGAGCGGCTCAACCGGATCGTCCACGACGGCGTACTCCAGGTCCTCGCCCTCGTCGAGCGCGAGGGTCCCGGGATGGGACCGCGCGGCGTACGGCTCGCGGCGCTGGCTCGGGGAGCAGGAGAGCCGGCTGCGCGTGCTGCTGCTCGACCGCAGCCTCGACCAACCCGCCGCCGACCACGTGGACATCACCGCCGTGCTCGACCGCCACGAGAGCAGCACCGTCACCATCTCNGCGATGGCCGAACGGGTCATGGTGTCGAGCCGCGAGGCGCTCGAGATCGACGCCGTGGTGACCGAGATCCTCGCCAACGTCGCCAAGCACGCCGGACCGGCCGCGCGGGCGTGGGTGCTCCTCGAGCACGAGGGCCGAGAGCTGATCATCTCCCTGCGGGACAACGGCATCGGGGCCAAGGCGGAGGACATCACCAAGGCGGGGGAGCGCGGCCACATCGGCGTGCGTGAATCCGTCCTGGGACGGATCCGCGACCTCGGTGGGCAGGCAGTCGTTCGCGCCGCGCCGGGGCGCGGAGTTGACTGGGAACTGCGGGTTCCGGTCCAGTAGCTTGTCGAGACGAGGAGTGCTGATGACCGAGCCGGACGGACCGCGTGTGATGCTGGTCGACGACCACCCGGTGTGGATCGAGGCGATGTCGGGCGACCTCGAGGCCGCCGGGTTCCGGATCGTCGCGACCGCCGCCACCGGCGACGAGGCGCTGCGCCGGGCCCGCGCGACCCGTCCCGACGTCATGGTCATGGATCTGCGGATCCCCGACCCGGACGGAGCGACGTGTACGGAGATCCTGCTGCACGAGTTCCCCGACATGCACGTCCTGGTGATCTCCGCGTCCGGTGAGCGCGACGACGTGCTGCGGGCGATCAAGGCGGGCGCCAAGGGCTACCTCGTGAAGTCGGCGACGCCTGAGGAGCTGCTCGAGGGCGTACGTCGTACCGCTGACGGCGACGCCGTCTTCACCCCCGGCCTCGCCGGCCTGGTGCTCGGCGAGTTCCGCCGCATGATCACCGACGCGGCCAAGCACAACGACGCCGGCCCGATCCTCACGACGCGCGAGACCGAGGTGCTGCGCCGCGTCGCCAAGGGCATGGCCTACCGCGAGATCGCCGACGAGCTCTTCGTCTCCCACCGGACCGTGCAGAACCACGTACAGAACGTCCTCCGCAAGCTCCAGCTCCACAACCGGGTCGAGCTGACCCTGTACGCGATCGAGCAGGGCTACAAGGACGAGGCGCGCTAGCTGTACTGACCGATCAGGCACCGCGTGCACCTCCCGGGGACTGCCCGATACGTCGAGCGGCCACGACACGCCCGGTAGGTGCGGCGCGTCGCGTCACGAAACGACCCCTCGAGTTTCTGCCCTGGCCCCCGACCAATCGAGAACCTGCCGCCCTGCATCGTCATATCGGTACCGTCGATGGACTCAAACCCCCTTCCGGCGGGTTTCGTCCCAACCGTGGTACCGATCTGACGATGCGGCGGACATCCTGACTGGTCCCAACCGCTCATCGGCACGTTCGGGGCTCGACCAGGGAGTGGCAATGGGGGCGCACCTCCGCGGCCGGACCGGTAGCCTGAACGATCGTGACCGACCAGATTCCCGCACTCGACGCGTTGCATGCCCTCAACCCGGCGCAGCAGCCTGTCTATCGGGATCAGGCGCACCTCGCAAAGGTGCTCGGTTCGCTCCGTCGCCTGCCACCGCTGGTGTTCGCGGGTGAGTGCGACGAGCTCAGGGCGCAGATCGCAACAGTCGCGGCCGGCGGGGTGGCGTCGAGCTCCCCGCGTACCGTGGCGACGCCGTCAACGGCTACGACTTCACCCCCGAGTCGCGCGAACCTGATCCGGAGCGCCTGCTCGGCGTGTACAACGCATCGGCCGCGACGCTCAACCTCGTCCGCGCGTTCGTCAAGGGCGGTTTCGCCGACCTGCGCAGCATGCACTCGTGGAACTCCGACTTCGTCCGCAACCTCAACGTGTCGGCGCGCTACGAGGCGCTGACGAGCGAGATCGACCGGGCGCTCGCGTTCATGGTGGCGTGCGGCGTCGACGACGACGCGATCAGCACCGTCGACTTCTACGCCAGCCACGAGGCGCTGCTGCTCGACTACGAGCACGCGATGACGCG
>JGI24141J26756_1000449_pt1 | contig 11359 bp, 3 predicted proteins | sample BarGraIncu00421A_FD_26756 | JGI IMG/M metagenome (IMG submission 26756) | reverse complement strand
GCCGAGGACAAGCGGCCCTCCGTCCAGGTCGGCGACCCGTTCGAGGAGAAGCTGCTCATCGAGGCGTGCCTCGAGCTGCTCGACGCGAAGCTGCTCGTCGGTCTCGGTGACCTCGGCGCCGCGGGGCTGACGTCGTCGGCCTCCGAGATGGCGTCGCGCGGCGGGGTCGGACTCGATATCGACGTCACGAAGATCCCCGCTCGCGAGACGGGCATGAAGCCGTTCGAGTTCATGGTGTCGGAGTCGCAGGAGCGCATGCTCGCGGTCGTCACGCCGGAGAATCTGGCCGCGTCGCAGGCCGTGTGTGAGAAGTGGGGCCTGCGCTCGACGGTCATCGGTACCGTCACCGACACCCGCCGGTTCGTCGTCCGCGAGGGCGACGAGATCGTCGCCGACATGCCGGCCGACACCCTGGCGTCCGACGCGCCCGTGTACGATCCGGCGATGACCCGCCCAGCCTACCTCGACGAGGCGCAGGCGTTCGACCCCTCGACGCTGGTGCACCCGGAGACCCCCGGCGCTCTCGGCGAGGCGCTCCTGCGCGTGCTCGCGAGCCCGAACGTGTGCTCGCGCGCGTGGATCTACCGCCAGTACGACCAGCAGGTCATGCTCAACACGCTGGTGCTGCCGGGCGGTGACGCCGCCGTCATCCGCATCGCGGGAACGAAGCGCGCGATCGCCGTGTCCTCCGACTGCAACGGCCGCTACTGCTACCTCGACCCCTACGTGGGCGCGCAGATCGCCTTCGCCGAGGCCGCGCGCAACGTCGCGTGCGCCGGCGGGCGTCCCGCCGCGATCACCGACTGTCTCAACTTCGGCTCTCCCGAGAAGCCCGAGGTGTTCTGGACCTTCCACGAGTCGGTGCGCGGCATGTCCGACGCCTGCAGGGCGTTCGAGGTGCCGGTCATCTCCGGCAACGTGAGCTTCTACAACGAGTCCTTCGGCCAGCCGATCTATCCGACGCCCACCGTCGGCCTCGTCGGCGTCCTGCAGGACGCATCCAAGCGTATGACGATGCACTTCAAGCAGGCCGGCGATGTGATCGTCCTCCTCGGAGAGACCGCGGACGAACTGGGCGGCAGCGAGTATCTCTCGACGGTGCACGGCGTCATCGCCGGCGCGCCGCCCGCGATCGACGTCGCCGAAGAGCGCGAGATCCACGAGGCGCTTCTGGCGGCCATCGAAGCCGGCCTGGTCCGAAGCGCGCACGACTGCTCCGAAGGCGGAGTGGCCGTCACGCTCGCCGAGGCGGCCATCGCCGGCGGGCTTGGCGCGACCGTTGCTCTTGACGACGATCTCGCTCCGGCGTCTTCGCTCTTCTCCGAGACGCANGGCCGCATCGTCGTGACCTGTGCGGAGGCCGACGCGGAAGCGCTCACCGACCTGTTCGTGTCGCGCGGCGTCCCGTTCAGCGTGATAGGTGAGGTCGGCGGTGAACGGCTCGTCATCGAGGACAAGGTCGATCTTGCGGTCGCGGCGCTCGTGGCGGCCTGGGGCCCGACGCTCGAGGCGCTCGTCTCCGGCGACATCCCGCAGCCTGAAGAACTCGTGGAGGGGTAGTCCCGACCTTGGAACCCTGGATCCTTTCAGAACGGCCCGACCGTCCCGAGGAGGCGTGCGGCGTCTTCGGCGTCTACGCGCCCGGCGAGCAGGTCGGCCGTCTCATCTACTTCGGCCTTCACGCGCTGCAGCACCGCGGCCAAGAGTCGGCGGGCATCGCGGTGGCCGACGGGCACACGATGACGCTGCGCAAGGAGCTCGGCCTGGTACCGCAGGTGTTCAAGGAGTCGGACCTCGCGACCCTGGACGGGCACATCGGAGTCGGCCACACGCGCTACTCGACCACCGGGTCGTCCGGCAGCTGGGAGAACGCGCAGCCCATGCTCTCGTCGATCGGGCCGAACACGATCGCGCTGGCGCACAACGGCAACCTCGTGAACACCGTGGTGCTTCGCGACAAGCTCAAGACCCATGGCATCCGCTTCCGGTCGACGACCGACTCCGAGGTCATGGCCACGCTCATCAACCACTTCACGCAGGAGCACCACTCGATCCGTGGCGGCATCCGCGAGGCGATGAGCTTGATCACCGGCGCGTATGCGGTCGTGATGATGACCGAGGAGGCGCTCTACGCCTTCCGTGACCCCAACGGGGTACGCCCGCTCGTGCTGGGGCAATTGCCCGGGGGCCACTGGGTCGTCGCCTCCGAGACCTGTGCGCTCGACATCATCGGCGCCAAGTTCGTGCGCGACGTCGAGGCCGGCGAACTCATCAAGATCTCGGCTGCGGGACTCGAGTCGGAGCAGGCCGTCCCGCCCGGACGTGAGGCGCTGTGCATCTTCGAGTTCGTCTACTTCGCGCGGCCCGACTCCTCGATGTACGGCTGCACCCTCTACGTCGCGCGTCAGCGCATGGGCGCGGCCATAGCGCGTTCGGCGCCGGTCGAGGCCGACCTCGTGATCGGCGTGCCCGACTCCGGGACGCCTGCCGCGACCGGCTACGCCATCGAGAGCGGCATCCCATTCGGCGAGGGTCTGGCCAAGAACCGCTACGTCGGCCGGACCTTCATCGCGCCGAGCGAGATGCTGCGGCAGCAGGGGATCAAGCTGAAACTGAATCCGATGCGGCATGCCCTGGAGGGCAAGCGCATCATCGTGGTCGACGACTCGATCGTGCGCGGGAACACCACCCGCAAGCTGGTCGCGCTGCTGCGAGAGGCCGGGGCGACCGAGGTGCACATGCGCATAACCTCTCCGCCGGTGAAGTGGCCGTGCTTCTACGGGATCGACACCGACACGCAGGAGCAACTGATCGGGGCGATGAAGTCGGTCGAGGAGATACGCGAGCACATCGGCGCCGACTCGCTCGCGTACCTGTCGATCGACGACATGGTCGCGTCTACGGGGCAGAGCGCCGACCGGTACTGCATGGCGTGCTTCAACGGGGACTACGCGATCGAGATCCCCGAGGCGGTCCGCCGCGGCAAGATGGCGCTCGAGAAGCCGGCCTGCTAGAGGGGCCGTTCGGGGATGGGGAAGCCGTTCGACGCTCACGGGCGACCGTTCGTCACATGTCGCGCTGAACGTGCCGCCGCTCATCTAATATGCGCTACGCGATATGACATATTGCGTAATAGTCTGTTCGTCAGGTACGTGAAGGTGGGACGGCGTCCGCGTCGAATATCAGGGATCGGTACCGCGAACCTGAGTCCGCGGGCCGAATAGGAAAGTGGGGGTTCTAAGATGGCACGAGGCCGGGGTCTGATGCGTCGCGTGGTTTCGGGCATCGTTGCGGGGGCGATGGTGTTCGTGATGCTGCCGCTGGGTCCGATCAGCGCGGCGTCGACAAAGGCGGCTGCGAAGCCCTCTCCGGTCTTCGAATCGCTGCGTGGGCAGGGACTCGACGCCAACCTTCTCGGCTTCGGCGGCCGACCGGACGTCGCGAACATCCGGTGGCGCAAGGGAGTGTCGGCTTCGACGATGAAGGCCGCGGCCCGGCGCCTCGGGTTCACCGTGGACACCAACGCCAGGCTGGGCTGGTCGCAGGTCACGCCCGGATCGGGCGGGACCTCGGGTGAGATCGTCACGGCGCTGCGCGAGGCCGGTCTCGTCATCGATGCGAAACCGACCGTCTGGATGCAGAAGGCGGATGTCACGCCGAACGACCCGCTGTTCGGCAGCCAGTGGCTCAAGAACACCGGCCAGGACGGCGGCACGGCGGGCAACGACATCAACGTGAGCGACGTGTGGTCACGCTCCACCGGTTCGAAGGACGTCATCGTCGCGGTCGTCGACGAGGGCGTGAACTGGGCGCAGCCGGACCTCAAGAACAACATGTGGGTCAACACCCGCGAAGTGCCGAACAACGGTATCGACGACGACAACAACGGCTACACCGATGACGTCCGCGGCTGGGACTTCGTCAACGGCGACAACACCGTCTATGACGCGGCCGATGGCGACCGGCATGGCACGCACGTCTCGGGCATCATCGGTGCGCAGGGAGGCAACGGCGTCGGTGTCACCGGCGTCAACCAGAGTGTGCGGATCATGCCGGTGAAGTTCCTCGGCCCGTACGGCGGCAGCGACTACGACGGCGCCGAGGCGATCATCTACGCGGTCGATAATGGAGCCGCGGTCATCAACTGCTCGTGGGGCGGCTCCGGTTTCTCCGATCTGATCGCCGAGGCGATCGACTACGCGGCGTCCAAGGGTGTCATCGTCGTATGCGCGGCAGGCAACTCGGCGTCGGACAACGACGTGCCCGGCTACGCGTTCTTCCCAGCCTCCTACGAAGCGACGAACGTGATCGCGGTCGCCGCTTCGGACCGCAACGGCGCTATCGCCGACTTCTCCAACTACGGCGCCACGAGCGTCGACCTCGCGGCGCCCGGCGTCGATGTCACCTCCACGATGCCCGCAGGCGACTCGGGGATCTTCGTAGACGGCCTCATCTGGAAGACGGTCTTCATCCCGCTCCAGGCGGAGGTCCTCCAGCCCGCTCCCGCCCGTGACGCGCTCATCGCGGACGCGGTGGCGCAACTCGGCGAATCGTCGGACGCGCCGATCCTCGTCGTCGACGACAGTGCGGCCAAGGTCACCAGCGAGACCCCCGGGGTCCGCCTGAAGGTCTACACCGACGCGCTCGCCGCGGGCGGGTTCTCCAACGTCACGACCTGGGTCAACGACGATCGCGGCACGCCGACACTCGCGGCGATGGCGGACAAGACGGTGGTGTGGTTCACCGGCAAGGACACCGTCGGCTACTACGGCACCACCTGCCTGAGCCCTNAGGAGCAGGACGCGATACAGATGGCCCTCGAGGCCGGCGGACGCGTCGTCCTGTTCAGCGGCAAGGCCGCGAGCGACCTGCAGTCCGGCGGTCTCATCTCCGAGCCCGATCCAGGCGCCGATCCCGGGTCGGAGCCCGATGGCGAAGCCGGACTCATGGCCCGGTATTTCGGCGCTGTTTGCGTAGGGTATGAGACGTGGACGCGCGACTTCCACGGCCGCNCCTCTTCCGTCCTTGCGGGTATCGACGCCTGGATCCCTGTCGAGTACACGGATCCGTCCAGTCTCGGCAACCTGTGGCCCACCGCTTCCGACGCCATCGCGCGCGTCGACGCGGGCTTCCGGTCGACGTCGGTCATGTATTCCGGCTCGTATGCGCCGCTCTCAGGCACCTCGATGGCGGCGCCCCATGTGACGGGCGCGATCGCGCTGCTCAAGGCGTGCCTCCCCACGGCGACCGGCGAGGAGCTGGCAGCGCGCGTCATCAACACGACCGCTCCCAAGGCGGCATTCAAGGGCCTGACCGCAACGGGTGGCGTGCTCGACCTGGCCGCGGCGTTCGGTGAGTATCCGGGACGCGTCTCGATCACGGCTCCGAAGAGCGGCGACCGGTTGCCCACGGGCTCGGCCTCGACGCTGCGTTGGAAGCCGGCTGCAGGCGCGGCCTCGGGCGCCACGTTCACCGCCGAAGTCGGCCTCCCCTATGCGGCATTCACCAACGGGTTCGAGAGCGGTACGCTTACCGGCTTCACCGAACCGACCGAGTCCGCCAGCCCTTGGGTCGCATCCACCGATGCGACTGCGACGCGCTCCGGCTCGTGGGGCGCGAAGAGCGGTGCGCTCCCGGGTAACTCCCCAGCACCCGAGATGGGCCCTGGGTGGTACCGTGCGGGCGTCTCTGCGATGCAGACGACCATCACCGTCCCCGCGGGCGGCGGCGAGCTGAGCTTCTGGTGGCGGATGCCTGAGGGCGATGGATTCGATCTCGTCGGGATGGTCAGCAGCAACACCAACGGAGCCTTCCTGAGTCCGGGTGAACTCGCCCCGGCAGGGGATTGGGTGAGGTCCAGCTTCTGGCTCAGCGAGGGCGAGCAGGCGGTCTGCTTCGCGGCCGCCAACTTCGGCAAGACGCCGTCGGATGCCCGGCTCTACATCGACGACGTCGAGCTGACCGCGCACGCGTTCACGTCGCTGGGATCCGCCGGAGTCGGCGCGACCTCGCTGGACTTCACGGTGCCCTCCTTGGCGACGGATGACGCGTGGTTCCGTGTTCAGTCGCACCTCAACGGCGTCGACTCCGCAATCGCCACGGTCAAGGGCGTGCGCCTCGTCAGTGACTCGACTCCGCCCGCCGCTCCGTCGGCGCTCACGCTGACGCCGGATCTGGACGGCAACGTCGGCATCGGGTGGGTCAACCCGACTGTGAGCGACTACGCCTACACGCTCGTCCTCGCCTCGGCCGACCGCATGCCGGCTGGCCGCGATGACGCCAGCGCGACCGTCGCCTACGAAGGTACCGGTACCGTGGCGACCTTCGGGCCCGCGATCGACGGCAGGGACGTGTTCGTCTCCGCGTGGGCCGTCGACGAGTCCGGCAACTGGTCGTCGGCTGCGACAGGGCAGACGACGGCGGTCGACCACACTGCGCCGACCGCTCCCCGGGGGCTGCGCGCCGTCAACGCCGTCCCGGGTCTGCCGACGCTGTACTGGGCGGGCGCGGACGTCGCCGGCAATGCCGTTTCGACCGTGCTCCGCAGCTACGATTCGACGCCCGGCGTGGGTGACCCGGACGCCATGCTGATCGATTCCTGGTTCGGTTTCGCGGTCGACGAGCACCTCGACCCGGATGCGACGCAGGCCTTCTACACGGTGTACCTGACCGACCCCTCCGGGAACGTCTCTCCGGGCACCTCGATGAGGCTCACGATCGATCCGACCGGAGTGACCGGGAGTATGTGGGTCGAGTCGGACCTGCAGGTCGAGGACGCGGCGCTCGTCGACTCCTCGACGGTGTCGGTGATCGCCGACGTGACCAACGCGACCTCGATGCGCGTCTGGATCAACGACGAGCGCGACTCGGACGCCGAGTGGCTTCCGTTCCGGCCGCAGTTCGATGTCGAACTGCTCCCGATCCAGGGACCGCAGACGGTCAACGCCGAGTTCCGCGGCGACCCGATGTCCGAGCCCACGGCGCTGTCGGCCCGCGTCGTCGTTGTGCTGCATGAGCCGGTCGCGCCGTCGGGCCTGACCGCGGTCAGCAGCAACACCGGAGTCATGCTGGCCTGGGACATCCCTGAAGATCCCACGATCGCGGGCTATCGCGTCTTCGAGGCGCTGACCCCGTTCGGCCCGTGGATGCCGCTGGTGGCTCCCGAGGGCGTGGATATGACCGGCCGTACGTTCTTCGCAGCCGCGCTCGCCCCGGCCGCCCCTCACTTCTTCAAGGTGACCGGCGTTGACGTGCTGGGCCGTGAGGGCACGGAGTCCGCCATCGTGTCGGCGAATGCCGGTGTCGGCATGGCCCGCTTCGCCGGCGGTACGCGGCCCGGCACGGCCGCGGCGGCGTCTGCTGCGCGGTACCTCGCGTACCCGGATGACCTCTACATGGGCGACACCGTCGTGATCGCTTCCGATACCGACTACGTGCAAGCCCTGGCCGCCAACTCGCTGGCCGGCTCGCTCAACGCATCCGTCCTGCTCGCTCGGACGACGCTTCCTCGCGAGACCGCAGCCGAGATCCGTCGGCTCAAGGTCACGAAGGCGTACGTCGTGGGCACCACGCGTGCTGTGGGCCCCGGCGTCGACGCGGCGCTCAAGGCGCTCGGCCTCCACGTGGAGCGCATCAGCGGGAGGGACGGCTACGACGTGGCGGCGAAGGTGGCGCGGCGCCTCATGGCCCCGGCCGCCGTCCTCCCCGGAGGCGTCGGGCTCATCGTCGTCAACGGCGCGTCCCCGTCCGACATGTGCTCCCTGATGCCCGTGGCCTACTCGTCACGGGTACCTGTCGTGATCCTCAAGGCCGGCACCGTGCCGGCCCAGTTCAAGACGCTCCTCGCCAAGACCGAGGTGTCGGGCGGCACCGTCATCGGCGGTGTCTACGCTGTCTCGACCAAGACGGCCCGTTCGGTGTTCTCGGGTCCCGGCTACCGGCGCGTGTGGGGCAACACCGCGATCCAGACGTCCGGCAAGGTCGCCGAGTGGGCTGTCGAGAAGGGCTACTCCACCTGGCGCAACGTCGGCATCGCCAATGGCGCCAACTGGGGCTACAACCTGGCGATCGGTGCGGCCACCAGGGGCGGGGTGGTACTGCTCAACTCGGGCAAGACCCTCGATCCCGGCACCGCCGCTCTCCTGCGCAAGAACGCCCGTGGCATCGAGAACGTCTCCGTGTTCGGAGGCGCCGGCACGGCGACCGCCTCGGTGTTCGCGAAGATCCGCACGGCGATGAGCGCCCGCTCGGGCCCCGTCGCCCTGTCGATGCCGTTCCCGCCCCCGTTCCCGGAAGGGGCATGTAGCCGCACGCGCTCGACCGCGCGACGCGGTACAGTTCAGGTAAGGCCCACGGGCCCGGACCGGATCGCCGGTCCGGGCCCGCACATGCGACGTGCCTGTTCAGCATCCGCTGCTCACCGAAGGGACGGACGACCGACCCATGCCCGCCGGACCGCTCGGCCTCGCGCTCGCAGGAGCGGCGATGGGGCTGCAGTTCAACCCGCTCGCGGCGGCCGCGACGTCGGCCCTGGCCGCTGCGATCTCCGGGTACAAGCGCGCCCCGCGGGGCACTCCGTGGTGGTCGGCCGCCATCGTGCTGTCGGGGTGGGCGGTCGGGGACGGGATCCGGCTCGCCGGCGCGAGCCAGCTTCCGGCGTACGTGGCGGCATGGGCCGTCGTCGGGCTCCTNTTCGGCTACGTCGCGCCCGCCGTCCTGGGCGCCTATGTCGGCCGTCGGGTCCATCTCGGCACCGGCTGGCTCGCGGCCGCCGCCGTCGCGCTCATGTTGGCGCCCGCTCTGTCCGTGTTGGGCGGCGCTCTCTCGACCGCGCTGTGGAAGGTGGCCCTGTGACTCGCGTGACATTGGGGCTCGAGGAAGAGGTCTTCGTCTGCGAGCCCGATCGCCCTAACCTCGGGTCGCTGTCCTACCTCGCGCGACTGACCTGGTCGGACCCGAAGCGCCACTACGCCCGCACGGCGAGCAACTGGGCGCGTGGCGACGACCTATCGCAGGGCCTCATGAGTTGCGTCGAGATCTCGACCGGCGTCCACGACGACCCTGAGTCCCTCGTCGACGACATCGCACAGCGTCGGCGCGAGCTGGTCGGGGCGGTCGGGGGCCGCGGGCTGCTCGTGCCGCTGGGTCATCTGTTGCAGAACGACGCTCCCAGCAACGTCGCGGCGCTGCAGTTCCACGTCGGGACGCCCGATCGCGACCGCGCCTATCGCAACCTCGGCTACGCCCTTCCGCTGCTCGCGCTGCTGGCCGCCGACTCGCCGGCCGCCGCGGGCGAGCGATTCGGCCAGTCGTTCCGGATGGCGCGCGGGTTCGCAGTCGGTCCGCTTACNTCCGACCCGACGATGCGCTTCCAGGACCTCATCGTGAGCAAGCGCCTCGGCACCATCGAAGTGCGGCTGCTCGANCCCGTGTGGGACNTGCGTCGTGTGCGCGTGCTCGCGCGCGCGATCCGCGACATCGCATCGCTCGAGACGGACCTGCCCTTCGATCGCGAGGCGTACAACGCGATGCGGTACCGGGTCGCGCTCGAGGGCTGGATCCCGGAGCTGGAGCCGATCCACGGCGCCGTGTCACAGGTTGCCGACGTGCCGCGCGAGCTGATGACCCACACCGCCGCGGACGATGTCTGGGCTCTCTACCACCAGGTGGGCCTCATCCCGACCTACGCCGCGCTCGACAACGCCTACCGGACCGGTGTGTTCGCTCCGCGGCCCGTGGCGCCGATGGCCCCGAGCCTCGCGCGTTCGATCGCCGGGATGGCCGGGTACTACGTCCCGAAGTTCCCCTACGTCACCTGGAAGTTCCTGAAGGAGAAGTAGGCTTGACCGACGAGACCCCCAGCCCCGCGCCGCACGCCTTCGCGCCCCGGATCGCGCTCATCGTCGCGGCCGCGCTGGCGGTCCTCGTCGTGCTCGGAGCGGGGGTCGCGATGATGATCGGCAGCACCTCGCCGCTGCGTCCCGCGCCCAGCGCCGGGGCTGCCTCGATCGACGCCTACCGAGGCCTCGGCACCTGGGTCGACATCTTCGACGAGCGCGCGTGGGAGGACCCCGCGGCGGCCGTGGCGGACATGGCGTCGCACGGCGTCCGCACGCTCTACCTCCAGACGGGCAACTCGCATGCGGACACCGCGTTCAAGGACGTGACGGCCACCGGGGCCTTCATCCGGGAGTCGCACGCTCACGGGATGCGGGTCGTGGCCTGGTACCTGCCGTATCTGAAGGACGAGACGCTCGACCTCGACCGCGTGACGCAGGCCATCCGGTTCCGGACTCCAGACGGCCAGTCGTTCGACGGCTTCGCGCTCGACATCGAGTCGAGCTCGGTGAAGCCCGAGAGCAAGCGCATCCTCGNNCTCGAGAGCCTCACGNTCAAGATCCGCGCGGTNGCCGGCCCCGCGTACGCCCTGGGCGGGATCATCCCGTCGCCGGTCGGGCTTGCCAAGAAGACGGGNTACTGGGACACGTTCCCCTACGAGATGGTCGCGCGGACCTACGATGTGCTGCTGCCGATGGCCTACTACACCTACCACGGGAAAGGCGCAGCCGNGGTCTACAAGGACGCGANGGAGAACATGCGCCTGCTGCGGGCGGAGCCGGGTTGCGCGACCATCCCCGTCCACCTGATCGGTGGGCTGGCGGGCAAGACGACGGCCGCGGAAACGACGACGTTCGTCCGTGCGTGCGCCGAGACCCGATGCATCGGAGCGGGCCTCTACGACTGGGTGGGTACGGGCGCCGCCGAGTGGCAGGCGCTGAGCCCCGTCGCGCCCTAGGGCCACACGCGCCGTCGGCGCCCCTTCCGCCGACCCGCTAGAATGCCTGCAGTACGCTCCCGCCTGAGGAGTCCGTCACTTGAGGAGACCCATGCCCCCGTTCTACGCCCTGGCCGCGACGCTCGCGGTCGTCGTCGTTCTCGTGCTGACCACCCTGTACCTGCTCAACCGGTTCGTGTGGTTCTACCGCGATCCGGTCCGCACCCCCGAATCGACCGCGGCCAACGCGATCATCTCGCCGGCCGACGGCCAGGTCGTCTACATCAAACGGTTCGAAGACGGCGCGGTGTACTCCGAGAAGCTCGGACGCCGCATCGAGCTGACAGAGATCGCCGAGCTGGAGCAGACCAAGGGGCGCAGCGGCTGGATCATCGGCATGTACATGTCGCCGTTCGACGTGCACTTCAACTACGCGCCGGTCGCCGGCACCGTCACCGCGCAGCGCTACACCAAGGCCGACGCGAACCTGCCGATGGTCGACCTGTCCGAGTACATCCGCATCGCCTTCCTGCGCAGGCCGTTCGACAACTTCGCGGCCGCGTTCCACCTCGAGAACGAGCGCAA
>JGI24141J26756_1000443_pt1 | contig 11421 bp, 10 predicted proteins | sample BarGraIncu00421A_FD_26756 | JGI IMG/M metagenome (IMG submission 26756) | reverse complement strand
CCCGGTCACATCGACGCGTGCTTCATCACGCACGCGCATGTCGATCACAGTGGTTCAATCTCATTTCTGGACGAGACCATCCCGCTGTATGCCACCCCGGTGACAGCAGCCATACTGAGCGCTGTCCAAGAAAGCCAGTTCAGTGCTGGACCAGAAAACAGCGTCACGGATTTCATCCTGCGCCCCAACCTGGGCGCCAATAAACATGGCCAGCGGACACTTGTCGACCTGAGTGGACCCATCCAGTTTCCCGACTGCCGGGTGACACCCTTCCCGGTCGACCACAGTATCCCCGGCGCGTGCGCCTACCTTATCGAGTATGACGGAGGGACGCTGGCGTACACGGGAGACCTCCGGTTCCACGGCCGCATGGGACACCTGACAGAGAGTAGTATCGAGAAAATCGCCGCAGCCCACCCTGATGCCCTCCTGATCGAAGGAACCAACCTTCGCTCGAATGAGAGTTCGTCTGGTCACGACACGACATTTCACCGCCGCTTCACGTTCTGGTCCGAGCAAGGAGTCGAGGCGAAGGCGCTCGAAGAGATTAAGAGGGCTTCGGGTCTGGTCATGGCAGACTTCGGTATGAAAGACCTGGACCGCCTCATGACCTTTCAGCGCGTCGCCCATGCCACAGGACGCAGGCTGGCCATCCTTCCGCGTGACGCCTACATCGTCCGGCTGGCGCAGGAAGCCGGCTATCCTACCATCGACCTGGCGGATCCGGAGCTTGTCCTGTTCCTGAAGCGCGCAGGCAGCGGCACCTATGATAAAGGCGATATCAAACAGGACTGGGCTCGGTCGACCCTTCTGCGGTTCGCCGGCAGCGACCCAGACTCCATGGACCCAAAGGAATGGCGTGACGCCGTAGAGGACGTCCTCAACGGGGCATGCCCACGCATCGTCAGGGCCGCGGAGGTTGCGGCGCATCAGTCGGACTACCTGCTTTCGCTGGGCTACTGGGACGTTCAGGAGCTATGCGACCTGCGCCCCTCCCGGGGTTCCCTGTACGTCCACTCCTCGGCAGAAGCATTCAACGAAGAGATGTCATGGAGCCAGGAGCGTCTCGCCCGCTGGCTGGACCTCACCGGCATGGACTCCGTGCATATCCACGCCTCGGGGCACGCTCCGCAGGAAGACCTCTTCCGCATCGTCGAGGAGCTTGCTCCCATNCATGTCTACCCCATTCATACGGAACATCCGGAACGGTATGTTGAGCAATTCGGGAGCCTGGTGACACTTCTTGCTAACGGTCAGATGGCCCAGCTTCACTGTTGAGCTTTGGCTAGAGGCTTATCACGGGAGCGGTTGATATTATCGTGTAACGTGATANTATGANATAGTAAAGCAATAGCGGGGGAACTCTTCGGAGTTGAGAAGGTTAAAACCTGACCCTTTGAACCTGTCAGTTCACACTGTCGTAGGGAAGCGAATCAACGTGATAAAAGGTACCCGCTGAACTTGGCAGGTACCTTTTTTGTTATGTAAGGAGAGAACCATGAAAAAAGTTCTGACTATCGCTGGTTCGGATTGCAGTGGCGGTGCTGGTATCCAGGCCGATCTCAAAACCTTCGCAGCCCATGGCGTTTACGGCATGAGCGTGATTGTCTCGGTGGTTGCGGAGAATACGTTTCGTGTCATAGACATGCAGGATATCACCCCTGACCTGATTGAAAAACAGATCGACGCGGTTTTTGAAGATATCGGAGTGGATGCTGTGAAGGTGGGCATGCTGTCACACTCCTGTTGCATGGAAGCGGTAGAGCGCAAGCTCAGGGAATACCGGCCGCAGCATGTCGTGATCGACCCCGTGATGGTCGCCAAAAATGGCTGTCTCCTCATGGACCCGAATGCCGTCGAAACGCTTATCCACAAGATACTGCCGCTTGCAGATGTCCTTACTCCCAATATCCCGGAGGCCGAAAAAATCGCGGGATTCCAGATAATCTCCACCGGAGATATGGAGCAGGCAGCAAAGTGTATTTATGAGTTGGGAGCAAAAAATGTTCTGATCAAGGGCGGCCATGCCACCGGCGACGCACTGGACATCCTGTACGACGGTGAAAGGTTCTATCGCTTCAGTGCAGAACGCATCAACACCAAAAACACACATGGCACCGGATGCACGTATTCCTCTGCAATTGCTTCTAACCTTGCGCTGGGTCTTCCGTTGGAAGAGGCAGTGAAACGGGCAAAAGAGTATGTTACAACAGCGATCCGGCATTCGCTTGCCATAGGAAAAGGCTGTGGGCCGACCCATCATTTTTACGACCTTTACAAAGCAGCGGGCATTCCCGATGCATAACGACAAAAAACTCGGCACGTTCAGTCTTTTCAACCTCTGGGCAGGAGCAGCCATTTCGCTTGCAGAAATCATGACTGGCGGCTTGTTCGCGCCATTAGGGCTGCTCAGGGGGATACTCCTGATCCTGGCGGGGCATCTCATCGGCTGCCTGCTCCTGTCGCTGACTGGCCTGATCGGATTTCGGGAGAAGAAGCCCGCACTGATCGCCAGCCGCATGGCATTTGGCCGATACGGCTCCTACCTGATTTCTGCGGCTAATATTATTCAGCTGATAGGATGGACAGCAATTATGCTCATCCAGTGCGCCAATTCGATCAGTGCCATCACATCAAAACTTGCCGGCTTCACGGGCTTCGCGTTGTTTGTGGTGATCGTTGGTGCCATTGTCGCGGTTTGGGTTTTTGTTGTCGATAAGGGTGGCAATGCCCTCAATAACGCTGCAGTCATTCTACTTTTTGTGCTTTGCCTGCTGATCCTGGGACTAGTGATCGGCGGTCGGGGCATGGTTTCGTCGCCGGGCACGAGGAGCGCCGCCACAACGCTTTCGGTCGGCGCAGCACTGGAAATGAGTATCGTTATGCCGCTGACCTGGCTGCCGATAATTTCGGACTACACCATGTGGGCAAGCAGTGCAAAAGCAAGTTTCTGGGGGAGTTTTTCTGGTTATTTCATAGCCAGTTCCTTTATGTACATTACCGGGCTTACTGCTGTCCTGCTTACCGGATCGTCCGATATTGCCACTATCATCCTGCATCTGGGCATCGGCGTCGCTGGACTGCTTGTGGTGGTGCTCTCGACGGTAACGACGACCTATCTGGACGTTTATTCGGCAGTCATGTCTATCCTGAACATCGCTCCGAAGATATCAAAGAGGCTGCTGATTCTTCTGATATCGGCGTTGGGAACGTTGATAGCACTGTTTTTCCCCATGGAGCAGTATGAAAATTTCCTGTACGCGATCGGCTCGATTTTTGCACCGACCTTTGCAGTGGTGCTTCTCGACTATTTTGTTTTTCGCGCTGACCGTTCGACAACCACCTTCAACGTCCCTGGCATTCTTTCAGCCGTTATAGGTACAGTAACCTATTATTTCTTTATGAAGCTGGATCTTCCTGCTGGATCGACAGTGCCGTCGATGCTATTGACGGCAGCGGTCTACGTCGTTTTTCGGAGCGTGTTGAAGGATCGAAACGCACAAAAATGTTAACAATTGAGATCAGGAGCGTGAACATGATTCAGGACATCGTAGAAAATCTCCGAGCAGTCCGCGCAAAAAAACCGCTGGTCCACCATATCACCAACTATGTGACGGTCAACGACTGTGCAAACATCGTGCTCGCCATCGGCGCTTCCCCGATCATGGCAGACGACATTGACGAGGTGGAAGCCATCACTGCTATTTCTTCGGCGCTGGTGCTGAATATCGGGACATTGAACAGCAGGACAATAGCATCAATGCTTGTTGCTGGGAAAAAAGCCAACGAGCTCAACATCCCTGTCATTCTCGACCCCGTGGGCGCAGGTGCATCAGAGCTACGGAACCGGACGACCGAAAGACTGTTGAAAGAAGTAAACATAGCCGTTTTGCGCGGGAACATGTCCGAAATCCGTTTTGTTGCGGGGCTCCAATCCACCACAAAGGGCGTTGACGCCTCTGGAGCCGATCAGAAAAGCGGGAAAGAAATCGGCCAGAACATTGCGGAGAAAGTGGCAAAGCAGTTCGGTTGCGTAGCCGCGATCACGGGCGCAACGGATATCGTGTCGGACGGAAGACGTACGGTTTACATCGAAAACGGGACAAACCTGCTTTCCAATGTGACAGGAACGGGATGCATGTGTACCTCCCTGGTGGGCGCTTTTTGTGGAGCTGCTACCGACTTCCTCATCGCAGCGACGGGAGGCATCCTCTCCATGGGCATTGCGGGCGAGCTTGCAGCAGAAAGCGCCGGCGACAAAGGGAATGGCAGCTTTCACGTGGCCATCGTTGATGAAATCAGCAAACTGAACACCGAAACCCTTGTGAAGAGAGCGCAAATCCATGAAGCCTGAGATCGATTACAGCCTCTACCTTATAACAGACCGCGATCTGATGAGCACGCCGACGCTGGAACAGGCAGTCGAACAAGCAATAGAAGGCGGGTGCACGCTCATCCAGCTGCGGGAGAAAACAGCCTCCTCTCTGGAGTTTTATCAAGTGGCGGTAACCATCAAACAACTGACCGACAGCCATCATATTCTGCTGATCATCAACGACCGGGTCGACATAGCTCTGGCGGTCAACGCCGCCGGCGTTCATATCGGGCAAAGCGATCTGCCGGCCGGCATTGTCCGCCAGATCATCGGCAACGACAAGATCCTTGGCGTTTCCGTCTCTTCTGTAGCCGAGGCCGTGAAGGCGAAAAAGGACGGCGCGGATTATCTTGGTGTCGGTGCTATGTTCTCCACAGGGACAAAAATCGATGCTGAACTGGTGACAATGAACGAATTAAGGGACATAAGGTCCGCCGTATCTTTGCCGATCGTTTCCATCGGCGGGATCAACCTCACGACCCTACCGTCCTTCGCGAACGCGGGGATCGATGGAATCGCTGTCGTTTCCGCACTGATTGCCGCGAAGGACATTACCGAGGCGGCAAAACAGTTAAAAGCATCGTTTTCGCGGACAAAAGGAGGGAGGGGTGCTTGATTTTAAAGCGGCGATCTTTGACTTGGACGGGACACTGATCGATTCCATGGGGGTATGGGAGGATATCGACATTGATTTTCTGGCAAAACGCCATTTACCCGTACCGGAGGGATATATCAGTGAAATTTCCGCAAAGAGTTTTAAAGAAGCTGCAGAATATACGATCGCCCTTTTTGGCTTAAAAGAGAGGACAGAAGATATCATTGAAGAATGGAACCAGATGGCCATTGACGAATACAGTCATCATGTCCCGTTAAAACCTTATGCAAAAGAATATCTCCTTTTTTTAAAGGGACAGGGGATCAAACTTGGCGTAGCTACCGCGTTGCCAAAGGTACTTTATGAGCCTGTATTGAAAAACAATAGCATTTATATCTTGTTCGATGCGTTTTCTTCCACTGATGAAGTCGCCCACGGGAAAGGGGGCCCTGATATTTATCTGCTGGCAGCCAAAGAATTAAATGTTCCCCCTTGTGACTGCATTGCCTTTGAAGATGTCCTGGCCGGTATTCAGGGGGTCGTATCAGCGGGCATGCGCGCATACGGCATATATGACAGGTATTCGGAGCATGAGCAGGCGCAGATCCAAAAGTTATCAAAACAGTATATTTATAGCTTTGCGGAAGTGCTTCCATAACAGCACCTCCACAGTTGAAGCAGTGCTTGCTTCTTGTGGCGATTTCTTCACACTCTCTGTAACANAATCGAGCATAGTTGCGTATACATAGGTGTATGTGACAAGTGGNCACCTTTTGAAGGTGAGGAGGTACGATATGATCGACGAGAATGGCTTCATCAAGCCAGATGCTGAGGAGACTGAGCATCCGGACACATCACGCACAGTGGAGGGAGATGTTGCCCCTCAGACTCCGCCAACTGTTCAGGAGTATAGCGCACCTTTGCCCCCGCCTCAGCCCGCCCGGACTTCGAACCCCGGCCGCGTGCTCCTGGTATGGGGACTCATCATCGGATTGCTGCTCGGCAGTGTCGTGGGCGGAATTCTGGGCAACTATGTCGTCATGTCCAACCCGGGGACGTTCCCTTGGGCACGCACGGTATCGACGACGTATCCAGGGACGCCCAGCTCCGGCACGATCATCGTCACGACCGAAGAACAGGCCGTCGAGAACGCCGTCAAGATCGCTTCCCCTGCCGTGGTCCAGATCAACATCACCTCGGTCAGCCTGAACCCGTTTGGCTTCTCGTCCGGACAGCAGGAAGGTCTCGGCTCGGGTTTCATCATCACATCTGACGGCTACGTGCTAACCAACAACCATGTCGTGACGAATGCCACCAAGATTACCGTTATGCTCAAAGACGGGCGCGAGTTCCGCGGCCAGGTCGTGGGCACGGACTCCACCAGCGACGTCGCCGTGGTGAAGATCAGTGGCACCAACCTTCCGACGGTGCAGCTTGGCGACTCNTCGACGCTGACCGTCGGCCAGAAGGTCATTGCCATTGGCAACCCCTACGGCCTGAGCCAAACGGTCACAACAGGTGTGATCTCGGCCCTCGAACGGAACATTCAGGCGTCACCGACTGAGACACTCGTGGGCGCCGTTCAGACCGATGCCGCGATCAACCCCGGTAACTCAGGGGGACCCCTGGTCGACCTGTCCGGCCGCGTCGTCGGCATCAATACCATGATCTACCAGAACGCGCAGGGTCTTGGATTCTCCGTCTCGGTCAACACGGCGCGCAAGGTGTATGATGCAATCATCAAGAACGGCAAGGTCACGTGGCCGGCTCTGGGCATCCAGGGAGCCACACTCACGACCTCTATCGCCCAGCAGTACAACCTCAAGGTCTCCCATGGCGTCTACGTCGTCCAGATCACATCCGGATCCGGCGCACAGGCTGCCGGGCTCAAGACCGGGGATGTCATCACCGCGATCGACGACAAACCGGTGACCACAATGGACGGAGTCCTGAGCTACATCCGGTCCAAAAACGTGGGTGACACAGTCCAGGTCGTCATCGACCGCAANGGCACGACGAAGACGTTCTCTGTGACGCTGAAAGCTCTCGGCCAGTAGACCACACTAGCATCTGTCCAGTCTTGATGTACAGACCCCGGCACACCGTGCCGGGGTCTCTCATGTCGTGCCCACCTTGCCAACAATGAAAACAGGACAATCCTGTACACGGATGCAGGTGAGTGCGTCCGAATCTGCCGGAACGGAGGTATTGGATGACAACAACACAGAACCTCAGGGCATGGACTCATGAGTGACATGACACATCTGGTGCGGCCCGATCTTCATGTCGCGCTCGACTGTCCTGTAGACTGGACCGTCATGGAACTGGACGAGCAGACAGGACTACGGGCATCCGACCCCACCGACCCACGCATCGCCTTGCAGGTCACGTATGACGAGTCCGGTTCGGCTCTGGACGAAGTGTCTGAACGTCGCCGCAACGGCTTGCCGGAAGACACCCTGTGTGAGCCGGGAACACTGAGAAAGGGAAGGGTGGATGCGGACCGTCGAGCAAGTCCGGACGGTCCGCCTGTGAAAGCGCTGGCATTCTCCGCACGCGACGGCTCGTTCGTCTATCGGGTCCTGATCGCGGAGGACACAGGACATCGATGGACCGTCCGTCTCGAGACGCTTCAACGCAAGGAGTGGTGGCAGGAGAGTCGAACGCTGGAAACAATACTGGCTAGTCTGCTATTGTTGTAGAAGAACCTACGTTGCAGGTGACTCTTCGATGCCCTGTAAGTCCTTCAGATGACCGAGGACCAGCCTGGCCGTCAAGATGTTGGTGGCGAGGGGGACGTTATTGACATCACAGATCTTGAGCACCGCGTTGATATCCGGCTCATGAGGATGCGCGGTCAGGGGGTCCCTGAGGAAGACAACTGCCTTGATCTCGTCGGAGGCGATCATCGAGCCAATCTGAAGGTCCCCACCTTTTTCTCCGGAATTCACCCTGGTGACGTGAAGGCCGGTCAATTCCTCGATGAGACCACCTGTGCTCTTCGTGGCAACCAGCTCCTCCTGAGCCAGCATCTCCTGGTAATCCCTGCACAATGCGATCATCTCGGGCTTTTTGCGATCATGCGCGATCAGTGCAACTCTTGTTCTCATNTGTCCATTCTACCATACATGAGTGTGAATCAACAAGGCTGTTGTCAGGCGTTCTTCGCAGTTCGGGTTATCCACAGGATGTTGTGAATATCTGTGGAACACAAATCCGGGTAAGTCTCAACGATACTGTTGATGAGAGGTTCTTGTTGCACAGCAGTCCACAGGCTCCCGTGGAACCTGCGACGGCCTCAAGCCCGCTGTGAGTAACACTTCTGTATCCTGAAAAGTTATCCACAGTGCCTGTGGATAGTGTCAGTACTTCTTTGACGTCGCCCGGTTCGTCCGGCGTTTCTGCTGTTCCTGGTGTCGCCAGATGTCCCAGCGCAGCCATGCCTCGTAGGCATGTAGAAACGAGAGTCGCAGAGTAGGGTTCTGAATGACCTGCACTGCCTTCTCGGCTCTNGCCTTCTGCTCCGGGGANAGCTGAATCGTGGCAGCCAGAGAGTCCGGACCCGGCCGGCAAACGGAAGACGTGACCTGTGACCGATGGATGCGGACCTCGTGAACATTGTCGAGTCCAAAGGACAGGTCCGTCACGAGCTTGCCACCCATGTGAGCATTCAAGCGTTCTACAATAAGGACTCTCTGCTCAGACAGGACCTGCATGATGGAAGGGTTGGCACAGAGAATCGTCAGCCTTCCATTCTTGAACTGGACCGGATGAGAATTGCGGGCGACGTANGCGCCGATGGTGCGCTCACTCCACAGAGACTGGACCGCGGGCCAGACGTCGCCCAGTGACTGAACCTTGATGCCCTTGTCGAGGCGACCGGTGCGCCGCATCTCGTCGATGACCTCTCCGATGCGCTCCATGCTGTTGTCGTGTCTTCTCACAGCCGCACGGACGTGGTGTTCAGTCCGCCTCCAAGACGCACAAAGTCGAAGGATGTGATGAANACCTGCTCGAACCTCGCCAATAGATGCATCAGTCGATCAAGGTTCAGCATATCGATATCGCCTTCCAGGTCATCCAGCAGGAGCACCGGGTATTCCCCCGTAACCATCCGTGTATATTCGGCACCTGCAAAGGTGAGCAGCAATGCCATCAACTTCGCCTCACCCAGTGACGCCGTGTCCCGCAACTGCCTTTTCCCTCGGAGCAGGACAAAATCGTCGAGGTGGCACCCGGCCAGGCACGCATGCCGCGCCAGTTCCCGGTCCCGCATAGCACGGATGGACCCAGCAGAAATGGGCCGCGGATCATAGAGAATAGACACATCCGACAGCGGTTCGAACAACCCATCGGCGATCAGGTGCGTCATTGCCAGACCCACGGCGGCGAGAGCCGATCGCCTTTTTGCACAAATTGTATTTGTCAGGGCAACGATCTGCTCGTCGAACAGATCCAGCAGGGGCGCGTCGACGACGCCAGAGCCCGACTGCCGTAACAGGGCGTTCTTGCGCGTCATGACGGCCGAGTATGCAGAGAGTGCTTCCAGGTAGGCGCGATCACACGACGCGATCAGGAGATTGATATATTGGCGTCTCACCGAGGGCATGCCCTTGATCAGAAACAGCGAACTGAAGTTGAATTGGGCCACGCGAAGCCCACCGATAAGACGGATGAATCCATGGTAAACAGTGCCGTCGATACGAAGTTCCTTACGCCCTTCCGTTGTGAACATGGCCTGCGCCGTATGCCTGACCAACCCTCCGGCAACCGGGTCACGCGTNCTGTAACTGCCGCCGACGACAAAATAGGACTCCCCGTCCCTNATAAGCTCCGCATTTGTCAGCCCCAGACACGATTTTCCAGAGGCCAGAAAATGCACGGCGTCGAGGAGCGTCGTCTTGCCGGCGCCGTTGCCGCCTTCGACAGCAGTGATGGGTGCAGTGATGTCGATACGCTGTTCAGCCAGCGCCCTGAATCCCTGTACCCAAAGCGATTCCAGATACATTGCCCTCCGAGGGGTCGACTACTCCATCTGCTTGTGCGGCATGACAAGGTATAAGAAATTTTCCTTACCCTGGTCTTTAATAACCACCGGATGAACAGCACTGTTCATATGCAGTTCAGCGTTCTCGGTACCGACGGAGGAAATGCCATCCAGAAGTTTTGTTCCGAAGAACGAGACAGAAAGACCGCCGGCCTCTCCCTCATAACCCAGCTCGTCACGGGCATTACCCTGATCCTGGGCCGTGCCCTGAATAGTCAGCCGCCCTTCCTTGAATGAGAGTGTGATGACATCCGTTCCACCAAAAACGACGGCACCGACCCGGCGCAATGCGTCCAGCAGCTCTGACTTCTTGACAGTCACGGTGTATTCCCACTCACGAGGCACGATGTCGTTGTAGTTGGGAAACTCGGCGCCAATGAGGAGAGAGATGATCTGCGTATCACCGGACGAAAACAGACACTCGTCCTCGGTAATAACAATATGAACATCACCCGCCGGCTTGAACGATTCAAAAACCTTGGCCGGAACGATCGCCCGCAGCGGTTCACGCTTGAAGTCAAACTGCACATATCCAAGGCGCCGTGAATCCGTCGCGACGAACCGGAAATAGTCTTTCGTCTGCTCCAGTAGAATTCCCTGGAACTCGAGGCGACGCTTCTCATTGTGTTCCACACAGGGAAGAACACGGTCGACGGCATTGGAATATTCATTCAGGCTGAACTGATACTCCCGGCCTTCCTTNATCTCCGGGATGCTTGGAAACGTATCCATCTGGTAGCATGCCAGATCATAGTGNGTCTTGCCCGATGATATCTGGAGTTTCTTGTCATCTCCTTCAATCATGAGTTCGCCAGACAAGGCTGACACAATATCTTTCAGAAACTTGAAAGGGACCAGTGCACGTCCCTTTTCTGTGACTTCAGCTGGTTCGGCGTTTACCAGGTACGTCGTCAGGTCAGTACTNGTCAATTGAAGCGCCGTACCATCTGCAGAAAGGAGAACGGCGTCCGANGTAAAGGTCGAGCTTTTCTGCTGGATGACCTTGGCGTGCTGTGCCAGTTTCTTGCTTAAGCCCTCAGCTTTTGTCGTGAGTTTCATGCTTCCTCCTTTTAATATGAAAAAACTCTCTCAATCATAATCATCAAGATAAGGCGGTTGGTAATGTTGATATGTCCTGTGAAGATAGTTGTATGGCTTGTGGTACCTGTGGATTCAGTTGTGAATAACTTGCGCGTGTTATTCACACTGTGTACCTCCGGAACGGCCTGGATAATTCTTCACAGGTTATACACCTCTCTTCAACTGCTTTACCAAGCTGTCGAGCAGTGCTCTCAGGGCATCGTCGTTTTTCAACTCCTGCTGGATTTTCTGACAGGCGTAGATGACCGTCGTGTGATCGCGCCCGCCGAACTTCTCGCCAATATACGGCAGAGAGGCTTCGGT
>JGI24141J26756_1000441_pt1 | contig 11436 bp, 8 predicted proteins | sample BarGraIncu00421A_FD_26756 | JGI IMG/M metagenome (IMG submission 26756) | reverse complement strand
AGTCGCTGTCGAGACATCCGCGAGATTCCGGTAGTAGCGATTCGTGACCTCGCGACCGAAGAACGCGTCGTAGAGGACGTCCGCCAGGCGCGGCGGCATCCCAAGGTCCTCGGTGACGGTGTCTTCGAGCAATGTCCACAACTGACGCTGGGTGGCTTCACGCAGCGAGAGCGCTTCGACCTGGGTCCGTTGCGCTGAGACGTGCGCAGAGACGAACTCGGTGACGTCCGCGCCGGCGTCCCAGGCGGCCCCCAGGCATTCGAAGGCCTCGTAGTAGCTCTCACGGTGCGACCCCCACCACTCCTCGAGGCTAGTGAACTCGGGGCGCGTGTAGCCGCATCGGTACATCGCGAGGGAGGCNANGACNCGGGCGGTGCGTCCGTTGCCGTCCGAGAACGGATGGATGCCGGCGAGTCTGACGTGCACCAGCGCCGCCAGGACCGGCGCGGCCACACGCCCGGACTCGTCTTGCGCGCAGGCAGCCAGCTCGACCACGAGACCGGGCACCGCCTCGGAGGCAGGAGGTCGGTAGACCTCTCGGGATGTGGACGCGTCAGCGACCAGGACCTGACCGGATCTGAAGCGTCCGGCCCCGAGCGCGTAGGACCCGCCCATCACGCGGTCATGCAGGGCGAGGATCAGCTCCGCCTGCCACGTGAAGCCGGGATCATCGGCTCGGCGGAGCACGTAGGACATCGCGTCCCGGTATCCCTCGACAAGCCGCCGGTCACTTTCCGCAACCTCGCTCGGCTGGTCGCCGGCCAGGATGCGCCGGACCTCATCCACGGTGACCGGCACACCCTCCATCGAGGTCGAGGCGGCAGTCGATGCGGCCTCGAGTTCGCGGCGTAGTCTGCCCTCCCAGCGACGCGGAAGCGTCGCGCGATCGAGCTGGCGGCGCAGCTCCTCGATCCGCGCTATCTCCGCCTCCATTGCCGGCGTGAGGGTCCACGTGTACACAGGATTCTCCTTAGCGATTAGACACTCAATCTCCTAGGAGTTTAGGTGTTTATTCAGCTGGCATCAAGGGTTGCGAGCCCGGCCGACGAGCGACCCGAGCGCGCCGACCCCAGGCTACGCCCCCCAGATCGCGGATCCGCTGCGAGACNATCCAACGATCGCCGAGACTGCACCGGGCGATCCGGCTCTGCGTTGCGTCAAGCAGTCGGAGGAACTCGAATCGGTCTCGCACCCGATCGATCCACGCGGGAACCTNAACGGGGGTCGTGAGATAGCCGATGGCCTCAGGCTGGAAGTCGGCCTCCTCGCGCGGTCGCAGGACGTCCTCCGGGTCGAGAGGCCGGTCGCCGAGCTTGTCGTCGACCACATCGCCCCACACCTTGAGCACGGTCATCTCTCGCACAAGCTCCTCGTCGAACGCGCGCTGCGCGAACCAGGCCAGGTCGTAGAGATCGCGCGCGAGGCTCACGCGCCGATAGCGCGCCAGCTTCTCGGCTATGACCTCTTCCGTGCGAGCGGTGGGGATCGCGGGAACGGTGAGGTCATACCTCACGTGGATCGGAAGCGGCAACAACTGGAGCTCCTCCGGAGGGAGCCACAGTGCCTTGCGGCCCAGTTCGAGGCGCGCCGGGATGCCGGACTCGCCGAACGGACTTGCGATCAGAAGGCGAGCCCGTGGCGTACCGTCGATCGACTCGATTCCGAACGCGAACGGTCCGACCTTGGCACCGTCAACGACCTCGAGCAGCAGCTCGGCGCTCGCGTCGTCGACGCCGCGAAGTCGAGGTCCGTCGAGAAGCGGCCGCGTTGCCGGCGCGGAACTTGCGGACCGCCGTTCCGCCCTTGAGCGCGATCCCCAGTTCGAAGATGCCCGACTGCGCCAGGTGGAAGAGCAGATTGGTCTTGAGCGATGTCGATGATCGCCGGGCCACGTCCGCCCTTCCGCCCCTGGTAGTGGCGGACCAGATGCCCCTCGGTGATCACTCGCCATCGCCCATGCCGGTCGAGTCGACCACGCCGTAGGTGGCGCTGTACTTGCCGGGACTCTCGCGGGCGCCGAGGTAGTAGGGTCCGCTTCCGGCCGGAGCGGACTCGATGAAGTCGGCGGCGAGATCGGGCCTCCCGCCCTCCTCGAGCAAGTAGGCCGCCCGCGCCCAAGCGCTGCGGGGCAGCCCGGCCAGTTCGGACACGAGCGCGTCGGCCGAGAGGGTCCTCACGGCCTGGGTGATCCATTCGCCCACGTTCTGCCAGTCCTGATAGCCGGACGGCTTCGATGCCATGAAGCCGATCAGTGTCTCGACAGACCATATGGGCAGCCCGTCCCACGGCACGAGGGGGACGGACGGCGACCACTTGACGAGCCGGAACGCCTCGAGTGCCCTCGGGAGTCTGGCCCCGGGAGGGGCGCCGATCACGTCACGTTCCGGGCGTCTGCTCGACAGGCCCAGCTGGTATGCGGCCGACTCGGCCGCGACGGCGTACGGCGCCGCAGGGTCCCGCTTGAGGGTCGCCCGTAGCTCGACGAACGGATCGCCGGCGCCGAAGGCCCCAGCTCGGGACGCAGGTGCGAACTCCCACACGCCCTGGGTCGTGAGATCCAACAGCCAGCCGCGCTCCCGGATACGTCGCACGATGAGCGGCGTCGGCCACTGGAGTCCGACCTGGGCGGCATAGTCCGCGATGTCCGTGGTACTGACCACCCGCGGCTGCTCGAGTTCCAGGAGCTGCAGCAGCGGCGCCAGTGTCGGCGTTATGTCGCGTTGGGCCGTCATTTCGACCACATCTCCTGTGTGCATCTGACAGATGGAGTGTAATGAATGACAATCTGACTGTCAAATNTNACGCGCTTTACGTCCTTTGGCGACATCTTACGTGTCAAGAACGACAACACAGGGAAGTGTCTGCCGCGCGGCCACCGGCCACCCGTCACTCAGGAGCGGTTCGAAGGGGGCTGTTGGGTTCCACTGNCGGANGGAGACATGAAACTCCCGAACCCGGTCGCCAGAAGGGGCGGTGGGGTCGGGACTGCCCCCGCGATGTGGCATCCGCGTGCTGGGCGTGCCTTCGGGTCGTATCCGATGCCTGATCATCGGCGGCATGCGGTCGGCGATCGTGCCCAGGATCTCGACCCCAGTCGCACCGGCGAAGGGCGCGACGGGGCGCGCGACGGACAAGAAACAGCAGGCCGGGAGCGCATGCGCTCCCGGCCTGCTGTTTCTTGTAGAGGCAACCGGCTTCGTGCCAGCGACCCTTGGGCCACGAGCACACGGCGACCGCACCCAGTCCGTGGATAGAGGACAGCCTGCCCACGCCGCCATGACGCTGCAACTAGCGGATCGTGTATCCGCCATCGACGAGCAGGTCCGCACCGTTGATCATGTCGGCACCGTCCGAGGCAAGGAAGACAGCAGCGGCGGCGATTTCCTCGGGAAGCGCGAAGCGACCGGTCGGGATCAACTCCTTCAGCGCGTCCCCCTTCGGACCGGCCCACGCCTTCTTGCCGAGTTCGGTCAGGACGACCGTCGGAGAGATCGTGTTGACCGTCACGCCGCGGCCCGCCCACTCGGAGGCCATGACCTTCGTCATGCCGATGACGCCGAACTTGGAGGCGCAATATGCCACGTGATCGAACAGGGCGACGGAACCCGCCTGAGAGGCAAGATTGATGATCTTGCCGTGGCCCGCGGCGAGCATCACTTTGCCGACGGCCTGCGACATGAAGAACGTCCCGCCCAGATTGACCCTGATGGTCGAATTCCATGCGTCTGCGGTCAGTTCTTCGGCCGGGGCGAGGGCCACGATGCCCGCGCTGTTCACAAGTATGTCGATGTGACCGACGGCGTCGACGATGGTCGATACGGCGGACGCAACCGACGCGGGATCCGACACGTCGCAACTGACGGCCAGAACGCCGTGACCGAGCGCCGCCGCCTCTGCCTGAGCGGCCTCCAACTTGAGGTCGACGATCACGACTTTGGCTGCCTTGGCGTGGAACGCCTCCACGATGGCCTTGCCGATTCCCGATGCGCCGCCGGTCACGACCGCGACCTTGCTGGTCAGCGGGAATGACAGATCGATGCTCGCAGGTGCCTCAGACACGACTGTCTCCTTTCGTTCCTGGAAAGCGCTCCTATGAAGCGCTCTTCTGACCCTCTTCATACGCGGTGATCACGGCGACCTTGTCCGCAGATGCCGAACTCGCGTCGAACCTGTAGTTCAGCCACTCGGAAGCCAAGCGGCGCGCCAACTCGATCCCGATGACACGCTGACCCATGCACAGGACGTGGCAGTCATTGCTCAGTATCGAACGCTCGACCGAGTAGCAGTCGTGAGCGGTCACGGCGCGGATGCCAGCAACCTTGTTGGCGGCGATCGCCATGCCAAGGCCGGTGCCGCAGATCAGGATGCCGCGGTCTGCCTTGCCCGCAGCGATCGTTTCGGCCAGAGCGATTGCGGTCTCGGGGTAGTACGGGGTCTTCGAGCCGGCGACCACGCCGACGTCGATAACCTCTGCCACGCGATCGTCGGCCACAAGGTCGGCCTTGATCCGCTCCTTGTAGTCGAACCCGGCGTCGTCGGATCCGACGACGACCCTCCACTTCTCGGGACTCATGTCCATCTGTTCTCACTCGCCTTCGCGCGAATCGTTGGTCCTTCGGGAATCTCAGCCGCGCAGTGCCTTGCCGATCGCCTCCATCGACATCGCGAACGAAACCGCGCCCGCGTCCGGAGTGCCCACGCTCTTGTCCGCGAGCGGGCGCGCACGGCCGATGCGGGGCCGCAGCGGCGCAGTGTCTTGTGCGGCCTGCTTCGCCGCAGCGGCCGCCTTGTCCCACGCGTCGGCCAACGGATCACCGGCGTCAACCGCCCCGGTGAGCGTCTGGGCGAACGGGACCATCGCGTCGATCATGGTCTTGTCGCCGAGCTCCGCTCCGCCCATCGAGCGGATGGTGGCCACAGCAGCGCTCATTGCCCCAGCGACGTCGGCGGCGGTGATCGTCTCGGCGTCGTCTCCCAGGTGCGTGCCGACCTTCGCGACAGCAGCGCCCCACAGCACGCCCGACGTGCCGCCAGCCTTGCCTGCCCACGAGTCGCCGGCGGCCTTCAGCAGGGAGCCGATGCCACCTTGGCGCTCATCGATGGCCTTACCAGCCTCCGTAGCGGCGGTGATGCCCTTGACCATGCCGCGACCGTGATCGCCGTCTCCGGCCACAGCATCGATGCGACCGAGCTCGTCCTCTGCCGCTACCAGCGTCGCTTCCATGGCCTCGAGCGCCGCAAGAGCGCGCACCGCGGCCTTGCGGGCAGCCTCACTCGACTCCAGCGAACCGGCCTGGTCCGCGGCGGCGGCGCCCACGTGGATCTCTCTCCGCCTTACGGTAGTGCCCGGATCGCGGCCGATCATGCCCTTCTTGAAGGCCGGCGTGTCGGCGGCCGCACGCCAGAAGCGCTCGAGCTCCTCGTCCATCGTCATGATCGTCAGCGAGCAGCCCGCCATGTCGAGACTGGTGACGAGCTCTCCGGCCTCAGGGTCGACGACCTCGTAGCCCTTCTCGGCGAGCAGGCGGGAAACCGACTTCCACACAACGAAGAGCTCCTCGTACTTGGTGGCGCCGAGTCCGTTGAGGATCACGGCGATGCGAGGCCCGTGCCCCTCCGGGAGTTCCGCGAGGACGCCGTCGACGAGCATCTTCGCGAGACCCTCAGCCGTGGGCAGGTCCTCATCGGAGATCCCGGGCTCGCCGTGGATGCCGAGGCCGAGGCCCATCTTGCCCTCCACCACTGTGAAGAGCGGCTTGTGCGCTCCCGGGAGGGTGCAGCCGGCGAAGGCGACACCGAGGGTGCGCGTGTTCGCGTTGGCATGGATGGCCAGTCGCTCGACGTCATCGAGGCTGTAGCCGGCGTCCGCCGCGGCCCCTGCGACCTTGAACACCGTGAAGTCGCCGGCGATGCCGCGCCGCTTCGACATGGTCTCGCGCGGCGCGCTGGCCAGGTCGTCGGTCACGTAGAACGCGCGGACGTCCTCACCCTCGGCACACAAACGTGCCGTGGCTTGGTTGAAGTTAAGGACGTCGCCTGCGTAGTTGCCGGTGATGAAGAGCACGCCGCCGCCAGCGGACGCGGCCTTGGCGACGCTGTACGCATCGTCGGCAGAAGGCGACGTGAAGATGTTGCCGACGACCGCGCCATCCGCAAAGCCCTCACCCACCACGCCGCAGAACGCGGGGTAGTGACCCGACCCGCCACCTACAACGACCACGACCTTGCCATCGCGGGGCTCGGTGGACCGAACGACGCCACCTGGCACCAGCGTCACGTACTGCGAATAGAGACTCGTGAACCCCGCGAGCATGTCCTCCATGAAGGTCGCGGGATCGTTCCACAGGTGCGTCATGAGCTGACTTCCCTCCTCCGCCGGGGCGGACTTCGCCGTGGACGTGCACATACGGAAAGCATGCGTGCATGGAACCAGTGTCTACGACCCTACGGCAGACAAGCAGAACCTGGCCCACGGAGAGCTTCCGAAACCACCCATCCCCCGCTGCCTGTCTAGCCAAGCATGTACCCCAGTTATAGCACCGCACCGCGCTTCTCCGCCGGGCGTGAGAGCAATTGCAGGCGCGTGCGCGTGTCCCTGACGTGACGTATCATGTTCCGGGGTAGATACACCCGTGGGGGCTGGCCCTGGAGGGGTGGTTCGAGAGATGGCCGATGCGCCAGCGCTTGCCGTCAGCGGGGTACAGAAATCCTACGGCGGCGTCCTCGTCCTAGGCCCGACCACCTTCGAGGTGGCTGCTGGACACGTCACTGCCCTCGCGGGCGAGAACGGGGCGGGCAAGTCCACGGTCCTGAAGATCATCTCCGGCCAGGTTCACCCGGAGGCCGGAGAGGTCCGGGTCTTCGGGGAGCAGCTCTTGCACAGCGACCCGCAGAGCGCACGTCGCCTGGGTGTCGCCATCGTCCCGCAGGAACTCGCGCCATATCCGGAACTGACGGTCTACGAGAACATCTTCGTCGGCCGCGAGATTCGGAATCGCGCCCATATGCTCGATCGCGGCGAGATGGCCAAACAGGCGCGGAAGATGCTCGAAGTCTTCGGGCTGGACGTCGATCCTCGCCAGAAGATGGGCCGGCTTTCCACTGCGCTAGTCCAGATTGTGGAGATTGCCAAGGCCACGACTTGGGGAGCGCGCGTCCTGCTCTTCGACGAGCCGACGTCGGCCATTCCTGATCACGAAGTCGGCCGCCTCTATTCCGTCATACGGCGCCTGCGCGAGCAGGGTGTGGCGATCGTCTACACGACCCACCGCATGGCCGAGATCCAGGAGGTGGCGGACAACGTCATCGTCCTGCGCGACGGCAAGCTCGTCCTGGAGGCGGATATCGCGAACGCGAACGAGGCGACGGTCGTACGCGCCATGGTCGGCCACGACATGGATGCGCTCTTCCCTGAGCAGGCCATGTCGACCGGCCCGGTGCGACTCGCGGTCCGCGATCTTCAGGTCGAGCGAAACGGCCCCACCGTGAGCTTCGACGTCAAGCAGGGAGAGATCCTCGGAATCGGTGGTCTGGTCGGCGGCGGCCGCACCGAGATCGTCGAGGGCGTGTACGGCATTCGGCCATCGTGGGGCGGTACGATCACGGTGGACGGGGAGCCGGTGAGGCGCCATCACCCGTCATCGGCCATTCGCTTCGGGTTGTCCTTCGTTCCTGAGGACCGCAAGGGCGCCGGATTGGTGCTGCTCCGGTCCGTTCTCGACAATGGCGCCCTTCCGCATCTGAGCTCCTTCACCCGCGCCGGCTGGATCAACAGGCAGAAGTGCAGATCCGAGGTCGGCAGAGCGATGAAGGCCGTCAAGCTCAGTTCACGAGGGCTCGGCCAGCTCGTCGGAACGCTTTCCGGCGGCAACCAGCAGAAGGTCGTTCTCGGCCGCTGGCTGACCCGGGACGCACGCGTGCTGCTCCTGGACGAGCCGACACGCGGGGTCGACGTCGGTGCCCGTGGTGAGATCTACTCGGTCATCCGTGACCTCGCCGTATCTGGGGTCGCCGTTGTCGTCGTCAGCTCCGACATGCCAGAGCTGATCGGCCTGAGCCATCGTGTACTCGTCGTTCGGGAAGACAAGATCGTCGGAGAACTTGACCGCGCGGCGCTCGACGCCGCTGACGCTCAGGAGCAGATCTTCAGACTGGCCAGCGGGCAGGAGATCCAGGTCCTCGACCCACAAATGAGCTGATTCGCCTGCACATGCAGGAGGCACGCAAAGAGGGGCTTGAAAGAACGTTCCAGTAGGCGCGCGATCGGCGGGGAGAAGCGACATGGCTCAGGTACCTGGAGACGCTGCGATCGAGAGCACCAAGACTCGTTGGGACAAGAACCGCGTTCTGGATCTGGGCCTGAGGAACTTGATGGTGCTGGTCGTCATCTTCGTCGCTATCTACTTCAGCATCGTCAATCCCATGTTCGCGACCGCGGCTAACATGCGGACGATCCTGATCGCTGCAGCGCCGTTCGCGCTCATCGCTCTGGGTCAGACGCTGGTGATCCTTACCGGCGGCATCGACCTGTCAGTCGGCAGTGTCGTCGCACTCAGCGCGATGACGAGCGCCGTGATCATGGTGGGCCATCCCGAGCGCATCTGGATGGCTGCGGGGGTTGGAATCCTTGTGGGCCTCACCGCCGGTCTTGTCAGTGGTGCGGTGGTCTCCTATCTCAACGTGCCCCCATTCGTGGCCACACTCGGCATGCTCAGCATCGCCTCAGGTCTTGCCTATGCGATCGGAAACGGCGCTCCGATCAACGGGCTGCCGATGCAGTGGGACCAAATCGCCGAAACGCACGTGTTCGGCCTGCAATTGCCGGTCGTGATCATGATCGCGGGCTTCCTCATCCTCGGGGTCGTGATGGCCCGAACGTCGTGGGGCATGCGCGTCTACGCGGTGGGTGGAAACCGGACTGCCGCGGAGGTGGCCGGCGTGAATGTGCGCCGGATACTGACAAGCGTCTACGCAATCAGCGGAGCCCTCGCCGGGCTCTCGGGCGTGATCCTGTCGTCCCGTGTCATTTCGGCGGCGCCGTACTTCGGCAAGGGATACGAGTTGGGCGCGATCGCGGCAGTCGTAATCGGCGGCGGAAGCCTCAGCGGAGGGCGCGGAACGGTCTGGGGCACGTTGCTCGGCCTGCTCCTCATCCAGACCCTGAACAACGGCTTGGACATCCTGGTTGTTCCCGCCTATTGGCAGTCGGTGATCAGCGGTCTCCTGATCGTGTCCGCTGTCGCCGTCGACTTGGTCGCGACCAAACGGTCGAACCGATAGCGAACAGGGGAAAAAGGGCATGCTAGTTGTGCGCGCTCGTTGTCATCGGCTACTCGGTGGCGAGACGCGAGTCAACAGGGGATTCCCGAACCGATCCGTGGCTCTGGGAACACGAGAGAGAAGGGCAGGGGAAGTCCATGAGTCGGAAGCACATACTGCTTGGAATCGTAGCCGTGTTTGCAGCAATCGCGATGGGTCTCGCGGGTTGCAGCTCCGGGACCAGCACGACAGGAGGCGGGACGACCACGACGCCGACCGCGAAGAAGGTCCGCGTCGGTGTCACCGTCTACAACATGTCGTCCTTCATCACGCAGGGCAAGGAAGGCATAGAGGCCATCGCCAAGGCGGACGGCGTCGAGCTGCTCTGGAACTCAGCGAACAACGACGTCGCCACCCAGGCGAGCCAGATGGAGTCGCTGATCAACCAGAAGGTCGACGCAATCATTATCGTCCCGGTCCAGGCCGACTCCCTGCAGCCTCAGCTGCAGGCCGCGAAGGATGCGGGCATCCCGGTCCTCGCCGTCAACACCACCCTGAGCAATGAGGCCCTGATCACCTCGGCGGTTCTGCCGGATGACGTGGCTGCAGGTGCCCAAGAGATGCAGATGATGGCCGACAAGCTGGGTGGCAAGGGCAACATCGTCATCATCCAGGGTCCGCTCGGTTCCTCGCCGGAACTCGACCGTACCAAGGGCATCATGTCGATCCTCGCCAAGTACCCGAACATCAAGGTACTCGCCAAGGACACTGCCAACTGGGCCCGCGAAGAGGCCATCAACAAGGTCAAGAACTGGATCTCCTCCTTCGGCAACAAGATCGACGGAATCGTGTCTGAGAACGACGACATGGGCCTCGGGGCCGTCGCGGCGCTCAAGGAAGCCAACATGACGAAGCCGGTCGTCGGCATCGACGGCATCGAGGACGGTCTCCGCGCCGTCAAGAGCGGCGAGTTTATCGGCTCATCGCTCCAGCACGGCCGCGTCGAGTTGGGCACGGGTCTCGCGGTCGCCGAAATGGTCATCAAGGGCGAAACCTTCAAGAAGAACTACGTCTACACAATGCCCCCGATCACCCCGGCGAACGTCGACCAGTACATCAAGAACGTCGTGACCGAGAAGGACGCCTTCCTCGCGCGGCTCCCGGCAGCTCGTCGCGAAGAACATCGCCTCGGGCGACATCGCCAACGAGCAATAGAAGTTGGCGGCAAAGGCGGCGGGGTCGATTCACTCGACCCCGCCGCCTTCTTCTTTGCGTGTCGACAGCGTTTAGAAGCAAGACCGGTCAGCGCCAAGCGTCGGAAGCGATGCTCGGCGGACGGGGCGGCATATCGATAGTCAGTCTGGCCGGTCTCGGGATTCACGGTCATTGTGGTGGCGCAGATGATCATGCACCCGCAGGTCCTAGATCCATCGCTACATTCAATGTAGTCGCCTAAGCCGATGCAATTCCCACTGGCAGAAGACTCCGATGGGCGACGCCATTCGCAGACAGCTGCAATGCGGATCCGATGGCGCAACCGGAGACGGACCCAGGCCGACACGGGGACTGCCTATCCCCGACAGTGCGCTGCTGAGAGGCCTGATGCCGCGTTCGTTGTGCCATAGGTGTCACGCAACGCGGCGAACCGACCGTAGCGTGCCCGTCTTTCCTGGGCCAACCACCGCTCGAACTCCGATGTGGCGATGTCCGCTTCGCCCTTGGTTACCCCATGAGTAGATCGACAGCAATGTCGACGGGTTGCTGTGCCCCAAGAGGCGCTGGACGTAGGTCACCGATCGACCCTGAGAAAGGAGCACGGACGCCACGTGATGCCGACAAGAACGGGAATCTTGTGTTCGGCCAGTTTCGGGGGAATGATTGCCTCCTCAAGGTCCCGCGACACCGTCTTCTCGCAGATCGCTGCGTGAACCCCGTTGTATCGCATATGTATCGTGAGACCCCATTTCGGGCTCAGTTGGTGGAGCAACAGCGACGACTCCGGTCGGCGCGACACGGAGGCGCAGCCGGAGTAGGGCGACTGACAAATCCCCAGTTCAGAACGCAAAAAGGGCCGGACCTGTCGGCCCGACCCTTCGATATGTTGTGGTGGCCAGAGACGGACTTGAACCGCCGACACGGGGATTTTCAGTCCCCTGCTCTACCAACTGAGCTACCTGG
>JGI24141J26756_1000419_pt1 | contig 11789 bp, 25 predicted proteins | sample BarGraIncu00421A_FD_26756 | JGI IMG/M metagenome (IMG submission 26756) | reverse complement strand
TCGTTCCAAAACGAGCCTAAAGAGTTGCATGGCAACGGCCGATATGCGGTACGGTACGGGCAAGGATTCATTCGATCGAGACAGGAGCGGGAGCAATGAAGGCTGAAACTAAGGCACGCAGAGCAGCACAATGGGCAGCCTACCAAGCACACCTCGCAGAGTGGCGCGCACTGGACGCACGCAGCGAGCTAGGCGCGGCAATGCGCCTGGCGACCGTGCGCTCGCACACCGCGCAGCCGACCGCCGCGCCGCTTGTCGCCAGTGTTGAGGTAGTGCAATGAGCCCGCAGTACATGGCCATTGATCAATATGGCGAGACATTCCACGGTCTCGAGTATCCACGGCGCGACCTACTCGAGAGACTCAACAGGCAGCATGCAGACAAGATGTACATTGACCACAAAGACGGCAGTACCTATCACTGCGGCTACATCATTGCCGGTCTTTGGCTATGTGTGTATGGGATAGAAGGCACAGTGTTCGCGACCAAGGCAAGCGCATGATCGTCGATATCTGGACAACGCCAATCGGTACCCTGCTTTGGGTCCTGTTCAACGCAGGATCCTCGCTTGGGTGCCTGTTCATATAGGAGTGTGGGCAATGAACCGCACAACTACCGACACATGCGACACATGCGCACACCTGACGATTCGCTGTACTGGTGAGTACCAGGGTGGACTATGCACGCAGGCAGCAAGCGCGCTACAAATGCAGGGTTTCGCATCAGGACAACTTCACTACTTCGATGAACTGGCATGTGAGCACTACACACACAACGAAAGGACGGCGCCATGACAGCATGCGATTCATGCGGAGATATCTCCTGCACCTTGAACCCCGAGGCAGACTACTCGCCGACTGTGGTCATCTTCCGCAAGTGGAGGACTGGCGACCACGACGTGATCGCGCTCCTGCCCGAGTTGCCGGGTAATTCGCGGTATGACTGCATGTCATACATGCACGTCGGGCAGCATGGCGCGGCGAATCCGGGCATTGTCATTGATAGAACTACTCCGGCAACGGATAAGGAATCCTCTTCACTCGCTCTTGAAATGCAGCACCTTGGCTACGTGTTGAGCGTGCGCAAGCGCATCACACCGAAGACTCGCGCGAACAGGGAACACTACTACCTGGCTACACTGGCCAGCTATCAGACATGCGCACGATATGGAGGGCAGGCAGCATGAAGGCCGACGTATCCACCACCAGATACCAGGAGGGCAACGGTACCCGCTACGTCAGAGACGAGCTAATCACCTACGGCACGCACGACAACTGTCACCCTGACGTGCACACGCAACACATCGGAATCCGTCGTTACTCCCTTTGGGTATCGGAGCAATTCGGAGACGGAGCCCTAACGCGCGACGATCGTTTCCTCGACCACGAAGAAAACGACAGTCATATCGTCGACCGCTGTACGCGCGTGGACATATCTATGTGGCTACCTATCGTCACGGCGGGAGTGTGATTGCCATGGATTGGCCATATCACCCGACTGCGCAGGACTTGCGCCGGCGGTGGATCTACTTCCTGCCTGTCGAGCAGGAGCGCATTCGCAGGACGATCAGGTCGCGCGCGGCATTGCTCCGCGCGATGCGACGGGCCCCGTATGAAGAGCAGATCGCCATAGGAATCCGCGCAGCTGCCGCACTCGAGTCAATCCGCTGGACGTATGAAGGAGCGCGCCTGCGCACACTTGGATACTGACGCCATGACGAAACGGCGCGCCGCATCGGGCGCCGTCGGCAGGTATTGGTAGCCTGTCAGGATTAGTCACCACGGCGAAGGAGCAAAGATGTCAGCATGGATTGTCAGTAAGGAGCATATCGACTTGATCGTCAGAGCTGCGACGCAGCGAGGCGACGGGTACGACAGCGGGCGCGAGCGAGTGTACCTCCGCAAGCTCGAGAGCGACGAACGGGCGCCCGATACGCAAGGGTATGACTTGACCGAATACCCGGCCAAATACGGCGGCGCGCGTAACCTCTTTTTCCAAATCGCGCCAGAGAACGCCAGCGAGCTAGGCCGCCTGCTTTGGTGGGAGTGTGTGCGCAGCGTCTCCTATCGGTACGACGACCCGGACTTCGCAAAGCTGCCCGGGTATGGGTATACGTTGAACGAATACGAGCAGTATCGGTACCCCGCGGCAATGGATGCTTACTCCGCGCGGCCGGATCCGGTGGTCGTTCTCAAGTCGATAGCCTGTTACGAGTACCAGTCCTGTGAGCATCCTGGCTGGGCAGAGAGCGACGCAAAGCGACTTTGCGAATGGCTACGCGACAAGATGATTCATTCGTTGCCCGGGTACGAGGATGCGCCGTGGGGCGTCGAGCCTGCAGCGGTGGCGTCGTGAGCGCCGTTTCAGACTTCATTATCAGAGTGTGCGAGGCGGCCGGCCTAGATCCTGCGGACGAATCGTCGTGGGACGCTATCTGGCAAGCCGACCAGGGCGCGCAGTCGGTACCGTGCGACCCGGCGGAGCACTTCGCGCAGATCGTCGCGACACTGCGGCAGGCGCCGCGGCCGTGCACGCGGTGCACAATGACCGTGTCAGGACTGCACGACGGAAACGTCGTGAACGGCCGAACCTACTGTCGGGAGTGCTCTGGCATCGTTGCGCAGACACCGACCGATAGGCGCGAACGCGCAGAGCGTGCGCGATGAGCGACCTCGAGGCACTGATAGCAATGTACTTTCTGTTTTGGGTTGCGATTTGGTATGGACTCGGCAAGATGAGCGGAGGCGGGAAGTAATGACACGCACACATTGCTACTCGTGCGCGAACACAATCACGACAGGCGGCCGATATCTCGGACTGTTTGATGACTGGGCAACGCTCCGGCCTTATTGCACGCCGTGCGCGATGGAGACACGGCGCCGAGCTCTTGCGGCGGGTATGGGGCGCGTTGAGGTGCGGCAGTGGTACCACAGACACGGCAGGGTAGCGAGGCCGCGACACTGACGCAGACCACAAAGCGCGCGATTCGGCCGCCTGGTGCGGCCGTTTCGCGTTAAGAGGGGCCGCCCGCGTCCGCCGTAGCGTCACCACGGGCCGCGCGGCGCCTGCGGGTACACTGACGCCACAACGGCCGGCCGCGCGTCAGAACGGGCCGCAGGATCCTACTCCGGGCCCGGGAGCGATTCTAGGCGCCGCAGGGGCCGCGCGACACCAGTACACGACCACGGGCCGCGCGGGCGGTACGGGGCCGCCTGGGGCCGCATGGAGGTATCGGGCAGGGTGCCGATGGAGACGGGGCGCGGCCGGCGGGCGCCCGGTACGGGCTCGGCAGGGTTTCAGCAGGGCTCGAGCTAGTCGATCGACGCGAAACAGCCCGAATCGGGCGGCTTCATAATTCTCAACAATAGCCTGTTTCCGCCCTGTTGCCAGTCTAGTAGTTGCGCGCTCATTGACCCCGCAAACAAGACCAATCCGGTCGCATACTAGCACCGTAACATGTCACCGGATGCGTCAGGAACTGTAGATCTGGCGCTAAAATCCTGGCGGAAACTGTAGATTTTTCTGCAAATTTTTCTGCAAAAAAAATTGCCGCGCCCGCTTTGTGGTAGTCTCCAAGTGTTGCGCCGCGAAAACCTTGTTGTCAGGAGCCCGGATGCGTGCCGGCAAACGCAGAATCACGGCCGCCGAAGCAGCCCGTCGCCTAGGCGTTCACAAGTCGACAGTCACAAGGTGGATAGCCGCCGGGAAGTTGCCTGCCAAGCGCACTCCCGGCGGCCACTATCGGATTCGGCCTAGCGATCTGAGAAGAAACGCCCAAACTCACCATCATCCCATCCGTCGATGAACCCGCCCCCTGGTGGTGTCTCTCCAAGAACCCCGCACAGGATGATGATTTCGTCGTGAACGTCGCCCATGTTCTCGGACATCATCAGTCCTGCAACGACATTCTTGAGTGCTTGATTCTCACCACTCGTCACGGTGTCTCCCTCCACACTCACGCCTTCACGACGGCGAGCGGCCGCAGTTTCTTCGTGATCCGCACGAGGTCCGCTTGATTGGCCATCACAACGTCGATGTCATGGTACGCCTGCCGACATTCCTCGGCAACGTCGGCCTTCTTCACCTTGTACAGGGCGATGTCCGCGGCCTCCATCTCGGCGATCACGTCAGCGGCTGGAATCGCCCTCTGCGCGGCCTTGCGCCCCATCGCCCGCCCGGCCCCGTGTGAACATGACATGAACGACTCGCGATTGCCCAGGCCCTCGCCGATGTAGCTGGTACTGCCCATGCTGCCAGGAATGATGACCGTCTCGCCGTCGCGCGCCCTGACGGCTCCCTTCCGGTGCACCATCACGTTCTTGCCGAAGTGGTTTTCCATGGTCGCGTAGTTGTGGTGTATGTCGATCTCGTCGCCCCATCCGATGCCCTCGCGGTACAGCACGCTCTGAATGGCGTGCATCATGTGCTCGCGGTTGAGATAGGCGAAGCGCAGGCAGGCGTTCATCTCGGCGAGGTAGGCTTGGCCCTCGTCTGAATCGAGCGGCAGGAACGCCAGTTCGTGATCCTTGGGCACCGACGAATGCCAGCGCGCGTTCATCTCGATGGCGAGTGCGTTGTAGTGCTTGGCGACTTGGAAGCCGACGTTGCGGCTACCTGAGTGGAGCATGAACCACGCCATGTCGTCTTCGTCTGCCTGCGCCTCGATGAAGTGGTTGCCGCCGCCAAGGGTGCCGATCTGAGTCAGGGACTTCTCGTACTCGCGCTCCAGTATGGGCAACCGTCCGTCTTGGCCGTTGATCAGTTCCTGTCCGGCCCAGTCGGGTTGCTCTTCCTGGTGGTGACTGAAGCCGGTCGGGATCGCGCGCTGGATATCGTGCATGATGGCTTCGCGCTTCGCCATGAACTCGTCGACTGTGCATTCGAGCGGCCATGTTCTCATCCCGCAGCCGATGTCAACGCCGACCGCATTCGGGATGACGACTCCCTGTGTGGCGAGCACGCCGCCTATCGGCATCCCGTAGCCCTGATGTGCGTCGGGCATGATGGCGACGTGGCGGAAGGCGAAGGGGAGATCGGCAAGATGCCGCGCCTGCTCCATCGCGCCCTCTTCCATGTCGTCCGTCCATATCTTCAGCGGCACGCGTCCGGTGGCATCAATCTGCATGGTCACCCCACCTCTATCGCCAGCGCGTGTTCATCCACCGCCCGGATGGCCCGATTCAGCGTGTCGATATTCGTCACCAACGGGTTCCGCGACATCTTCGTGTAGCAATCCACCTCCGTCTTCAGGTTCGCCAGCTCGAGCTTCGCCGACATCGAGCGGATGTTCTGACGGTGGGCGCGGCTTCTCCGCTGTAGCCGGTCCACCTCGGTTGTCAATGCGGCGATGTACGCCATGGACTCGGCCTTGGCCATCTTGCCGACTTCTGATTTGGTAAGGATGTTCACGTGGTCCCCCTTGGGTCTAGTGTCACGGTTGAGTTAGCGCCCGTGATCGGGTCTGTAACCGTTATGGACGAGAGTTTCTGTGGTCCCGGGTCCGCCTCTTTCTCATCCGCGAACACATCCGCCATCAGTCGCTCCTTGTACCATTCGGGCGCCCCGGCGACGGACTTCCGCAACAACGCGCCGCCGAACTCCCGCCAGAGGAAGTCCTTGATGGTGTCGATCTCTTCCTCCGTGATGTCGCGCTGAATCTCCTTGATGAGCGGCCCGATGTCGCGCGGGGCGTTCTCAAGGCGACCGTCGTCGCGCAGGTGCTGAACGGCCTTCTCCCACCGCGCCTCGCTCCGGTATTGGTCCTGGAACACGTCCCACTTTCCACGCGCCGTGTTCTCGATTCCCCAGTTCTTCTGGTGCTTCTCCTTGAACGCCTCGCTGACGTATTTGCCGCACATGAGCGGGATCGGTTGGCCGCCTAGCAGAAACGGGCGCTGGTAGTTCTTCACGACCACGCCCTCGACGGTGGTGCCGCCGAGGTAACTGTCCGTGGCGAGCAGTTCTTGGAGTTGCGCCACAGCCTCGACCTTGCCCCGGTACAGGAGCGGTACCGCTTCCAGCCCGATGCTCGCCGCCAGATCGGCAAGCTCGCGCCAGTCCGAGACGAAGGTGCCCCCTGGCGTGCTGGCGCCGAAGACGGCGATGTTGTTCTGCGGGACGCACTCATACGCCAAGGTGTTGTGCTTCGGCTTGCGCAGATACTCGCCGTAGAAGATCACGTTGTTGGGCAAGTCGAGGCTGAGCACGTAGTCGGCGGCCAGATCGAACATCCGGTCGACCGCGCCGGCGTGCTGTTCCTTGCCCTTCGACCGCATGTGGAGTTCGCCGCTGACCCGCCCAAACACCCACTGCGAGCCGTCGACCTTCTCGGTCACCTCCACGTCGTCCTTGAACAGGTCGGCGATGTAGTCCTGGCCGATGGAGAATATCTTGGGGAACGCGCTGAATCCCACCAATGCACCTCCTGGAATGATTGCCGTGCAACCATCCTAGAGGGCAAGAGTGGGGACGGAGGAGGCTACAGGGAGTTGCAGACGTGAAAAGGCCCGCACGGTGGCGGGCCTCGGGTCGCGCTGTATGCGGGGGCGGCTAGTCCTTGCGTGGCCGCCAGTTGGCAAGTCGATAATCGAGAGGTGATTGCGGGTTGACGTGGGTTTCGTAGGCGAGTTCCCTACAGGCGTCTCGCGCCACCCACTCCCACTTGTCCCGCTCCACCTCCAGCTCGGCTAGGGCGGCGTCAGCAGCATCAGCTACTTCGCTTCGCTCGACCGCCCAGTACTCCTTGCCGCGCACGATAGCGCACACCCTCTTGTACTCATCCATGGCACTCATGGCGTCCCATTCCCAATCCTTGCCAGCTCCGCGTCCACCCACGTCACCCTAACGCGCCAGCGACCACCCTGCCGCACGGCCGGCACTTTGCCCGCCGCAATCCATCGCGTCATCGTCGACTTGTTCACGCCGAGGCGGCGGGCGGCGGCGGCGGCGGTGATTGTCTGGGGGCCGGTCATCGCACGTATTCGTCCCAGATGGCCCGCAGGCGGGCGGACTCGGCGTCTGGGATGCTGCGGTACTCGGCGACCTTGTCGTTTTCATCGAGCAGGTCGGCGTAGGTGCTGATGAGGACGTGGGCGGCGGCGAGCGCGTCGGCCTGCGCCATATTGCGGTTTGTGATGGGAGAGAACTTAGCGATGACGCGGCGGGCGGTCTCAACTTCGGCTTCGATCTGCTTCGGGTTCGTCGTGCAGTACATGATGCCCTCCGGGTCGGTATCTGCTTACAGTCTCAGTATACCCCTACTCGCAACGTTTGCAACCCCTTGGGCACGATTGATTGCACGGCCAATGTGCAATTGGGGCGCCAGTCGGTGCAATTCCCGTGCGATTAGATGTCAGCCCAAGCGAGCTGCGCGGAGCCGGCGGTATTTCAGTAGCCCAGCCTCGCCAGCCAAGTACGCGAACGCCGCAGCCATCGAGTGAGGACACTGTGCGTTACCGAGGCCGCGCAATCTGTCCACTCTGGCGGGAATCCCTGCAGCCACTCGACCCACAGGGGCGAGAGTGATCCAGGGGTCGACTTCGTATCCGTCACCGTCTGCGCGTACAGCGTGTCGCTCGTCTCGCGGCTGTTCCTGCGGCCGGCACACTGACTGTCCTCGGCTCGCGGGGTCGCATACGTCTGCCGGGTCGCACCACCACGGGCTACCGCCACATTCAGCGGGTCCGAGTTGCGCTCCCACTGACTCGGCCCCGCGTCGTTCTTCGCATCCTGCGCCGTCACGGTAGGCCAGTATCCACAGCCGCTTGCGCCGATGCGGGGCACCGACATCGTCCGCTCCCAGCACGCACCACTCCGCATCGAACCCCGCTTCGGAAAGGTCGCCGAGGATGCCGCCGAACATGCTTCGTCCGGCAGCATCGCGGCTTGTGAGGAGACCGGGTACGTTCTCGAAGAACCCGAGGGGAGCGTCACTTTCTCGCAGTACGCGAAGGGTGTCAGGCCAGAGGTCTCGGGAGTCCAGTCCGCCGAGGCGGTTGCCGGCTTGGGAGTGCGGCTGGCAGGGGAAGCCACCGGTGACGATATCGCACGATCCGGGGACGGGGCGGAAGTCCCGCACGTCCAAGTGGCGGGGTACGTCGGGGAAGCGGGCGGCGAGCACTCTCTGGCAATAGGCGTCGTGCTCGACGAACTGCACGGGCTCCCATCCGAGGATAAGGCTGCCGAGCAGGCCGCCGCCGGCTCCGGTGAAGAGGGAAAGTTCTCGCATGGGTCTCCTTCGTCCATGCACCAATCATGGCGCACGGATGTGGGGACGGAGGACCGCTACAGTATCGCGGCGATGATGTCCCTGACGCGATCCATAGTTTGCGGGTCGACATGCGAATACGTCGACTGCAGCACGCGCGACGAACTTTGACCGAGGATGCGGGACAGCTCCTCGTCCGGTATCAGCCCCCGCAGCCGGGTCGCATACGAGTGCCGGCAAACGTAGGGCGTGAGTCCCGCGAACTCGCTGCCCGCGATCAGCCTGCGCCACGCCAGCCGGAACGCCTGCACCGTCCATGGCCCGCCGGGGTTCTTACGCGGGTCCAGCGACGGGAACACGTAGCCGACCTCCGACCATCTGCCGAGCCGCAGCTTGTACTCGGATTGCCGGGCCTTGTGCGCCTTCAGCATGGAGATCAGGTTCGGCGGCAGGGGCACGTCCCGCTGGCCGCGCCTCGTCTTGGTCGTCTTCCGCCGCGGCTCCCGGCCCCGCGCCGCCTCGAGGTTGTGGTAGACGTGACAGGTGCCCGCCTTCGCGTCGATGTCCTGCCACAGTAGCGCCATTGCCTCGCCGGGGCGGACTCCGGTGCCCAGCATGAACATGGTCGCGTCATGCACCTGCTGACGACGTTCGGTAGTCATGTGACCACAATCAGTAGTCGCCATGTGCCTCAGCAGCGCCTGGGCCTCGTCGGCGCTCAGTGCCCGCTTCTCCTGCGTGTCGATCTGCGGCTTGTCCCGCCGCCTCAGCGACGAGCAGGGGTTGCGGAACAGGAGGCCGTCGGTCGTGGCCTGGTCGAGAATCGTGGCAAGCAGATTGGCGACCTTACGAGCGGTGGTTCCGGACAGGCCCGCATCCGCGAGGTCGCCATGGAATGTGCGGACGACCATCGGCGTGATGTCGACGAGCTTGTAACCGCCGAGCCGGGGCGTGATGTGCGCGTCCAGTATGTAGGCGTGGTGTTGGTGGGTCTCCGGCGAGCCGCGGCGCAGTGATTCGGCGTACCAGTGATCGGTGTACTGTTCGAACTGTCCTGATTTCCCTGACAGTTGCCCCCTGTCGCGCTTGGTGAGCAGTTGCCGCTCCAGCCGCTTGGCTTCGGCCTCGGTGCCGTGGACGGTCCTCGAGATAGCCTGTCGCTTGCCGTCGGGGCGCGGGCTGGCGCGCAGACGGACGCGGTAGAGGCCGGGGGCTAGGCGGTGGACGCTCACTTGGGCTTGTGCTTGGCAATTTCCTCTTCGGCCAAGTCGCGCCGTATCCATTCCGTGCCAGTAGGACCCCGCAGAACGTGCCCGCGCTCAGCCTCGTATGCGCTCTTGTACTTGGCCGCGAGGCGGGCGAGGGCGAGGATGGCGGCGTCGTCAATCTCAATGATGTTGAGCGCATGTTGATGAGATGCCTTGGCGTCGTACCAACCACGGGACATGCCGACCTTTTCCGCCTCCGCACACTCCACGCCCGCCGCCTTGAGGACTTCTCTCGGATCGTCAGTCATCCCAGTCCTCCTACGGCTGCCATGACCGCCGCCTTTACCAGCTCCAGCGCCTGATTCTCCGTGAACCCGGCAGCCTGATAGGACAGGAACATTTCGTGAGCCGCGATGGCTCCCTCCATCATCGTCGAGATTGGGTCTTGGGGGCCGTCAGTCATCCCTGCACCGCCAGCGTCGTCTTCCACTTCTCGGGCGGAAAGACGCCGACCGCGAACGGGCGAACGAAGATGTCCACACGGGTGGGGAATTCCCCGGTGTCGATGTACTCGATCTCGACGGCATCCGTCTTCCCGGCCTCGAGGATTTCGAGGTCCACTTTCGACTTGAACTCATGCCAGGTCACGTCAACCACCCTTCCCGCTTATCCATTCAGTCATCGTCGCGTCCGCCTGACATCTCAGCGATGGTGCGTTCGGCCATGAGCAAATTCCAACGGACGTGCTTGCGCTTCAGCATGGTCTCCAGTTCGTCGCGTTCCGCCTCCAGTTGGGCGATAGCGGGTTTGGCGTACATGTCGAGAATCGTCTCGTCACTCAATCCGCGTGAGTCCTCGAACACTTCATGGGCCTGCCCCACGTAGTCAACGCCCATCATGCCTCCATTCTAGCACAGTGTGTCATAATAGGTGTCACGCCGTTTTGCACGCCAAAGTGGCGAGTTACGGAAAGTAGGGATTTGCAGGTATTTGCGTGGTGGGCGACGTTGGAATTGAACCAACGACCTCGTGCTTGTCGAGCAGGCGTAAATGGTGCTCTCAGGCACGCTGAGCGTTTCGCCACGCACAAGATTTTGAGACTGGCGAATCTGCTAGGCTCGGTTAAGTGTGTCATTTTATGTGTCACGGCTTCTGCTCGCCGCCTCGGCGCGGGCGCGGAGGTCGGCGGTTACTCGTATCACGAGTAGTTCGCATGTCGAGTCGTGCTGCGTCATTCCGCGACAGTAGGTACAGGGAAAATCGCTCTCTATCTCTGCCGGATCGGCATCAGCCTTACGAGCACGATCCTCCCACCCAGCCCGATTCTTCTCCTTCAGACTTGCCCACTCTTTGCAATCTAGGTTTGGGCAGCGAGGGAATGGGCGTCCTCCTAGCGCGGCCTCCAGCTCGGCGATGGCAGCGTCGGCGTATTTGACAACGGACGCGGCCTCCCTCGTTTCCGGTGGGTCGTCCTTCCACATCACGCGGTACTCCTCTACAGCGCTCATTCCTCGCCTCCATCGCGGTGCTGCTTGGTTAGCATCGTCCTGTCGCTCACGGCGTACCCCCCTGATTGATTGCGGTCATACCCCCGCCTCGTGTAGCGCGCAGCCATGCCCCGCCGGTGACGTGTCTGCATCGGGGAACACAATGTCGCCCCGGTGGCAGACGCCGTATAAGCCGCCCATCATCTCGAATTGGTCCCGCCAGTAGCGGCAGTTGTCGCAGCGGAGTTCGGGAGCGGCGTCGACGACAGCGAGAATATCGGCGAGGTCTATCGAGCCGAGGTCGAATGCGTCCCTGAGCATGGCACCCGCTGCGTCCAGTTCCGCCCGCAGCGCGTCTGCGTCAATGAGCTTCATACGGCACCTCCCAGCGCCTCGGCAATCTCCCGCGCCGCCTCACCCGAGCGAATATCCGCCTTCCATTCAGGATGCTCCTGCCCGTACAGAATCCCGGCGCGGTAGGAGTCCTGCGCCAGGTCCAAGCACGGGCACGGGACCAACGCCTCGCCGCACATCGGGCATTTGGACGGGACGAGGCCGTGCGGGTTGTCGGCGGCGCAGGTGATGGACGGGGCGGCGTCGAGGATGGTTATGGTGTCGGTCACGGCGACTCGATACGACGAGTTCTTCCACGGTCGCAGGTCGTCGCGCAGTTCGTCCAACTGCTCCCTGAGCGCGTCTGCGTCAATGAGCTTCATGCGGCACCTCCCAGCGCCTCTGCGATCTCCCGCGCCGCATACCCCGAGCGAATCATCGCCCCCGTGTAGTGGAACACGGCCCAGCCCAGGCGCGAGGCGGCGTTGAACTTCTCGGCGTCGCGTTGGTAGCCGGCGCCGCGGACATGCCGGCCGCCGCTCCATGTTCCTCCGT
>JGI24141J26756_1000406_pt1 | contig 11951 bp, 9 predicted proteins | sample BarGraIncu00421A_FD_26756 | JGI IMG/M metagenome (IMG submission 26756) | reverse complement strand
TTACGGTCGATCAAATGAAGGGACAGCCCGATATCAAGCGACTTCCATTCCTCATAAATACGATGGTACTTCCGGGCTTTATCTGCCTGCTCCATTAAAGGCCCGACCTGCTCGCCGAGTTCGGAAAGTATATCGGAAATACGAATCAGATTTTGTTCCGTTGAGAGCAGTTTGCGTTCCGCTTCATCTTTTCTGACCTTGTACTTTACAATGCCTGAAGCTTCTTCAAGAACTTTACGCCGGTCTTCCGACCGCGTGCTGAGAATCTCATCGACGCGTCCCTGTCCGACGATAGAGTATCCATCCTTGCCAAGCCCAGTATCCATGAAAAGGGTAACAATATCTTTTAGCCGGCAATTCACATGGTTCATCTGATATTCGCTCTCGCCTGAGCGGTATAAGCGCCTTGTGATCTGAACTTCTGAATAATCCACTCCCAGAAGACCATCGGAATTATCAATGGTCATCGAGACTTCGGCATAGTTCATAGCACGTCTGGACTGTGTTCCGTTGAAGATGACATCTTCCATTTTGCCGCCGCGCAGCGTACGGACACTCTGCTCGCCCAAAACCCAGCGTATAGCATCAGTAACGTTCGACTTTCCGCTTCCGTTCGGACCGACAATTGCCGTCATCCCTTTATCAAATTCTATGAGTGTATATTCCGGAAAAGATTTGAAACCCTGAATCTCAAGTTTTTTCAGATGCATGCAGTAACACAATCCTTCCACTTCATTCTATAGATAACAATTATATACCAAAAATCCGGATCTTGGATACAGGATCATGAATACCGTATCATCCATTCCTTGTAAGCAGCCTTTGCAGCTTCCTGCTCAGCCAGCTTCTTACTGTGTCCGATACCCTGGCCGAATATTTCATCATCCATAAAAACGGCCGACGTATAGTTACGCTCATGCACAGGCCCGGACTCATCCGTTATTTCAAAACGGATGGCATGTACGTTTCCTTTTGTCTGAGCAAATTCCAGAACTTTACTCTTGTAGTCAAAGACGAGATCCCCGGACAGCGCCGTCTCAATGGCATCGCCTAATAAGCGCAGAATAAGTTTTCGGGCTTCATCAAATCCACCGTCAAGATAAACTGCAGCAAAAATCGCCTCCATTGCATTGGCAAGGTTGGAGGGCTTGTCACGGCCCCCTGTGCTCTCTTCCCCCCTGCCAAGGCGCAGATAATCACCCAGTCCCATTATCCTTGCTTTAGCCGCCAGAGTCGCCTCACAGACGATCAGGGCGCGTGTCTTGGAAAGATACCCCTCGTCACAGTTTTTTTTCTGGTGGAAAAGAACATCGGCTGCCACAAAGTCAAGGATTCCGTCTCCCAGAAATTCCAGCCGCTCATTGTCATATGTGTTTTCAAACTTGTGCTCATAAGCATAGGTTGAATGAGTCAGTGCAATGTTAAGCAGGTTTTTATCCGCAAAACTATATCCGAGAAGATTCTCAAACGTAGAAAGTTCAGAATTCCCGGATTGAGAAATAATTCCCTGTTTCAAGATACGCTCCGTTTCTTCCGGAAAAGCAAAGAGCCCCCTCAGTGAAGGAGCTCTATTGCGTATACCGGCAGTAAAGAATCAAACATTAGCCTTGATGAACTCAACAGCGTCTCCAACGGATTTGATACGTTCTGCTTCTTCATCCGGAATTGAAATACCAAACTCCTGCTCCATTGCCATAACAAGCTCTACGATGTCAAGAGAATCAGCATTTAAATCGTCTATGAAGTTAGACTCCATAGACACTGTCTCACCGTCCACACCCAGTTGTTCAACAAGAATTCCTTTAACACTTTCGAAAATTGGATCACCTGAAATCATGAATTTACCTCCTGGTTGATTGTTTGCACAATCGTCTTACATTGTTTGTATCCGAACGCTCCTTAAATGTCAATAAGAAAAATCAAATCTTTTCAAAAATGTTTTGATTCTCAAAGTTTTAAGCGCTTTCTTTAAAGTAATGAATGTTCTTTATCAGGTAGTCTAATCCTGAAATAATCGTCATAATGACCGAGATCATGAACAGGACATCCCCGATTCCGGTTATTATACCGGAAATCTGTGATGCTGCATAGGTTGGAAGCAGTCTGACAAAAACCATTTGAAGCAATTGCTCGAAAAGAATATAGATAATTGCTGTCATTTGCGTTGTCGTTTTGATTTTCCCGATCATTGCAGCAGCCATCACGACTCCTTTTTCACTTGCGATCAGCCGTATTCCGGTTACCATGAACTCACGGATAACGATGATAATCACAAATACGGAGGAGATTCTCCCTAAATCAACAAAAGCAATGAGTACGGAGATAACAAGCATTTTATCCGCGAGCGAATCAAGAAACTTGCCCAGATTCGTAATCAGGTTATATTTCCTTGCTATTTTACCATCCGCAAAATCTGTAAGTGATGCGATAACAAAGACAATCCCTGCAAAAATACGGCCATAATCAGCAATGAATTGATTCCATGCTGCAGGTTCAAAAGAAAAAATATGGACAGGCAAAAGAAAAAGAAGGACAAACGGAACCAGAAAAATTCGTAACATCGATAATTTATTGGGCGTATTCATGATTCAGTCACTCCTGTAAGATCATATGCCGAGCAATCAACAATTCGCACGGGATAGGTCCGCCCGATTTCAAGGGGCTCGTTAGCTGCAGCAACGTATATGGACGGATCCACTTCAGGAGCTTCTCCGAAACTTCTTCCCACGTAAAATATACCATCATCTGAAATTGTTTCAATAGCAACCTTTGTGATAGTATTCATTCTTTCCTGATTTTTCGAAAGGGAAATCCCTTGCTGTAAAGCCATGACCTTATCATATCGCTTCCCTGCAACATCTTTTCTTACTTTGCCTTTCATGCTGTATGCTTCGGTTCCCTCTTCCGGAGAAAAAACAAAACATCCCAGGCGGTCAAAACGCCATACTGCAATCTGTTTGAGCAGATTATCGAATGCCACTTTGTCCTCTCCCGGAAAACCAACCATTACGGTGGTCCGCAAAACGATATCCGGAATATCCCGCCGGAGACGTTCGATTGCAGTAGTAATCATTTCTGCAGAATCATGTCTTTTCATGCTTTTCAATATGGTGTCATCGCCATGCTGAACAGGCATATCAAGATAATGCGCAACCTTGGGGTTGACAGCCATCTCTTTAACCAGCTCATCCGTAATCCCGTCAGAGTATGTATACATGATACGGATCAGTCCGACAGCCGGAAGCTTTGACAGTTCACGGATCAGCTCAGGAAGCATACGTTTGCCGTAATTATCCAAGCCGTACCGGGTAGTATCCTGTGCTGTCAGAATAATCTCGGACGAACCGGTTTCAGATAAAAATGCAGCTTCCTGTAATATATTTTCCATAGTCCTTGAAATATAGGGTCCGCGAATCAATGGAATCGCACAATATGCACACCGGTTTGTACAACCTTCGGCAATCTTCAGCCAGGCATAAGTATTTGTCGACACAACCCTGTTTGTACGCATATGTGCCAGACTTCCCGGCTCACTGACAAAAGATTCCACGGGTCCTGCATACTCGCCGTACAATACGCGGATTGCCTTGGCAATGTCCTGATAATGTGATGTACCGAGGACCTGATCCACTTCAGGTATTTCATTGCGGATATCTTCGGCATACCTTTGCGCAAGGCAGCCGGTCACCACAAGGAAATCACATTTCCCGTCCGGCTTTTTATAATGTGCCATTTCAAAAATGGTATCAATCGCTTCTTTCTTTGCACTTTCAATAAACCCGCATGTGTTGACGATGATAACATCAGCATCAGCCGGATCAGATACCATCTCCATCCGGTCATCCAGAAGTATGCGTGTCATGCATTCAGAATCAACCAGGTTTTTGGAACAGCCGAGTGAAACAAGCAAAACCTGAATCTGTTTTTTGTTACTATTCAATAAATATACTCCTCAAAACTTCCGGAAATGCTCCGGGAAAAGATTGCGATAACAATCCATCTATTTTACATCATGAATACGTTTCCGCAAAGTCTCCATGGCCAGAGAAGTAGAATAACCTCTTGAAAGTAGAAAACGAAACGATTTATTCATCCAGATTTCCGCGTTGAAAGTATCCAAGCCGATCTGCTTTTGAAGGTCGGGCATGAGTTTTTTGTCAAATAGTTCGAGTATGGATATCTCGTCTTCCGGCATAAATTCACAGGACTCTGAAATGACGTCCCTGGAAATACCTGCCTGGGACATGCGCTGCTGCAGGGCGATTCTTCCTTCCGCCTTTCGTCCGCTTCTGGCTTGAATTACTGAGCGNGCAATGCGCAGATCATCTATATATCCGTCATCNNTCAGGCTGGCAACGACNNGCTCCGAAACCTCTGCAGAAACATCTTTACGGATCAGATAATCCCTGACTTTGCCGCTGGATTTATGTGATATCCCAATATATGACACNGCAAGGGACCGTGCATCCCCAAAGGAATNGATCAAGGTACTGTCCTCNCTTTCAGGGTAATTGATCATACTTAAAAATCTATGCCCAGGATATCAGATTCAGCGGCCGGATCATCAACTGATACAATNGCATCAACAGGAACCGCTTCCAGCGAACTGCGTATCTTNACTTCAATCTCATCGCGAATAGCAGGATTCTCTTTNAGGAACATGCGTGCATTGTCCTTGCCCTGGCCGATCCTCTGTCCGTTATACGAAAACCACGAACCGCTCTTATCGATAATATCCTTCTGAACGCCCAGATCAACAATACAGCCTTCCTTTGATATACCTTCACCATACATGATATCGAATTCTGCCTCTTTAAAAGGAGGTGCGACTTTGTTCTTCACTACCTTAACCTTTGTGTGGTTGCCGACAATATCAGTACCATTGCGAAGACTTTCCGTGCGGCGCACATCAAGACGGACAGATGCATAGAACTTAAGTGCACGTCCGCCGGTTGTCGTCTCCGGATTGCCAAACATTACGCCGATCTTCTCGCGAAGCTGATTAATAAATATACACACGGTACCTGACTTACTGATAACACCGGCAAGCTTACGAAGTGCCTGTGACATCATACGAGCCTGGAGACCCATATGGGAATCACCCATCTCACCGTCAATTTCCGCTTTAGGAACAAGGGCTGCTACCGAGTCAATAACAATTACATCTATGGCCCCGCTGCGGACAAGTGCTTCCGTAATCTCCAGCGCCTGTTCGCCGGTATCCGGCTGGGAAATAATCAACTCATCAATATTAACACCGATTTTGGCGGCATAGGAAGGGTCAAGGGCATGTTCGGCATCAATGAAGGCAGCTGTTCCCCCCGCCCGCTGGGCTTCGGCAACAATATGAAGGGCAACGGTAGTCTTACCGGAAGATTCAGGCCCGAAGATCTCAATGACACGCCCCTTGGGAACACCGCCGACACCCAGTGCAATATCAAGGGTCAGTGCTCCGGTCGGAATGACTTCAATCTGCATCCCGGTCTTTTCACCGAGCTTCATGACGGCACCCTTTCCGAATTGTTTCTCTATTTGTAAAAGTGCTGCATCGAGTGCGCGGGCACGGTTAGAATCCGACTTCTGTGAAATTTCCTGATTGGATTTGCCTTGCTTATCAGACTTTGCCATAATATCCTCCTCGTCGAACATTCGTTCTTTATGTGTTCATTATATAAATAGCATACACGGAAGTCAATAAAAATAATAAAATACTTTTCGACAAAATCTTACAAAATTCGACAATAACCTGCTTATAAACTCGATCAGGCGGAAGGATTCCTTCTCCTCCTGATCCGGTCCGCAAACGAACTCAATTCTTTCATCTGCATGGTACGGGCAGCTAAAAGATATCCGCCGAATCCGCAGATACCCCGGAACGCAAGCCATGCGAGCTGTCCTGCCTTACTCTGCGGATCAACCGGAAGAACATTTAATGTATACACGACAAGAATCAGTACTGCAAAACATATACCGGAGCGGACGAGAAATGCCCATATGCTTTTCGGAGCCAGCTGTTTGTTCTTTCTGTAGAGGACGGAAAGGACAAGGGCGCTTACGGCGCTTGTAAATGAATATGCCAGCGAAAGGCCCAGTGCCCCTACCTGTGACGTTGAGGTCAGCAAACCGAAAGATTTTAAGATGTAGCAGATACCGGCTATCAGAACCATGGATAACACACCGGTAATCAATGGTATTTTTGTTTTTCCAATTGCGTAAAAAGCTTGATTATAGATGAAAACAACAGTCTGCAAAATAATTGCTATGCAGTATCCCATCAGTATCAGGGCTGTCGTCTCTCCTGCAGACAGGACAAATTTCGCGTTCCATCTGAAAAGTGCGAGAACGACATCGAGTCGTAATGCAAACAGGAGCCCGGCGGAAGGAATTGTCAGAAACAAGGCGTTGCGCAGGCTTTTCCCAAGCAATACCCTGGCCGCTTTATTATCTTTGGCTGCAAAGTGAGCCGAAAGGGACGGCAGCATGACACTTCCGACCGCAACTGCAAAAATACCATAAGGAAGCTGCCAGATCGTTTTGGCGTTATTGAGTGACTGAATAATGCCGTCATCAAATCCGGCTGTAAAACTTGTGATAATAATCGTATTCAGCTGGACGATTGACGCCGAAATCATCGTCGGGACTGCCAGCCGCAGAAGTTCCCTGAAACCTTCATCCTTAATATCAAGTGAAAACCTGAACCTTTTCAGTTCCCGTCTGGCCATATAAAACTGAAGGAAAAAATACAAAGCGGCAGAAATTGTTATGCCGATTGCCGTATTTATAACAGCCTGATTGGAACGGCCCCCCAGAAATACAATGGAAAGGACGACACAAATGTTGTACAGGGTCGGTCCGAAAGCCGTCGATGAGAACTTTTTGTAAGCATTCAGGATACCGATGCATAAGGCAGCAAGCATCATGAAAAATACCTGAGGAAACAGTGCCTTGGATGATTGGGCGGCAAGGGCAACAATTTCAGGTGTTTTCAGGACTTTTTCTGCATATATCAGCGGAAAAATCCACTCCGACAGAAGCATACCCAGCAAGGTTGTAATAAGCATGATAACAGTCATAAGAGTTATGAAAATGCTGACGCTTCTCCATCCTCTTTTCTGGTCCCCCCGTTCCAGTGAACGTGCAAGAGTCGGCGTTATCGCCGCTTGTATGGAACCGCCAACCAGAAGTTGGAAGAACAGATCAGGTATCTGGAATCCAAGGTAAAAAGAATCAGCAAAAATATTACCGAAACCGAATTGAATCCCGATAAAAGTCTCGCGCAGAAACCCGGTGCCTTTTGACAGGGTAAGTCCGATTATCATCAGAAAGGTTGCAAGCGCCATACTTGCTGTGCGCTTGCTCCTGGGTTCCTGCTGAAGACTGGCCTGATCTTCCGGCTGTCCCATATTTATATAAGCCTTTGCCGGATCAGATTAAATGCTTCAAGTGATGCGACCCGGCGGATGCGCATCCGGTTGCCGCGCAGTGATAATTTTTTCACAGCAGTCCCTGATTTATCCGATATAGCCAGATAGACCAGTCCGACAGGCTTTTCTTCGGTGCCGCCGTCGGGACCGGCAATTCCGGTAAGCGATACGGCAATATCGGTCCCCATAAGCTTTCTGCAGCCTTCAGCCATCGCTGCGGCACATTCTTCGCTCACCGCGCCAAACGTGTCTAAAAGGATCTCAGGCACGCCCAGTGCGGCTGTTTTGATGCGGTTGTCATAGGAGACAACCGACCCGGAAAATACTTTGGATGCTCCGGGAATATCCCCGAGTTCGGAAGATACCATTCCTGAAGTACAACTCTCAGCAAATGATATGGTCAGGTTCCCGGCAAGAAGCAGATCATAAGCGACTTCTTTCATGGAACGGGTGCCGATCTCATAAATATGTCCGCCGAATCTCGCCTTGAGTTCCTCAATAACGGGAGTAAGAAGATCCGGGTCATTCTCGGAATCAATCCGCTGCGTTACACGGAACATACACTCACCTTCCGCTGCATACGGGGCGATGGTGGGGTTGACCTGTGTATCGATCATATCTTTGATTTTTGTTTCTGCAGCCGATTCACCCACTCCGATCAGGTGGACATAGGATGTTCGCAGGGTGAAGGGCGCCAGTTTCTCCAGGATGGGACGAACGGATAATGTGAACATCGGAACTACTTCTGAAGGCGGGCCCGGTAAAAGGATCAGCCTGGCAACATGATCAGGATCCCCTGCGTTCGGTGCCGGGCAGTCGAACATCGCTCCCGGTGCAGTTCCGTTTGTGTTTTGAAATATAACGGCCGGATTCGGCAATATGGCCTGCTTCATATTATTCTCGGTCATAGGCCGTCCGATCCGTTCAAAAAATCCGGTCAGCGATTTGTAGCTTTCTTCATGAAGGACCAGCGGCAGACCGGCTACCGAGGCAGCCGTTTCCATCGTAAGGTCATCTGTTGTCGGTCCGAGTCCGCCAGTCAGAATAACAAGGTCGGATCTGCCTGCACTCTCTTTTATCTGAAGCGCCAGCCTCTCGACATTATCACCGACGACCGTCTGCCTGAAAGACGGAATGCCAAGATCAGCCAGTTGTTTTGCCAGGTACCCTGCATTTGTATTAAGTGTATGTCCCATCAGAAGTTCTGTTCCGACACAGATAATCTCCGCACCGTGGATTTTTTTGTCATTCATATCCTTCATAATTATGTCACTGCCTTCCTGTTATTGCTTTATATGCGTGAAGAGTGTTTTGCAGAAGCATGGTAATTGTCATCGGCCCGACTCCGCCTGGTACCGGAGTGATCGCACCGGCTATTTCGGAAACACTAAGAAAATCCACGTCACCGCGGACCTTTCCGTCCTCACACCGGTTGATTCCGACATCGATGACAATCGCGCCCGGTTTAATGAAATCCTTTGTAACAAATCCTGCCTTACCGATTGCAGCNATCAGGATGTCCGCCTGCCTGCATATTTCCGGAAGATTTCCGGTACGGGAATGTGCGATGGTAACCGTAGCATTTTCGGCAAGCATGAGCTGGGAAACTGGTTTTCCGACGATATTGCTTCGGCCGATAATTACACAGTGTTTGCCGGATATGGAAATACCCTGGTTTTTNANAAGTGCAACGCAGCCCAGCGGTGTACAGGACACAAGGCACTCCCTTCCAATGGAAAGAAGCCCCTTATTAACCGGATGGAATCCATCAACATCTTTTTTGGGATCAATGGCGCACACAACTGCAAACTCGTCCATATGCGAAGGCAAAGGAAGCTGGCACAAAATGCCGTGCACACGCGTATCTTTATTCAGAGTATCAATCAGGTCGATCAGATCATCCTGTGATGCATCCGCCGGGAGTTCGTACCCGAAAGACATGATGCCGACCTCGTCACAGGCCTTCTTTTTATTGCTTACATAGATTGATGAGGCCGGGTCCTGTCCAACCTGGATTACAGCCAGTCCAGGCGGGCAAAAGTGCTTTTCACCCAGACCGGCCAGAAGTATCTGATGAACCTCATCTTTCATCTGTGACCTGATCTGCGCTGAGATTTCTTTTCCGGAAATGATTGCGGCTGTCATATTATTGTCCTCCCTTAGCCTTGATTTCCAGCCACTGAGACTGCGAAATCAAAAGTTTCCTTGGCTTACTTCCTTCAAAAGGTCCTATGTATCCTTTATCCTGCATCCTGTCTACGAGCCGGGCAGCACGCGGATATCCAATATTCATTCTGCGCTGCAGAATTGATACGGAAGCGCAGCCGGCCAGAAGAACAATTTCAACTGCCTGACCGAGAAGTTCATCTTCATCACCTGAGTCCCTATCGGAAGATTTGAGACCGCCCGGTGTTGCGGAAATAATCGCTTCCGCCTCTTCCGGGTCGTAAGTCCCCATGTTCTGGGACTTTAAAAACTCAATGACCGATTCCACTTCCGCATCGGACACGAAAGCGCCCTGTCCGCGCTGAGGCTTCGCCGCACTCTGAGGGTAGTACAGCATATCCCCTTTACCAAGCAGCTTTTCGGCGCCGGCCATATCGAGAATGGTACGGCTGTCAACCTGTGAAGCGACGGCAAAAGCTATACGCGAAGGAATATTCGCCTTAATGACTCCTGTAATGACATCGACTGACGGTCTCTGCGTTGCAATTAAAAGATGAATTCCCGCAGCACGCGCCATGGCAGTCAGCCTGGCGATTGACTCCTCGACTTCCTTTGATGCAACCTGCATCAGGTCGGCCAACTCGTCAATGACGATCAGGATCAGAGGAAGAGGCTTTTCTTTCCGGTTGCTGAGTTCCTCGTTGTATCCGCGGAAATCGCGGACTGAAGCCTCTGCAAAAAATCCATAACGCCGCGTCATCTCTCCGACAGCCCAGTTCAGCGTATTGGCCGCTTTTTTCGGATCGGTGACAACAGGTGCCAAAAGATGAGGAATGCCGTTATAAATGGATAATTCAACAACTTTGGGATCAATCATAATGAGCTTAACCTGATCGGGGGTCGCTTTGCACAGGATGCTGATCAATATGGAATTGATACAGACGGATTTACCTGAACCTGTCGCACCGGCAATCAGGAGATGCGGCATTTTTGCCAGGTCACAGTATATCGGATTTCCGGGTATATCCCGTCCGAGTGCAGCCACCAGGGGTGCTGTGTTCTTCTTATAACCGGGGGCGTCAATAAGGCTGCGGAGTGTGACTGCCGTTGTCTCCACGTTTGGTATTTCAATTCCAATAGCAGACTTTCCGGGAATAGGCGCCTCAATGCGGACACCCATGGCAGCCATGGCAAGGGCCAGGTCATCGGTCAAATTCACAATCCGGCTCACTTTGATTCCGGGACCGGGTGTTAATTCGAATCGTGTAATAGCGGGCCCGTGCGTGATATTTACGACCTTCGCAACAACACCGAAGCTTGCAAGCGTATCCTCAAGTTTTTTACCCTGTGCAACTAGGGCTGCCTGTGACGATCTTCCTGAATCATCTTTGACATCCGGCCGTAAAAGCGATGACGGCGCAACCTTATAGGGTTGTCTGGGGAATGCAAGGGAAAGCTGACGGCTTTTAGATTTATCAGATGGAATGATGACAGAAGGTATTTCAGGAGTGTTCTTTGATGTAACGGCATATGCATTGGATGCGGAGTATCCCAGCGTACACGCAGGAACAAGGGTATCACCTGCGTGTGTAATGACCCGCATGGGAACCGGAACTGTACCGAAATCAGATACACCGGAACCGGCTGTCGCCTCATCATCTGCATCCTGACCGCTGGAATGCAGGATACTGCCGTCTACCCCGATACGTTTTATCGGAATATGTTCAACCGTACTCTCAGCGGGGTTCACTGTATTCATTTGGATATCAAGCCAGGTTGATTCTTCCTTCTCCCGGAGGAAACCTGGAAGTTCGGATACTGCCTGGGTCTGTGATGTCGGGAAAGGCTCCTGGGGAGACTTGATGAAATCGGTCTGGACAAGGGATTCCACGGGCTCAAACGGCTTTTCCTTTGTTCTTCCCGGCAGCGGAGGCGGGTTTGAAAGGTCAACATCATACGGATTATATTCACGGTGGGAAGATGCCGACATAGGCGCTTCCGTTCCATCGAGGTCAATGAACCCCTGACGGTCATGATAATCCGGTTCGTTATAAATATCCGGGTCGTTAAAAGGCGAGATATCTTCCGTCCGAAGCTGCGTTAAGTCAATCTGCGAGCCCGGATAGCTGTCGACCCCGTCTAACATGGGAGACTCCTGCTGCTGTGAATCAACCTGCCGGGAAAATGCACGCAGTGACTGCGCTCCCGATCGGATTGCACCGGACGCACGGTTGGTCGTTGAACGGATTGCCTGTGCGGTACGGGTTGCCGTACGGGAAAGTGATACATTGAAAATCAGCACAACCTGTGAAAGTGCAAATGCTATAAGAATGATCATCGCTCCCGTTTTCGCTGCAATCG
>JGI24141J26756_1000405_pt1 | contig 11969 bp, 12 predicted proteins | sample BarGraIncu00421A_FD_26756 | JGI IMG/M metagenome (IMG submission 26756) | reverse complement strand
GAGGCTCACGGGATTGGCTCGCTACCAGAGAACTTAGGACTTGCCATCGAGAAGGCTAAGGATTCCGAGCTCGTGCGCAGCGCACTTGGTGATTTCGTCTTTGATCGTTTAATCGCACTTAAAAAGAAAGAATGGGAGGACTATCAGGTACAGGTGACGCCATATGAGCTAGAAAGGTACCTTCCGGTTCTTTAACTGTGTCGTTAGGAGACAATACAAGATTAGAAGGTTACGCTTAGGCGATTGTCAAACAGAGCTCGATCCCATGGCGAGCTGAAATAGCGATAGTTCACGCTCAGGATACGATGGACTCCTAACAGACGAACGGACGATTGGAGGATAAAAGGCGTCACAGAATAACTGAGACCAATATTAAACTTTACCTAGGCACAGATTCGACGTTCAGAGGTGTTCTTCCAGGGTTTTTTTTGCTGTTTCAAGAGGGATGCCTTTCTTTTTCCCCCCAATCTTAGCTATAGCAGTTATATCAACGCCTGATTTAAGCTCAATGTATCCTGTGCTTTGTGCGAGCTGTAAAAACCCCGCCCCTACGTCCGTTCGCACTATAACCACGGTGTGACCTGCAGATGCGCCAACGCTTCCAAACGACAAATCTGCATCTTCGCTTGTAAAGTCAATGCAATGAGCACAACCCCCTCTTTTTGAGACGCTTGCTTCTTTAAGAGGCACCTCGAGCGTAGTCTGATCTCTAAGTTTAACAATAAGTTTTCCCTTTACGTCTAGCCCGCTAATCTCCCACGGCTTTATCCCGTGTTTTGTTCGCAAATCGTAAAGGAGATTGTTAGTGAATACCTCGGTACAAAACAGGCCAAGGGAAAGTCGAATTGCGTTTTTATATATCGATAAGACGTCGACGTCCGATTCGCGAATTCTTCGAACCGCTGTGGCTACACAAGGCGTTCCTACAACAGCGATCTTACGTAGCTTTCTGTCTTCTATCGCATCTCTAAGCGCTGTCAGCAATGGAGCCCAAAAATACTTTGATCCTGCCGACTTAAGAACTTCATCCGACGTTTGCACGAATGCGGGTTGGGATAACTGGCTCCATTTATCAACGTCCATCACTATCGCGCCGTCGATTAGATTTGCCTCAAATGCAGCGGCAAGTATAGAACTCACCACTCCACCTGACTGGGCGTCTGATACATGAACCTTAGATTTTGCTTCAAATATCGAAATGATCTCCCCGAATCCATCAGAGCTGGTTTCTTCAACTCTCGGACAAGCAGAGTAGCAGGCGCGCAAGGTACTGAATCTCGCGTCACTTTACAATAGTCATTCGATGTGGGGTGGTCAGCCCCTTCATCGAAATATAGAGCTTCTGTAGGACAAACGCCTACACACGCCCCGCATCCGCAGCATCTTTCAGTATCCCACACTTTCAGCTTTAAGTCTTCATATGATAACAAGTGCACGTCGCCTCCGCAAACTATTCACAGGTATATAACGCAGCATAAGGTCTGAGCGAGCCTGGCGCTATCTTTTTGAATTCCGTTTCTAAAACGCGCTCAAGGCTCAAGCTAAATTCGCTACAGTACTCTGTAAGCACTTTCTTAACGATCATTTCGTCATCAGCTGTCATTGGAAATTGCGCTGCGCCGTCTCCGAGCTTGCTATCATCGACCTCGCCTCTGACATAAATAGCGCCTCCGTGTTGTCCCGTAGCGACCCAGTCCCCTAATAAGTCGATTTTCTTAGCCGCGTTATGAAGTCCCAGGATAATAATAATGCCGCCAGCCATGTACTCCCCAAGAAAGTCTCCGGCGCATCCGCCGGCAACTATTATTGGGACGTTCGATTTGTACGTCTTCATATGTATGCCCACCCTATAACCTACGTCACCTCGAACGAAAATCTTGCCACCACGCATACTATGGCCTAAAATATCTCGTGCATCACCGTGTATGACAATTGTACCTGAACTCATGGTATTTCCGACGCCATCTTGCGTTGCCAAAAACGGTCACTTTTGGACCATCCATGAACATTGCTAAGTCATTTCCAGGGGTGCCGTAGATGTCGATTTTGAGTTTTCCTCTCAAACTGTTGGCAATGAAACTCTGACCGTTTACGTCCTCAAGTGTCAGCTGCGCTGCTCCATTCTTAATTGCCTGTTGGATCTCCTCGTTGAGGACCTTAAAGTGCTTGTAGTTCGCTACTATACGCATGTATTACCTTTGAGAGCGTCGCGCTTTGTAGCTTGTCGATCGCTCTCGTGTATAGGATCATTTAGGCGGCTTTAACGAGTTTGCCCTATCACGCATATCTTTTATTGTCCTGCTAGCAAGCGGCAACACCAAGAGTGCCGCAACACTAACTGTCATCGCTTTTATATTCGCTTTGTTACGTCTCTTATCCATATATCAAAGCACCACATTTACACGCAAGCACGCACGATAGCTCCGCGGAACAAAGTTGACGAGTGAATCTATGCAAGCATCACAACCTTCGCTGTAATGAAATTGTAATTCGTCACAATCAAAGCAGCCCATTTCGTTTCACCTCATTTAAGAAAGCAGGAGGGTTTAAACGCTCACCTACCTACCAGCGGGTTGGATACCGAGGATGTCCAGCGTCGTGTGATCTAATCCGTACCCTCGAAGCCGATCGCGATTACCTCTCAAACTTTCGATTGAGTTTATTCCCGCCGCTCCAAGGATTTCTTTTAGCTCTATTGACCAAGCTAATAATAAGTTTGAGACTCGCCGCGCCCCCGCTTCCGGATCGAGCCGCGACCTTAGTTTCGGATCCTGAGTGGTTATCCCCCAAGCGCATCTACCGGTATAGCATCGTTTACAAACGGTGCAGCCGAGAGCAATGAGGGCAGCAGTACCTATCTTCACGGCGTCAGCTCCAAGCGCTATCGCCTTTGCAACGTCGCCACTGTTTCGAATAGTACCACTCGCAATCAAGCTCGTTTCATTTCGTATGCCTTCTTCTCGTAAACGCTGGTCAACAACGGCAAGTGCAAGTTCGATGGGTATCCCTACGTTGTCCCGAATTACTTTGGGAGTTGCGCCTGTGCCCGCTCGAAAGCCATCGATTACGATCGCGTCTGCACCCGCCCTGCAAACGCCGCTAGAGATGGCAGCAACGTTGTGAACTGCAGCTATCTTCACGAAAATCGGCTTTTCGTATCTGGTTGCCTCTTTTAATGAGTTGACTAGCTGCGCAAGGTCTTCAATCGAGTAGATATCATGGTGAGGGGCCGGGCTTATGGCATCCGTCCCTACCGGAATCATTCGTGTTTCTGATATTTCATCAGTTATTTTGATTCCCGGCAGATGCCCTCCAATCCCCGGTTTAGCCCCTTGACCGATTTTGATCTCAACCGCTGCTCCGGCTTGGAGATACGCTGGATGGACGCCAAATCTCCCGCTGGCAACTTGCACAATGATGTGATCTGCATACGGGTAGAGCTTCTTGTGAAGCCCTCCCTCTCCCGAACCCATGGTAGTGCCACTCATCACTGCAGCTCGAGCTAACGCCTCGTGTGCCTCTAGACTGAGAGCCCCGTAAGACATTTGAGCTATCATTACCGGAATTTCGAGTTTGAGCGCCGGCGAGAGCTCGGTCTTCAGCTTTATGTCGTTACCTACCGCTTCAAATTCCACAGATCGCGGCTTTTTCCCAATGTACGTCCGAAGTTCGATTGGTTCTCGCAAAGGATCGATCGCCGGGTTTGTTACCTGACACGCATCAAGTAGTAGATTGTCAAAGATGATGCGCTCGTGCAGTTCATTTCCAGTACTTGCCAACAGAACGGCGCCTGTTCTTGCCTGAGTGAACACATCTCTTCGCGCGTTTTCGGTCCAAACAGGATGGGCACTCATAACCGAAGGCGTTCGATGGAGAGTTATTGCATCTTCAGGACACATGCTAACGCATCTCTGACAAGCGACACACCGATCGTCAAATGCTTTGACCCTATCTCCCCGCCATTCAAGTGCTCCAAAAGAACAATTCTCTACGCATCTTTTGCACAGCCTACATCGTTGCCTGTCGATGGCCACTCTAAATTCAGGAACGGAACTATACATCTCCGTTCACCAATGCTACTGTCGGCTTACCCGCGCGTGGCGCCCATACAAAGTCTGGATTCTTACAGATTGCCTTTATTGCGCTCTCTTCGCTCGCCATAAACGTATACTCGTCCTTTCGAGCGCACACCAGAGGCCGTAGCTTGATTCGATCCGTGAGCCCAACCATAGTGCCCTTTCCCGCTACTCCAGTGAGCCCAGAACCGTCCGCTACCAAGAGGCTAGCAGGACCATTAATCATTGCAGCACCGTAGGTAATTCGCAACGCCTCTATGACCCGCCTCTTTTCAGCAGGCATCCGATCTATCTTTTCCCAGAATGGAGGAGCTAATACCTCAGATGCAATTTCGATGGGTAGTTTATGTCTTCTAATTAAAAGATCCCACAAATAAGCCAACACTTCAGAATCGGTAGCATTACTGCATTTGTACCCATACGACTCGAGAAACCGTTTGTTTGTGCCGTAACTGGTAATTTCTCCATTATGTACGATGCTACAATCTAAGATACTAAATGGATGTGCTCCGCCCCACCACCCCTGCGTGTTTGTGGGATATCGTCCATGAGCTAACCACAGGTAAGCTTCATACGTTTCTAGCTTGTAAAGCTCCGCTACTTGGTCAGGATAGCCAATAGCTTTGAAAACGCCCATATTCTTGCCGCTTGAGATGACCAAAGCATCGCTTGTATTGTTAATCCTCATTGTAAGGTCAATGATGTAATCATCTGCAGCAGTTGCGTACTTATCAGGCACCTCTACGAAGAAGCGCCATGGGATGTAATCCTGTGAGATGCCTTGGACATTTCGCGTTGCGATTTCTTCGTCTTTATAAATGTTGACGTGCTCTTCCAGCATTTCCGCTACTTGGTCTTTCTGAGCAAGATCCTTCAATAGGATATGCAGAGCGTAATAATCTTTATATTCCGGGTAAATCCCATAAGCTGCAAAGCCACCTCCGAGTCCGTTGCATCGTTCATTCATCAAACGAATTCCTTTAACAATGCCACTCGAAGAAAACGGTGTACCGTTTTCATTAACGATGCCTAACGTGCTACACAAGTCTGCGCCACCCCTCTCATTTCTCCTTTTGATAATGCCTAAATAAGAAAACTCATTCTTCTTACTGGAGTGGGAACTCTGGTTCCGCTTTACTATAAATATTTCTAAAGGCTTGAGTTATTCACTAAAAAAGAAAATCGCAACAATACATACCGCAATATGTGCAGCGATACGACTAGGCCTTTAAAGTCGTTGATTTAGGAGCTTTGCGTCCATGAGGGAGGAGAGAGAATAGACCTTAACTTTCATATCCAGTTCATGTAATGAAGCCATAGGGTTTGCGCCAGCAAATATATTGATTTTCATAACGTCGTCCCCGCTATTGTCTCCTAAAAAATTATCTTCTAGAGGGCTCTCNATCCACCCAACAATGCCGGCACGTTTTGCGTCCTGCAGAAGTTTTAACGTCCTTTCAGCTGCAATGCTAGGCACCGTTTGCGTNTTAGCTAGCACTGTGCCATCTCCGCGCCGTCCAGCTGCCAGAATAGATGTCATTTGTCTAGAAGCAAAAATTTGAATCGGATCGAGCGACGTCCCTTGATATGAGATCACATCGGTATATTCAGAGGGCATCCCCTCCTTAATTTTAAGCAGTCCGCCGTATTTAATAGATGATGGGATGCCGTGCTTGATTAGCATACCATTTATTGTCATACTACACATCGTGACAAACCCAAAGGAGCCATACGGAACNAACACAGAACCAACTTTCTCGCCTTCCTCAACGATGCGNACGAAAGGGCTCACCGTATACCCATTGTCGATCGTCTCTGCGGCTGTTTCGAGCGCTCGGTCAAAATCATTTTTGTCGATGGTCGCGACATTTATGATGATGTCCCCGTTTCTTTGCTTCAAATCAAAACTCGTTCTGTAAACAAGATCCTCTATCTTGGTTATCAAAAACCCAACGCGGTCTCCAACAATTGCCTCGTTTAGCTCATTAAGACCTTTCTCAGTAATTATCCGGCCGGCATTGCCTATTTTAATAGTAAATCCTTTGTAGTCAAGAAGTACCAAGTAGTGTCGTACCGCCCGTTCCCCTATGGGATACCCNCGCTTNCCCAAGCTGGCAGCAATCGTTCGTGCTCCGATTGCATCGTCACTCGCATCTAATATCCTCAATATTTCTATGAGTTTCCTTCGCGTTTCAATGCTGGTCATNTGNTATAAGCAACGCGCGAGCTGTTTTGACTTTTAAACACTATACGTGCGCTAATCTAATGAGTACGCCCTTATTTGTATTTTTCCGGGTAAAGTTCAATACTCATAAATCCCTTGTTCTATGCAGGGCTCGTAGGGTAGTGGACTATCCTCTTGGACTTCGGAGCTATTGTGGAGAGATCCAAGAACCTGGGTTCAAATCCCAGCGGGCCCGTTTAACAGTTTATTTTAAGCACTGACATAGCTAGAATCGTTACGGGCAAACGAGAAGAATAAAATGTGTTTGTCAGTTGGTTAGGCTCGTAAGAGGCGCTGGAATCGAACCCCCCCTTCGAATGAATTTTTTCGAGCTGAAAGCGTTGAGCTGCACTACGGGCGCCGCCCCTAGCAGTCCACCGAACTCNATCCAATCACCTTCTTTTCCTATGGGAATAAGACGTACTCCTGTCGTTTTGTTGTTGATAACCCCTATTGCACACTCATCTGCAATAATTCCCGCAATCGACTCGGCAGGTGTGGCAAAAGGTATGCACACCATGTCGAGACCAACCGAACACACGGCAGTCATTGCCTCGAGTTTTTCCAGTCCAATCGCGCCGATCTTAAGAGCTTCAGCCATACCTGCGTCCTCGCTAACCGGTATAAAGGCCCCACTAAGTCCCCCTACCCGCGATGAGCCCATCGCGCCTCCTTTTTTTACCGCATCGGTGAGCATCGCGAGTGCGGCAGTCGTTCCTGGAGCTCCACAACGCTCAACACCCATTGCTTCGATGATCTGTGCGACAGAGTCCCCTTCCTGGGGGGTGGGTGCTAACGAGAGGTCAACTATCCCAAAATCCACACCCAATCGCGCCGCTATCTCNTTACCCACTAATTCGCCAACACGTGTGATCTTGAACGCGGCTCGTTTAACGACCTCAGCAAGCTCACTGAGGTCACAATCCCCCATGCTCTCAACTATCGCTCTAATGACGCCAGGACCTGATATGCCCACGTTCAGGACCGATTCTGGTTCGCCCGGACCGTGAAACGCACCTGCCATGAAAGGNTTGTCCGGTGGTGCGTTAGCAAAAGTAACCAGACGTGTACAGAGCCGAGGATCGATACGGGCCAGTTCTTTGATGGTCTGTCCCATTTTAAGCGCCGCCTCGATATTGATGCCCGCGTTGGTGGTTGCTATGTTTACAGAGGCACATACTTTTTCAGTCGTGCTTAGTGCCTGTGGGATCGAATCAACAAGTGCCTCAGTCCCAACTGTAAAGCCTTTTTGTACGAGAGCTGAATACCCACCGATAAAGTCAACACCTAATTCATTCGCAGCTTGATCCATCGCAGATGCAATCAGTGGACCAGCTTGTGGGTGGACGTCGATTAAAGAGCCAATGGGAGTTACCGAGATACGTTTGTTAACAATAGGCAAGGAATAACGTGCTTCCGCGCGATCGGCTTCTGAACACAGATTGCTCGCTGTGGACACAATCTTATCGTGTACGGCCTTGGCCATTCGTTCAGGATCGTCCCGTACGCACCCCGTCAAGTTCACGCCTACGGTAACCGTCCGTATATCGAGATGCTCGTAAAGAATCATGTCGAGGGTTTCGAGTATTTCGTCAGCAGTGAAGATCATAATTACTCCTTTAGCCCGACGCTGCCTGCGCCCCAGCGCTATAGCGGCCTTTTATCGACTTGAAGCTTAGTCTTTGCGGTTTTTCGCCCAAAAATGAAGTCACATTTTTAGTCGCATAAAAGCGAAGACGATGTGAAACGGAATACGCTAGAACGATAAGTTGTCTACGTGCTGCATTGGGCCAACAAGCCCGTATTTAGATTTCGGCGATCGAGAAACATTTCATCACGTGTTATAAGTGCGAGGGCAAAAAGGCGGACCCGGGGGGATTTGAACCCTCGACCACCGGCTTAGAAGGCCGGTGCTATATCCTGACTAAGCCACGGGCCCATAATTTCACATACTCGTAACTCATACTTATAGTGTCTTAAAAAAGCGATTAAGCAACGCTGATGCATTTTAGCAACTCCGGCCGTTTAACGTTATTTTAAGAGGATCGAGCAAATGCTAGTAAGAAGCTCTCGACGCTGACGACTACACCTCAAACATCACAAAGAGCTACTGCTACCTTAGCTTATGTAGAACTGGCCGTTTTAAGCTGAGATGATGTCAGCGACCTTCATAGTGGCATACTTCGGAGGTCTCCACTGCCAAGATCTTTCCTGGCCCCTCATCCTCAATCGCGCGCAATCGACATGTCGGCTCGCGCAGTTCAAGCTGAACACGGGCTGACATGAGTTCGCGTTCTTCATAGAAATCGCCAACGCGGTGTCTAACTTTTTGCATTGTGATGGTTTTATCGCGCAAGCGCGCCAGCACACCAGTCGTACCGATCGCAACATCTTGGCGGCTAGCGTCAGTCACAAATAATTCGTCACCAACGTGAGCTTCAAAAACAATAGGGATATTGTGAGCGCTGCGCAATTCAAACGTCCTAACGCGCTTTTTGGCGAGATCATTAATTGATTCTTTAGATATACCGGTCAAAGCTAAATGTCTCATTTGCTCACCCATACATAACCTGTGTTGGACCTTTTGTTTCTACTTGTTCTGCCCCTTGGACCTGTTCTGCAAGCTTGTGTAGCTCAGTTTCGATCTGATCTGCCTCCTCAACGAGCTTCTGAGTACTGATATTTAACTTCAATAAATCGTTAATAACGTCAATTACTCGAGCTGCTGCACGAGGATCGGGGGTCGGTCCCTGGGTTTCGCCCAAGAGACAAAGCGCCGGAAGCTTGCTTATGTAACTCTCATTCATTAAACTGCCCGCAATTCCTGAAATACTTCCGGTGACTAACGTTTCGGTTTTATCTTTTACGAGATTGAGTTGTTCGGCGCCGGTTGCTGCCGCAAAAACCGTGCGCTGCTCGCGCATCGTAGCAATGCCGGCAATCGGTATGTTAAGTCTCGCGTTCAGGCTCTGGGCCCAGCTAGTAATCGCTTTCCCGATATCGTACGCTGTCATCGGATGAATGAGGATATCCGAAAGCACTACGATAAACTCATTTTGAGTGTCTTCGTATATTCTGACAGGGGCGTGCACGATTCCTTCATAAAGCACCGTAATGGGCGGAAACAGGCGAGACTCGATGGTGCCAATCTGCTTCATTTTGAGCTCTGATGCTATTTGTGTAGCCACGATGTTACCAACAAGTCCGATGCCAGGGAACCCCTCGAGGATCACCGGATTTTTTGAGCTCACCCCTTCTTCGATGATCAAGTTTATATATTCGTTATCAGTCGTGCCGTCTTTCATATTATCAGCATCCGCAATTGCCACTTCTTAAACAATAACCCGTTACACAGTAAATACTTTATCGACCCATTCGACCGGCATCCCTTGAGCGCCTGATGCTGGTATCCGGTTTGCTGCTTCGATCCAAAGGACTTATAAACAATATGCTTTAAGAGCACGTACATGATTATAACCTAGGGTGTGATTACCGTCCAGGAATATGTGTTCAAACGTGGGTTCAAGAAAGGGGCACACAAGCGGATTTTAGAAGCACTCAAAGATTGCTTTGGTGTCGACGTCGAAGAAAGCGACGAAGAATACGTTTTAAGCTTTGGGGCACTACAAAAGCTGACAATACGCGTGAGTGATACTTTGCTCGTCGAAACAGAAGCTAAGGAAGGCGTCCCAGACGAATTCATAGTCGATACAAATGCGCGGTTCCGCTGTTTTCTAGAAAAAGCAACAGGGTACACTGCAAAACAGCGCGTAAAAAAGGCTCAAGAAGCGGTAAAAAGCGCCCAATAAAGCTAATTTTCTCTTCTCCCCTCTTCGTCTATTTTATTCAACGTAGATAGCGGGTTTCGCCGGAAGTGCTCGTCTCGCCCGATTCGCAGGATCGTATATATCTGAGTTTTCCACGAAGATGGATACATCTTTCCCAAATCTTCGAGACAAATACTCCTTAGTCGCGAGCAGAGTCTCTGACTCGGCCTCAAAGCCTAGCACGATGTCAGCGGCAGGTTCCTGAGCGAGCAGTTTTACAAGATCGGGTGCGATACGAGCTATATCTTTCAGATGTGTACGCAGCTCTGGATCTTCCTTGGCTCGCGCCATAATTTGTTTTAGCGAACGATCATCTAGCCCGTACACCATTTCGAACAGTTTGTACTTCCACGCTGCTGCAAGATATATGAAAACTGATGCAGTTTCCCGTTTTAGCGCAGCTTGAATGTTCGAAACGTCACCAATTACCCCATCAAGGAAGCGCTTTTGCAGAAGTGTTTCAGCATAAAGGTTATCATACTGTGGGAATACGGCCAGCGAAATATAGCCATCTTTGTGCATTCTCTCCCACAATTCTTCAGCAATATGTGGAATAACAGGAGCGAGCACGCAAAGCCAAACATTGAGGAGATCTAAGAGCACGTGACATCTCTCCTCACTATCTAAAACCATAGATCTGTACTCTTCGACCCGGTTTAACTGCTCAAAAAACGCTTCTGTAACGTACTTTCTGTATGAAAATTGATGAGCCGCTTCAGAAGCTCTTGACACCATAGCGTTAGTCGCTGCCAGGATCCATCTGCTCGGAAATGAGAGCTCCTTGTCATACTGCGGCTGTCCCGACACGATATCACTATTTGCTGCGTGCCAAAACCGTAGAAGCCTTTTTTTGACCATCTCGACTTCATTTTCTCTCCAATCAACCGTTGAATTGAGATCAGCGATGGAAACTAGACAGAGTCTCACTAAGTCCGCACTATAGACCTCTGGGACAGTGGCAATCGGGATTACGTTGCCCCTGCTCTTCGACATCTTCACCCCTTCGCGAATCAGAAGCTCGTTTAGGGTTACGACCCNTGGCCAGCACGCCTTAGGAAAGAGTATCGCATGATGGAACAGGAAGAAGCTTAGGTGATTAGATATGTGGGCGACGGCGGTATGTCTATGATCGTTTGGGTACCAATAGGTAAACTCGTTCCGCGCCGCCCTCAGCATTTCCTGAGATAACCCCGTCTGCTGGCTTACATCCGTTAAATCGCCTTTACCGAGAAAGATAAAATCAAAGAAGGCGGGCGTGAGCTGCTCTGGGTCGCATTCCCGTAGGTGCTTTATGACCGTATAAAGCGCCATATAAATTACAGAATCAGAAAGTGGCTCTATAATCCAATGGTCTTTGGAGAATGGAAATGTGGTGCCGAGACCTCTGCGTCTGACACATGGCCGTTTATCGAGCCAGTGAAACGTCTGAACGAATTGTGCTCGATAAGCGTCCGGCACGATTTTTAGCTGGTCTAACAGTTCAAATGCCTTTGCTTTCCACTTAGGGTCACCATAGTTGAGGAAGTATTGGTCTGGCTCAATGGCAACAACGACGCTGCCGCCACATCGACAGAGTCCTTTTGCTGAAGTCTCGTAAATAGTTGAAGCGGCATTTCGCGCCTTCAGAAACTCGACGATATCTTCTTTCACGTCGCGTACAAGTCTACCTTCAAACTGTTGTGCAATGGGCTTAAGAGTGCCAGTATAGAACTCCGCCCTATAGAGTAGGTTTGTTATTCGGCTGAGCGTTTCATTGTCGCGTTGCGATCGAACGTCAAAACGCTCGCATAGTTCAACGGCTGGAAAATCGCCATATCCCTCAATCTTTATTAGAGAGATTGG
>JGI24141J26756_1000402_pt1 | contig 12038 bp, 9 predicted proteins | sample BarGraIncu00421A_FD_26756 | JGI IMG/M metagenome (IMG submission 26756) | reverse complement strand
CCTGAGTGTCAAGGGAGGGTGTGCGAATGCGAAGGCCGCGCACCCGGTCGCGTGACTCCGCGCGCGCGGCGCGCCAGTTGAAGAGTCCCCACCGGCTCAGGCGGTCGAGGCTGGGGAGGGCGATGTTGTCGACGACGGACAGGCCCAGGACGAGTCCCTCGGTCTTCCGCTCCTCAGGAATGAGCCCCAGACCGGCACGCGCGGCGGAGTCCGGTCGCCCCGGTCGGACCGGGCGGCCGAGCACTGTCACCCGACCCTCGGAAGGATCAGCTCCAAAGATCGCCCGGGCCATCTCCGTCCGGCCGGATCCCACCAGCCCGGCGACACCAAGGACCTCGCCGGCCCGGACCTCGAAGGCGATATCGTGCAAGACCCCGGCTCGTCGCAGCCCTTCGACGCGCAGGACGGGCTCGNCGATTGTGACCTCGCGCTCGGGGAAGTAGGTCTCGATCGGCCGCCCGACGATGTGGCGGATCAGNTGGTCGAGAGGCAGCGCCCCGAGGCGCCCACGATGGACGACTCGGCCATCGCGAAGGACCGTCACGATGTCCCCGATTCGCTCGAGCTCCTCGAGCCGGTGGGAGACGTACAAAAACGCGACTCCGCGTGCTTTCAGGTCTCGGATGATCGTGAAGAGGCGCTCGATCTCGCGATCGGACAGGCTGGCCGTCGGTTCGTCCATCACGATGATCCGGGCGTCGACGGACAACGCTCGGGCGATCTCGATCATCTGCTTCTGGGCCGCGCCCAGCGGTCCGATCTGCGCGTCCGGGTCGAGCTCGAGGCCGACAGACGCCAGGAGCTCGTTCGCCCGGCGTCGCGCGCGGCCCCAGTCGACGAACGGGCCCCGCCGCGGAAGTCGGCCCAACAGGACGTTCTCGCCGATCGACAGATGCGGGAGCAGCTGCTGTTCCTGGTAGATGAGACTCACCCCATGGCGGATCGCGTCCTGCGGGTCGGCGGGCGCGTAGGGCCGTCCGTCGATCTCGAGGCTGCCCGCGTCGGGCTGATACGCGCCGGCGAGGATCTTCATGAGGGTCGACTTGCCCGCGCCGTTCTCCCCGACAACCGCATGGACCTGGCCGGCCTCGAGGTCGAGATCGACTGCGTCGAGCGCACGGACGCCGGGGAAATCCTTAGAGACGCCCCGGATCCGGAGGAGCGGAGCGACCCGCGGTTCCTCGCCCGACGCCGGGGGCTCGAGCGTGCGTCCGCTCACGGGNCCCGGCCCGCCGATCGTCCGATCCGCAACTCCGGCCGGAGGAGGTGGGTCCGCGGGCGTCGCGTCCGGTCCGGTGGCCGGAGCACGAGTTGCACCGCGAGCTCCCCGAGGCGATAGATGGGCTGAGCGACGGTCGTGAGGCGTGGAACCACGGCCTGGGACAGGAGGATCCCGTCGAAGCCGACGACCGAGAGATCTTCCGGAACACGGAGTCCAAGGTCGGCTGCGGCCTGCAGAGCACCGATCGCGAGAAGGTCGTTTCCGGCCAGGATCGCGGTCGGCCGGACCGGGCTGGCGAGCAGGTCGGCCGCCATCGCCCGCCCCGATTCGAGGTTGTACCTGCCGAGCCGGACGAGCGCCGGATCATACGCTCCCGCCGGCGACAACTCCGCCCGGAAGCCCGCGTCGCGCTCGCGGGCAGTGCTCGTGTCCGGCGCGCGGTTCAGGATCCCGATCCGCCGGTGGCCCAACTCGAGCAAGTGGCGGGCGGCGAGTCGTCCGCCGCGGCGGTTATCGGTCAGGACGATATCGCAGGCAAAGCCGTCCATTCGCCGGTCCACGACGATGACTGGCGTGCCACGGGCGGCGAGATGGAGTAGCGCGGCCGGCGGCGCCTCGTCATGACATGGGATGAGGATCAGCCCGTCCACACGCCGCCGATCGAGGAGCCGGAGATAGTCCGCCTCCTTGTCGGGATCGTCGTCGGTATTGCAGAGGAGCGTGGCGTACCCGGCCGCACGGGCGGCATCCTCGACCGCACGCACGAGCTCCGGGAAGAACGGATTGGAGATGTCGGGGATGACACAGGCGAGGATGTGCGTGCGTGCGGTCTTCAGGCTGCTCGCTACGCTGTTCGGCTGGAAGCCGAGCTCGGACACCGCCTGCCGAACACGCTCGGTGATCTCAATCCCCACGCCTTCCCGCCCGTTCACCACGCGCGACACGCTGGCGATCGACACACCGGCCTGACGGGCGACGTCGCGGATCGTGGTCATGATGCCGTACGGTAACCGGTTTCGGAAACGGTTTCAAGCACCCATCCTGGCCGGTGTCGCCGGCCAGTGAAAGGTCACGCCCTGACGATGCGGCGCTGCTTGATGCGCGACGCGTCGGCCGCGAACGGTCCCTCGCCGAGGCCGTAGGTCTTGACGATCGGCTGCATCGCCGCCGGGAACTCGACGATCGATGAGCGGTAGTCAATGTTGAGGTCACGCAGCCCGTCGCGGAGGCGATCCGACATCCGCGCCCGCCATGAGTCGTCGACCCCGGCCATGTCGGCCAGCTCGAGCGCGATCGACGGTCGTGGCGTGCCGGTCTCATCGTCGACGACCGACAGCAGGAACGAGTGGAGCCTGGGCACGAGGTCGACGTCCCGGTAGACGATCGTCTCGATGTCCTCCGGATAGATGTTCGAACCCATGACGCTGATCGTCGCATCGCGGCGGCCATGTATCCACAGGAACGGGAGGGGGATCGGTCGGACCCACGGCAGGAGACCGCGCGGGCCGGCCGTCTCGGGCGCCGATCCGAGGTCCGCGATGTCGTAGCCGCACCCCCGCAGCGTCGCCGCGGCGGTGCGGAAGTCGACCAACCCGCCCTCGTCGTGGACGTTGTAGCGGATCCGCGGCGCGAGCAGGTCAAGGCGGCTGACCGTGCACACGATCTCGTGCTCCGCGTTCACCTCCAGGAAGTGGATGAGCGGGTTGTACTGGAAGACCATCGGCAGGCGCGAGTCGCGGCCAAAGAGCGCCTCCCGCACGTCCGGTCGGGCGCGGGCGAGACGGCGGATCGCGATGCTCACCGGCGACTCACCGGCCATCCCGATCTCGATGTCCGTCGCGCCATAGCCGGAGAACACCGATTGGAAGCGAGCCAGGAGGAGATCCCGAAGCTCTTCGGTCATCCCCTCGCCGCCGACGAGGGCATGCATCTGGTAGCTGGCCCACGGGAACCCGTGGCGGTCGCCCTCGTCGAGGAGGTACTTCAGGAACGGCGGATACCCCGAGATGAGGAACCGGTAGTCGGGACCCAGGTAGCTGAGCGTCGAGAGGATCTTGTCGATGTCCGGGCCGATGGACTTGACGATCCCGCGGCGCATCATCCCGAGGCTCATGTTGAAGCCGGTGGCCCACGCCCCCATCGAGAACGCGTTGATCGTCACGAGGGGCTTGGTGCCGAAGGCGTANCGGGCGAAGAAGCTGATGTTCCGATGGGCGACCTCGCGCTCGCGGCGCCCGCGGATCCAGTTGTAGGGGGTGCCGGTCGAGCCGCTCGATTCGTCGATCGTCGTGCCCGCATATGGGACCGAACCTCCGACGCACCGTTCGAGGAGCCCGAACCGATCGATGTACGAGCGCTTGTCCNTCTCGGGCAGGCGCCCCATGATGCCGAGCGGAAACAGCGATCGGCCGCGGACGCCCGCGTCCTGCAGGAAGCGCCGGTAGGCCGGCACGTTCCGCACCGCGCGCCACGCCGCTCGCTCCGCGCGGAGCTGGCCGAGTCCGGCGAGGATCCGGGGCGGAGTCCGCTGGAAGAGTGTCTTCAGCCAGCCGTAACGCAGCCCGACGGTCCGGAACATGATGTCGAGCGGGAGGAGCCAGAGGCCCCGTCCCACCCCGACGACGAATGCCATCCAGTCGCGCATGCCCCGTCCGCCCGTCTCAGGATCGGACCCACGACCATCAAGCACATCGGCCTCCTGCCGGGACGCGGGCGCGTCGCTCGGGATGCATTGTCTTCCTGACGCCGGCCGAGGCACGATGTTACGCGTCATCCCAGGACGTTGGACGTGGACATTCGTCGGTGGTCGGGGCTCGGACACGGGATCGAGAACGCCCGATGACACACCAGCAGGCCCTGAGCGTCTCAGGGTCAGCGCCAAGGCTGATGGCTCGAGGGGAATCCATGTTTCGACCGGTGGTAGTCGGAGTCCTCGTGCTCCTCGTCGCGGGATGCGCACAGACTCAAGCTGGCACGGGCGGATCCGGCTTCACCCTGGCGAACGTCGGGTCGAGCTTCGCGCTCGACGTCCCGGTTCGCGTCGTCGTGGAGTTCTCCCCGGCCTTGCCGGCCGGCGGCACCGTCACGATCAAGTTGTCAGAGAACGGAACGGAGCTCGTCGCTCTCCGCGACCCGACCAAGGTTGGGGCGCCCGCCGCCTGCGTGTCCGGAACGCTGTCGCCGCCCGGGGCCGGCCACTACCGCGTGGAGGCGGAGGCCAGCCCCAGCACGATGCGTCCGATCAGCGGCGAGTTCGACGTCACGCCATGGCCAGCGGCTCCGCACAGCAAACGGGCGCGTCCACCTCCATCGTCGCGGTCCTGAGGCGTCCACGGGCGCGGCTCAGCAGCGTCCTCGTCGCAGCGTGACTGCGCCCGAGATGACGCGCGATCTCCTCACCGGTGGCCCCGTGAGCCGCCATGAGCAGCGCGACCCGATCGGCCGCGGACAGCGTTGCCAGAGCAACGTGAAGCTCGTGGCGCTGCTCCTGCAGAACGGCGATGGCGTCCGGCTCTGCCGGCCCGTCGAATCGAACGAGGCGGGGCGCGAGCCGGCGCGCGACGGCCGCGCGACGCGCACGGCTGATGATGAGATTCGCGCTTGTCCGGTAGAGCCAGCCGCCGACGTTGTCGGGAAACCGACCAGCCTGCGCCTCGACGACAAGGCGAAGGAACGCTTCCTGGGTCACGTCCGCTGCGAGCTCGGGGTCGCGCGTCGACCGCAGAGCCGTGCCGTGGATCGCGGCCGAATGGTCACGGAAGGCCGCTGCGATCACCTCGCTGATCGCCGACGGATCGCAACGGTTCGCGCCGAGCGCAAGCGAGTTCGGGATCGAGACGCGGTCAGTCTCGGCTTCTGCCCGGGCGAACATCACCGCGCCTCGCGATCGATGTGGCGGACCGCTGGGCGCTCTTGCGTGCGACTCGGCTTCGACATCGTCCCGCTCCTGTGCGATGCGTTGATGTCGCCACCTTGGCCGCCGGGGACCGCGGTTTGACTGCGGGCTGACTGCGGTCTAACTGCGGTGAGATCGAGGCGCGGCGAGAACGGCCCTCAGCACAATCGACGGCCCCGCCGGAAGGCGACGGGGGCCATGGCCACATTGCCGCGCCCATGCCTCGTCGCTCTTGGCCAGGTAGCTGATGGCCTCGATCCAGCCGATCCAGACGGGATCACGGTCCAACAGAAGACGAGATACAGGATCCCCTGGGCGACCTTGCCCAGTAGAACCCGTGGATGCCGAAGCTACCGAGGATCATGGCGAGCGCCGCCGCCGCGACCCGGTCCTTTCCGGACCTCACCTCGATGCCGGCCTGACGGACGCCGCAGTTCGAGCAGATCTCGGCTCGACGGTCGATCTGGGCTCCGCGGGATCGGCGAGATGCTCTCGTAGCATCTACCAGGGCTGGCAGCTCCAGCTCAACACGCCCGAGATCGTGGATGGCCAGCCAGGCGCGGCGGACGTCGGAGCGGGCGACTCGGAGATCGGCTTCTCCGCGCCGTTCTCCCGCTCGAGGCTGGCGAAGATCAGCTTCCCGGAGGCGCCATCGGCGCCGATCTCGGTGACCTGGACGGAACCCCGCCAGAACGGCTGGATCGAGCCGTCCGAGAGATCGCCGCCATCGATCCAGAACTCGGCCGCCGCGCCGTCGGAGGCCTGGGCCGGCAGGCTGAGCGTCGCCCGCAGGGTGCCCGATCCGAGCTCGCCCAGCTCCAGCGCCGTGACGTCTGCGACGGTCCGGCCGTCCGGCACAGAACGGCAAACAGCGCGGCCGCCGTCCCGCGCCACGAACGGCACGGCGACGGCCTGCATATCGAAGCGGGTCGCACCCGTCGCCTCCAGCACGACCGGCTCGTGGTAGAGGCCGCCGAATGCCGCGGCCGTCGCGTGGCCGCCCAATGCCCCCGTCGCGAGGAGGCCGGCGGCGGCCAGGAGCGTCCCGATCGGCCGGCTGACGTGGCCGTGCCGGATCTTCGTCGCGATCAGCCCGACCAGCGCCAGCCCGACCACCGCCACGATGAGGAAGAAGCTCAGGATCCCCGCGCCAAGCACTCCGGCGAGGCCACCGACGCTCCCCTCATAGGCGATGGCGCGCCCGGCGAGGACGCCGACGACGCAGGCGCCGACCGCCACGAGAACGGACGCCGGCCTGCCGATCGCCGATCGAGACACATTCGACTCTGCCGAGCTGGGTGCCGCCGCCGGCCCCACAGTTGGGCCGGCGATCCGGGCCACGACAAACGCCAGCCCGATCACGACGCTGAGCGCGACAGCGATCGCCGCCAGCGGCGCGGCGACGCCGAGCAGGCGGCTCAGAAGGCTGACCTCGGGCTCCGTGGTCGGGCCACCCGTCGTCCCGGGCGGCGTTGCTCCGAAGACCGAAGCCGGCGCCGCGACCGTTGCCGCGATGACCACGAGCCACGCGAGGCGCGTGGCGCCGCGGATCAACCGCGCGGCCAGCGGCGGGTGGATCGTCGCCCCGACCGGACGCTCTGAGGGCATCGCTTCGCTCCCGTCGGACCGGCGTCGCGATGGCGACGCCTGGCAGGACGACGCGCGGGCAGCGGCGATGTGTCGGTCGGTCGACAGGTGTCCGCGACTTGACCCACTCCAAGCGTGGGCGGTCAGCTCGGCGCGCCTCGAGCGACGACGACGCCACGGAGCCGTGGGACTCGGGATTCAGATCACGGCGCCGCCTGCCTCAACGACGCGGGCCTTCAGCTGCGGACGAGGGAACCCCCAGTGACCGGCGTGGCTGAGGGGCATGGACGCCGCTCGTCACGCGTGACAAGATGCCGGCCTCGGCGAGGTCGTCTTCGTCTGCGGATCGAACGTCAGCCGGCCGACGCTGGAGTTCCTCCGCGACAGGCCGACGGGCACCCGAGGACGGAGGCCGGACGTGGTGCTCACCTTCCCCCAGCAACTGGAGGTCACGGCCCAAAGCCTCACCGCGGTCCTCGCCGTCTGGCTTGGGCTCACCGTGCTCACCCGCTCCGCGGCGCCGCCCGCCCGCGTCTTCGGTTTCCTCGCCCTGGCGCTCGTGGCGTGGAGCAGCAGCGTCATCGTCCAGCGCCTGTCGACCTCTTTCTCGGCGGCCCAGGTCGCCCATGCCATCGAGGAACTCTCGGCCGCGCTGATCGTCCCGGCGACGGCGCACTTCTCGTTGGTNATCGCGTCCGAGGGGCACCCATCGCGTCGACAGATTCGGGCGCTCGCACTCGCCTACCTTCTCAATGTGCTGTTCGCTCTGCCGGGGATCGTCGATCGGGCGGCCCCGATCGCGATCAGTGCGCCGCAGCTGAGCCCTGTTCTCGTGCCGGGCGCGGCGCTCGGCTGGGCCTGGATCGCCACGCGACTGGCGACGCTGTTGGCGGGTGCCGGGTGGCTGCTCGACGCATTCCGCAGGACAGATTCAGACGATCCTCGCCGCCGTCAGCTGGCGGTGACGTTCGCGACCGTGGCGGTCGGAGCCCTCGGGGGGATCATCCGCCTGCTGTCCGTGGTCGGCCAGTCCGATCCCTGGATCGGCGTGTCGCTCGTGACCCTGGCGATGATCCTCTCGGCGTCGGTCGTGTTCTCGGCCGGCGTCTTCTTCGCGCCTGACGTCGCGGGCAAGGCCTTCTGGACGTCCCTCGCACTCGGACTGGGCCTGTTCCTGCTGGTGGGCGCGCTGCTGGCCGTTGACGCCGCCAGCCGCAGGATCCTGGGCCTCGACCCCCCGCTGCTGACGATCATCGCGCTCGTAGTCACGATCGCGGTGTACGAGCCGGCCGCGTCGTGGGGCCGCGCCCGACTCGGCGGTCGCTCGCCTTCGGCCCTGGCCCGGAAACGCCTGCTGACGGCTCTCGGTCAGCCGACGCTCACCGCCCAGGCAGCCGATGCAGGCGTGCAGCCGGCGCTCACTCGTGTGACCCAGGTGCTGAACCTGGCCGGGGCGGTTGTGGTCCGCCCGGACGGCTCGATCGCAGCCACCGAAGGAACGACGCCGGATCCAGCGACGTCGCCCGTGATCGCCCTGGTCGCAGAGGAAGAGGTGATGGGCGAGCTGCGAGTCGGCCACACCCTGTCCGGGGTGCCACTCAGCACCGGCGACGAGGGGCTGCTCCGTCTCTCGGCTGCGTACCTCGCGGCGGCCTTGCGGACCGGTCGCCGGGAGGATGAACAGCTGGAAGCGTTGAGCGGGCTTTCCCAGGACCGCGCCCACGTGGAGTCCACTGCGACCAGGCTGCACGAGGCCCTCGTGCGTCGCTCCGCGGGCCCGCTCGGACTGCGNGTCTTCGCGTTGGGTCCGCTGCGGGTGGAACGGGGGGATGAGTCGATCCAGCGCTGGGGCGGCGAGAAGGCCGGAACTCGTCAAGCCCAGGCCTTGTTCGCTTTCCTGTTCGATCGGGGCGAGCGCGGGGTGGCAAAGGACGAGGCGCTTGAGCTCATCTGGCCCGACACCGACGTCGAACGGGCCGACCTGGCGTTCCATCGCACGCTGGGCGGCCTGCGTCATACGCTCGATCGGGACGGTGGCGGCGGCACGCGCGGGATCCGGTTCCACAACGATCGGTATCGGCTTGATCCGGCCATCGTCGACTGGTCGGACGTCGCACTGTTCCTGGCCCGCCTCGACCAGGCGCGGGTCTCCACGGAGCGCACGGAGACCCTTCGACTTCTTGAAGAGGCGCGTGCGCTCTACCGGGGCGAGTACCTGGATGACTGTCCCTTCTACGGCGACAGCGTGTACGTCGAGGACCGGCGCGCGTCTCTCCGTGGACGGTCCATCGACTTGCTCATCGCACTTGGCGAGGGCTACGAGGCGTCCGGCGACCGCGCGTCCGCGGCGGCTGCATATCGCGAGGCCGTTGCTGCAGCCGTCGACGGCTGTCCGCCGGCCACAGCCGGCCTGCTGAGGCTGGCCGCCCGGAGCTGAGACCGCGCCGCGCCGACGAGGCGCGGCCGCACCGCAGTCTGACCGCATGTCTGCCGCAGGGGCGACCGGCGATGGTTGGACCTGGCGACCATTCGAGGCAGGCGCGACTTGTGTGAGGAGGATCTGAAATGGGGTTCGGACGGATCGGCGGCGTGTTCGTCGTTGGCGGGTGGGTGCTCTTCGTGGTCACCGGTGCGATCTTCGCGGGTGGCGGCGCCGTGCGCATCGGAGACGGTGCGATCGGCGGCCTGGCCCTTGCCGCGTCCCTGGCCCTGGTCGGCTCTGGAGCCGCCGTCCTGAGTATCGCCGGACCGCGGCCACTGCACGGCCGTGCAGTACGAGTCGGCCTTGGGATCCTGGCCGTCGGGATGCTGAGCTCACTGGCGTCGTCGGCCATCGCCGCCGGCCTTGCCTACGACCCGCTCGAAGACGGGCCATCGTCATTCTGTTTCTTGTCGGCGGGTTGGCCACGATCATCGGCTCGCCGGTGACCGTGCTCTCGCTCGTGCGTGCAGGCGGTCGTCCGCGAGCAGTGGGCTCGCTGTTCCTGGCGGGGCTGCTGCTCGTGATACTCGGGGGGTTCCTCGGCGCCGGCACGAATCCGAACCCAGACCCACTCCCGGTGATCGGGAGGGCTCTCGCCGTCCTCGGCGCCCTCGTGATTGTTCTCGGCGGTACCGGGGTTGGCGTGCTTGCCATCAACGGAAGCCGCTCCGCACCGGTCGCCTCGCTATGATCATCCGCTCGGCCGGGCCCGTTCTCCTCGCTCTCTCCGCGCTGCTTGCGGGCTGCGCGCCGGCACCGAACGCGACGACCGCCCCGACGGGACCTCCGATCGTGGAGGCGTCACCGACGGCCGCGTCCCCGGGTGTCTCGACGCTCCCAGCCTCTCCCAGTCCCTCACCGCTCGCGTCGCCGGTCGGCCTGCCGGCCTTCACGACACCAGTCCCGCCGGGCGCTGGGACGGCCTGGTCGGGCATCNACTGGCGCAAGCTCGCCACCGANGACCCGCTCGCGCACGTCCGATCGGTGGTTCGGTGGCGGGGCGGATTCGTCGCCCTCGGCGCCGTGATCGCGTCCGGCCAGACGTCGAGCACGCCACTGTGGGTCTCCACTGACGGCGCCAGCTGGCACCCGCTGGACCCCCAGGTCTTCGGACCGGCGACGGTCGTGATCGGGGTCGGCGAGACGGCGACGGGTATCGTGGCCCTGACCCTCCACGGCGGTGCGAACCAGTGCGACGATCAGACGACCCCGCTCGACTGCTGGGCACTCACGCCGCCGCTGCAGGCGTGGACTTCGTCCGATGCCACGAACTGGACGTCCCATCCGGGACCCGGCATCGCGCTTCCAAGCGGGTGCGACGGGTGTGGCGTCGACGTCCCGACCCTCCGGTCGGGGACCCCCGGTCTTCTCGTCGTCAACCACAACGGCGGAACGGAGTGGGTGGGCGCGCGAGCGGCCTTCTCGCGCGACGGGATCGCCTGGGAGACCCTGCCGGCCGACGCCTTTCCCTCCGGCTTCGCCTTCGGCGACGTCGCGGGCTTTCGGTCCGGGTTCACTGCAGTCGGTGGGACCGGCGGCAATCCCGGCCGTGCGGTGGCCCTGTCATCCTCAGATGGCCGCCACTGGGCGACCCGCGATCTCCCGACCGCAGGGCTCGACCCTCAAGCGGGCTCGACCGCCTACAGGATCGNGGACGGCCCCGACGGCCTCATCGTCAGGGGGTCGAACCAAGCAACCCCGGGGACCGAGCTCTGGTGGTCATCAGTCTCCGGCAGCACCTGGAGCCGGGTTGCCGGATACCCGCCGCTCGGGGTCTGGATCGGGCAAGGCGAAGGCAGCGGCCTGATGCCAAATGGAACCTTCCTCGGGGACGGTGAGCGGATGCTCGCCTATCGTGGCGGCGACAAGCCGGTTGCCTGGACCTCGTCCGATGGCCGATCCTGGCGGACCATCGCCATCGGGGGCTCGCCGCCGACGGCGACGGGTTCCGGAACCCTTGTCCTGATGCCGATCGGGGTCCTGTGGATCGGCGATGACGGCTCGACCTGGTTCGGCCAGCCGGCGACTTGAATCTGGGCATGGCGGTCGGCGGGTCCATCCTCGGGACGCTCACCGCGCTGCGCGTTCGGGACAAGGTCACGCGTACGTAACGTTCTTCGCCGGCCGACGTCTTGCTTGTTGACGTTCCCAGCCACACGCCAGTCGGCGCGCGGTCGCCAGTTNTGGGAGAGAGAGATGACACTCGAGCGGATCGGTGGTGTGCTCCTCGTCGCAGGCGGTGCGGCGATCCTGCTGGCGTTCGGCCTCGGGTCGAGCGCGCTCGCCGTGGGTGCGATCGCTCTCGTCGGCCTGGGCGCCGCCACGCTGGCGATGGCCGGGCCGTGGCCGCTCGGCGGCCGCATGGCACGGGCCGGGCTTGGGCTGTCGGCGGTCGGCCTGGCGGGCTTCACCGTCTCGGGACTCGCCATCGACGACCTGCATCCGAGCTCCCCGCTCGTGGGCCTGGCGCTGATCGTGGCGGTCCTGGTCAGCGTGGTCGCGACGGGGGTCGGCGGCCTCCTGATCGGGGCGTCGGCGGTGAGAGCGATCTGGGGCGTGCGTCGGACGAGCGAGATCTCACCCGGAAAGCTTGACCTCGCGCCGTCGGGTCCGGAGGGCCCCGGACAGGGATCGGGCCGGAGGGTGCGGCGGATCCGGCGCGGGGTGGTCGCGCTCCTGGCCGCGATGACCCTTGTGGGCCTGACCGGCTACACGGCCTATGTCGGCGCGATCGGGTCCGATCAGCTCATCCATCCTTCCGGGAATCCGGACTGCCGGACCCCGCTGGTCCGCTACGGTTGGACCTACGAGGCGGTGAACTACGACATCGCCGACGACGCTGTCCTCAAGAG
>JGI24141J26756_1000379_pt1 | contig 12325 bp, 10 predicted proteins | sample BarGraIncu00421A_FD_26756 | JGI IMG/M metagenome (IMG submission 26756) | reverse complement strand
TGGTAAGTCTTTCATGAAATATAAATTTAATGGTTAAAGAAAATTAGTAGTTCCGAATATGAAAGTTTGTGAATATCCTTAAAATATTTTTTTATACGATTATTAAAAAATAGGATACAAAAAACCAGGAATTTTTTCGATAAAAAATTAAAAATCACGAGTAATTCAGATATTCCCGTCATAAATATCTTAAAACGACAAAAAAATAGCCCGTTTAGGTGCCTAACGTTTGTTAGGGAACCAAATTTTCAAAATCAGACGATCCAACGTTTGTCGGGGAACCAAATTTTCAAAATCGGACCGTCCAACATTTGTTGGGAAGCAAAATTTTCAAAATCAGACGATCTAACGTTTGTTGGGAACGAAAATTTGCAAAATCCACCGATCCAACGTTTGTTGTGGAGCAAAATTTGCAAAATCCATCGATCCAACATTTGTGGGGGTGCAAAATTTGCAAAATCCGCCGATCCAACATTTGTTGGGCAAGAAACGGGATATGGACGGGTGGTTTTTGAATGCAAAAAAGGTGAGTTTTGGGTCTCCTAACCCATTTTAAATACCTTAACACGATAAAGGAACTGCAGGAAATCAGAAAGTATGAATACGGGGACTTAACTTATTGTGGCTTTACAGGTCGTCCATAGTAGCGAGGCTTTACAACACTCTAGGAACTACATAAAATCTTCTCCATCTTCCTTCCTTTCGCCAACTCATCCACCAACTTATCCAGGTACCTAACCTGCTGCGTCAATGGATCCCCGATTTCCTCCACACGATACCCGCAGATGACGCCGGTGATCAGTTGCGCATTGGGGTTGAGTGTTGCATGTTGAAAGAATATCTCAAAAGTTGCATTTTCTCTGATCAGTTCCTGCAGTTTCTTGTTATCAAAGCCTGTTAGCCATGCTATTACCTGGTGCAATTCTTCTTCTGTTCTCCCTTTCTTTTCTACTTTTGCGAGATACATCGGATAGACCGAGGCGAAGGTCATTTTTGCGATACGCTGATTGTATGTATTGGAATCGTTCATGTTTTGTATTTTAGGGATCATATGTTATATGATATCATCGTCAGAAGCACGTTGTTTTTGACAATGTCCAATGGGTTTTGCAGTTTTTCAGATTCTTTGATAAACTTCGTTGAAAGGAATTCTCTTTCTGTCTCCCCAAACTCCTTTTTCATCTCTGATTCCGCAGGAAACTACCATATTGATTTCTGCCCCGAAAGGCAATTTCAGGATACTTTTCACTTTTCTGCTGTCAAAACCTTCCATCGGACAAGTGTCATAACTTTCATTGGCCATTGCCAGCATAAACGTTTGAGCCGCCAAAGCACAGGTTTTATGAACGACGACCCTCATGTCGCTTTCAGATACCTGGTAAGTGATTGTTCTGAAAATCCCTACAATGTTCACAATGATTTTTCGGACAATCCCTAAAATTCCTAAAAAGCGGGAATATAAAATTGGCATTACATACCCGTAGTACATTTTCCAGCTGTTGATTCTTTTCTCTTGTTTCTCTTTTGGGCTATTTTTCAGAACATTCTGAGTTTCCAACTCAATCATTTTTCTGGCTCTTTTCCGATACAAATCCTGCCTTGTTACGAATACTACCATTTGTCGGGCAGTTGTCGCCGATTCCTGACTTAAACAAGCGACAGCGAGTTTTTTAAGAATTTCCGGATTTGTGATTTGATAAAACTCCCAAAGTTGCATGTTGGAACTGTTTGGAGCCAAGGTTGCAAGTTCTATACAATGTTTAACTGTTTCTGAATCAATCGGAAGGTCTTTGTAGCGTCTTATTGAACGTCTGTAATTTATTGTTTCTTCTAAAGTCATTTTTATGTGGATTATCTGTTTCTGAATTTCTTTGTTATCCGTTTTATCCTTTCCTGGCAACAACGGATTTCACATTGAGACTTTAAAATCTGGTTGTACAGTTGTTCGACTAAACTCGCCGGCAACAGAACAATAGGCTTAACTGGTTGCGCCTATTGTTCTGCCTTACCATGCGATTAACCGGCGCTAATTCAGCAGCTCGGCAGGAATCTCCTGAATCGGTTCGATTTCGAGTGTTTTTACAAACAGCTCGCCACCTTCGGACTGTAGCTGGATTTTACCTTTTGAAAGCGGCGACACCTCGCCATTTTCGATCTTGCCCGAGTTATAATTGACCATGTTTATCTTGCCATTAACCATATGAACCGAAGTGCGCCCAAAGCAATACAAATCGATCGTGTTCCATTCACCAAAAGGTTTTTCGTAATCGGCACTTTTTGAAGCGATCGGGGCTGTTTGTCCCTGTCCGAATTTAGTTTTTTCGCCCGTTGGAGAATAGGTATACGATTTGCCGTCTGCACTTTTAACCGCCGGAATTTCGAAGTAGCTCTTCCCCATACAATATGAATCACCCATTTTTCCGGTGCACAACTGGAACTCGTGCGACGACATCCAGACATCGAGACCTGCGCCAAAATCGCCGTAGCTGTGGTACAGCAATCCCGAATTGAGCTGTTTGGTTATTTTATTCCCCCATTTAAATACCATGCGGATGTGGTAGTTTTCGTACTCCTTCTGTGTGGCAATCGAGGCATTCTGTTCACCCGAGATGCGTAAGACTTTTGCGCCATCCAGGTCAACAACCGTGAAAACTTTCAACGGATCGACATTCAGTCCGACAGGCACACCGCCTTTTTCTTTGGGTCCGATGTAAGTGTCCCATCCTTTAAGGTTTTTACCATTCAGAAGTGACTTCGCACTTTTTTGAGAAAAGCCGCCTGACGCGACAAACAAAACAATGGCAATCAGTATTAATTTCTTCATTTGATTATTTTATAAGTTGGATAACAAAAAGACTGCCCCGGAATCGGGGCAGTTCGAAAGTTTATGTTGTAGTACTAATTATTTTTTTTCGAGTATTTCCTGCGCTTTTTCTAAGATCGTTGTGTCGTCGAGCAGTATAATCCCGCCTTGCGGCCCCTGTTCGATGTGCATACCAACACTTGTCCCTTTTTCATAATGCGTACCTCCAAAATAATTCCTCACGGTTTCAACTTCAATGCCTAACTCCTGAGCTATCCGTTGCATTGAACCGTGAGGCAAATGATCCTTGATATCACGAAGCTCATTGAAGGTTATTTTTTTCGTCATGGTGAAAAGATTTAAAAAGTTAATAATTAATACACAAATTTAAAGACGTTAATCAACTTGGACTCGCCGAAAATTAGCATTAAATTTTCAATATTGTAACTGAATTATAACATCTTTTTGTGCAATACTATAAAATTTAGAAATATTAACAATTCAATATTGCACTTGGAAGAATATTTGATTGAAATTCAAATCATTAAAATTCCAACTGAACCTTTTTTAGCCTTCAATTCGAAAAGTGTTATACAACAGGTTTGAAAATAATCCCAAAGACGGAAGAGCGGGGTCAACAATGGAGATCTCCTTTATTTATGCCTGTGAACTGCCGGCTTCTTTCGCACCACCGGGGTGGTGGTATTTACCGGGGCTTTTTTCAGCAAAATCTCATAGGCTGTTTCCTGAATCAACTCGCGAAGTTTCAAATGGTTGATTTCATTATTCATACGGGTTGGATAAACCCTGTTCGAAAAAAACAAAAAGAGGATGCCGGTTACAGGGTCTGCCCAGGCGAAAGTTCCTGTAAAACCACTGTGTCCAAAGCTGGCATCGCTGCTCAACGGTGCGGGATAAGCCTCCCCGAATCGACGCAGATTATTCCGCGGATAGGGTTTGTCGAATCCATAGCCGCGCCGGTTATCTGTTTTCTCGAAATGACGGCTCGTCCAATCTTTCATGGTTGCCTCCGAAATATACCTGTCGCCTCCATAAGATCCGTAATTCAAATACATCTGCATCATCTTTGCCGCATCATTGATTGTACCGAATAAACCGGCATTGCCCGAAATTCCACCGAGAACGGCGGCAGCTTCGTCATGCACAAATCCCTGCAACTGTTCTTTACGGAATGAATCATCGAATTCAGTCGGATCCATCATTTCGATGGGATGATACAAATACGGACGGTAAGTGAGCGAAAAGGCTCCCAATGGCTTGTAGAAATTGTCCTTGATATAGGTTTCATAATCCTGGTGACCCAATGACTCAATGATACGCGGGAAGATGATAAATCCGATATCCGAATAGACAAACCGTTTCTGCTTTAGAAGTGCTGATTTTTTGATAGCTGCATAAACTGAATCACGAAAACTATTCAGGATATAAAGATCTTTGCTCACCCGGAGCGAATACTTATCGGTTGAATCTTTAGAGTAGAAGCCTGGCTTGTAGTTTCCGTTCCGATCAACCGTTTGCATCCAGAATGGGATTCCGGATTTAAGGCGTGCCTGGTGTGAAAGAACATCGGCTACGATCAGACCTTGCTTATTACTTCCTTTCCAGTCGGGCCAGTAGTCGCTCATCCGTTTATTGACAACGAGTTTTTTCTGATCGGCCAAACGCATTAAAGCAGGAACAGGGGCCATAATTTTGGTCAGTGATGCAAAATCAAACAGGTCGTCGGGCTGCAGGTGCCGGTCTTCACTGTATGTTTGGTAACCGTAAGACTCATTAAAGAAAACCTTTCCATTCTTTGCAAGGAAAATGGCGCACCCCGGAAAAGCTTTTTCCTTCAAACCCAAATTTACAAGTGAGTCAATCTTTTTTTTTAAATAGGTGGAATCGACGTCCAGTTCTTCGGGGAGTGTATACTTAAACCGTTCAGAAGTTGAAACGATAAGGCCGTCACGCGATCGGAAATTAGGGTTCACGGTAACCGGAAGTTTCCCCTGTGCTCCAAAAGCGCCAAATATCAACTGTCCAGCCAGATCCTCCGATTCGGGACTTTCCTGATAGGCGACGATCAGTCCGTTTGCTTTTTCGATGTTATCCAAATAACCAAGGGTATAAGGGTTTCCCATTACCACAATGATCGATTTATAATTCGCGGCAACCTGGCTGACTACCTTTTGCGGCGTGTTTGTAATCCGGTATTTGGAGGAGACAAAATTGCCCATGTTGTTCACGGCGGCTATCACAAGATTATATTTGATCAACTTAATCATCAACTTTTTAATCTCACTTTCATCCGCATCTTTTCCAATTGAAAAGTGATCCATTCTGGTATATCTTTCCATTGAATGCTGAAAGGGGGTGACATTTTCGCGTCCTATGCTGAGCGTGGCAATTTTGAGTGTATCAAGACCGCGCAATGGCAAAAGGTTATTTGCATTCCGAAGAACCGTGAGCGATTGCTGTGCCACATTGCGCAGTGTCATCCGGTAAGCTGATTGGTTGAGATCTTTATACAGATTTTCGGTTTTAACCGGTGCATACTTATTCAGGCCCGCCCATCGTTTAATCATCAGGATCTTTCTGCACTTCTTATTTATTTCCTCAATAGTTATCTGATCCTTTAAGATTGCTTTTTTTACCTCCTCTATAACTTTGCCGGGATTTAATACAAATTCGAGCAGATCGTTACCGGCAATTAAGGCTTTCACCTCGGTTCCATCATTATTTTCAGGGTCTTCTGCACCTTCCATATTCATTGCATCGGTGACTATCAACCCTTCAAAACCATATTCGCCCATCAATAAATCATGGATCATCGGTTTTGAAACGGTGGCTGCTGCCCCGCTGCTGTCGAGTGCAGGAACGCTCAGATGCCCCGTCATGATTCCGCCGATTCCGTATTTTACCGCATTACGGAAGGGGACAAGTTCCATTGAATCAAGTTGTGTACGGTTGTGGGGAATCACAGGAAGCGCATAGTGGGAATCCTTTTGCGTATCGCCATGTCCCGGAAAATGTTTAAATGTGGACAGTACCCGTTGTGATTGCAAACCAAGCCCATACGCGACCGCCTTTTGCAGGACCAGCTTCGGGTTGTCGCCATACGACCGGAATCCAATGACCGGGTTAAGCGGATTACTGTTCACATCGGCAACAGGTGCAAAATTAATGTGGATACCGAGCCGCCTACATTGCCGGCCAAGGTCGGCTCCCAGGTTATAGATAAGTGAATCATTGTAAATGGCACCCAACGTAAAACCATAAGGATATTTGATGCAGCTGTCGAGCCGCATCGACAATCCATATTCGGCATCAATGGCAACCAACAGAGGCGTTTTCGAAATATTTTGAAGTTGATTAACCATATTAGCATGGCGTATGGGACCTCCCTGCATGGCTATTACACCACCAATTTTATTTTCCTTCACCATCCTGGTTAACTTCTGCAAATTAGAGGTTCCCTTCGACGAATAAGCCGGAACCATTATCAGCTGACCGATTCTTTCATCGACCGACAGTGAATTAAAAACAGAATCAACCCATTGATCGGTCTCATACTGCAGAAAAGGGGGCCGAACCTTCTGCTGAGCAATTAAAATCGAACTGAAAAAGGATAATATGATGACAATAAACGTTTTCTGCATATCTTTTTATACTTGTGGCACTCGTAATGACAGCGCCTAAAAATAGACAAAACATCAGAAAGGCACCCCGAAATAAAAAAAAAATTCAGATTGTTTTCGATTCTGATGAATTAGATCGCTTTATATTGGAATATGTATATCTTTACATGTGTAATTGCCAAACTCTCTCACCATGCCACAACACTTAAAACGCCTCGTCGGTGTATTTGCAGTATTTATAATTCTGTTCCTTATCCTGCATTATTTGCTAACGCCCAGCTCTTTTGGGGAGCTAGGTCATTATCGTGCTAAAGCTATTCCGGAGAATGAATTGAAAGAACCGCACTATGCGGGATCTGAGCAATGTTCTAAATGTCATGAAGATATTCGCAAGGATAAAGCGATAGGATTTCATGCTAAACTCAAATGTGAAGTGTGTCATGGTCCTGGTTTAAAACATGCGCTTTATGCCGACCAGTTTAAAGCCGGACAATTACCTGATTCTTTAATACTTTATAAACCCGGCGAACGAAAAGACTGTTCCGTCTGCCATCAGTTCAATGCAGCGCGGTTAAAAATTCAATTCGATACGATTAATACATCAATGATTCACCAGGTAAATTCGATAGAGCACAACCCTTTTGACAAGAAAACGAAAGTTGAATTCAAATGTATCGAATGTCATAATCCCCATCAGCCATGAGACCAGTTAAACCCAAAATATCGAGAAGAGATTTCTTCAAAGCCGGAACGATCATTGTAGGAGGAATTACCGTTGCTTCAGCGTTTACGCCTTACGACGCTGTACTGATCGCNGCTGAAAAGCCAAAAACAGGGAAATGGTATGGAATAGGCATCGACATCAATAAATGCATCGGGTGCGGAAAATGCGCCAGTGCATGCAAACAGGAAAACAATGTTCCAAAGGCACCCTTCTACTTCCGTTCGTGGGTGGAACAGTATACAATAAAGAACGACGGCACCATCATTGTCGAGTCGCCGAACGGTGGAATTGACGGGTTTAAACAATCAGTGCCCACCAATGAAATTTTCAAATCGTTCTTTGTTCCCAAAATGTGTAATCATTGTGCCAAATCGCCCTGTGTACAGGTCTGTCCGGTCGGTGCAACATTCGAAACACCTGAAGGAATTGTTTTGGTTGATGAGAATTACTGTATTGGATGCAGGTACTGTGTTCAGGCTTGTCCTTACGGATGCAGGTATATTCATCCGGAAAAAGGAACAGCTGACAAATGTACTTTATGTATCCATCGACTTGTAAAAGGCTTACAGCCAGCCTGCTTTGAAATATGCCCTACGGAAGCCCGAATTTTCGGTGATTTAAATGATCCGGCAAGCAAGGTGAATTATTTCCTGAAAAATCACACCTGTATGGTGATTAAACCCCATTTAAATACCGGTTCAAAATTATTCTATAACGCTTTAAGCTCTGAGGTAAGATAACATGGAACAACATTTACAAGATCTGTACGAAGTTCTTTCAAAAGTTGATGGATATGTCTATCCTAACGAAATTGAACTTAACTGGAGTATACTCATCGTACTTTACCCGTATATCACCGGCTTGGTAGCAGGCGCATTTATTCTGGCCTCACTTGAACGTATTTTTAAAGTACACATTCTCAAACCAACTTACGGGATTGCACTGCTTACGGCATTTTCATTTATGCTTGTGGCTACCATGCCGTTAATCAGCCATCTTGGCAAACCATTCAGGGCTTACGAAATTATGATTACACCGCATTCAAGCTCGGCAATGGCCATTTTCGGTTTTGTTTATTTATGGTACCTGATGGTTGTATTATTGCTTGAAATCTGGTTCGACTATCGGCGTGATATGATAATATGGGCACAGGAAACGACTGGCGTAAAGCGGTTTTTGTACCGCGTTCTTTCACTTTGGACCACCGATATTTCGCCAAAAGCCGTTGCCCTGGATAACAGGATCGGTTATATCGTCACGGTAATCGGGATACCATCCGCATTTTTACTGCATGGATATGTCGGTTTCATATTTGGATCAATAAAAGCGAATCCTTGGTGGTCTACAGTTTTGATGCCAGTGATTTTCCTTTTTTCGGCAATCGTTTCAGGAATTGCGCTGGTNATGCTGATCTATATTCTGCTGACCAAAATNCGGAAACTAAAAATAGATATGGANTGCCTGGATACGATCGCAAAATACCTNTTTTACATTCTGATCATCGATTTTGTACTTGAAGGATTGGATCAGATTCACCGCATTTACGAAGCGGAAGAATCGTTTGAAGTTCTTCATAAACTTGTATTTGGCAAACTCTTTTTTACGTTGTTTTTCATGCAGGGATTGTTCGGCACCATCGTGCCGTTGGTTACNCTTGGGACTTTTCAGTTTTACAANCCCAATGAAAAAGTCAGAAAATTTATCTACCTGGCTATATCGGCCCTGATTCTGATCGGCGTATTCTTCATGCGGTGGAATGTTGTAATTGGAGGACAATTGTTTTCGAAAAGTTTTTACGGTTATACGAGTTTCAAAACCGGCATGATCGGCTCCGAAGGATATTTGATGGCAGCTGTCTGGCTCATCGTCCCGTTTATTATTTTGTCATTCCTGTTATGGCTCCTTCCACCATGGAAAAAGAAAGAAGAAGCTGAAACGCAGGTATTATGATGCCAACCTAAAACCCGACGATGAAGAATTCCGATGATCAGAAAACAGAAGAGCTGGGTAAGATTCTGAAGCGACTTGATTCACTCGAGGAGCGAATTGCGTTGTTGGAATCAAACAAAAGTCAAATAAATCAGGTTCAAGCTGTTTCGGAAAATGGAACGGAAGGTGAGGACGCTGAATCTGTCAACTTCAGGATCTCATTAAGCTCTCCATTCGAAACCAGACTTGGTGAATATGGGTTGGCATGGCTCGGGAATATTGTTTTATTTTTNGCGATAACCTTTCTTTGGCAGTACTTTAACGATACGGGTAAACCATTAATTTCTGTAATTGTTGGTGTGATTAGTGTGGCCGGCATTTTTACGATGTCGCATTACTTCCGGAAGAACTATTCTTATCTTTCATTTCTGTTTAATTTTTTTGGATTTATAATTGTCTTCTATATCATTCTGAGGCTACATTTTTATAACAGCAATCCAATTTTGACTAACGAACTGTTTGCCACAATATTAATAATTGCGGCGATTGGAGCTCAGCTTTACTATGCTATCAAAAATCAGTCTCAGATTCTGGCCGGACTGGCTTATACATTTGCAATTTTCACAGCGTTTACTTCAACCCTGCCGTTAGCATTTTTTCTGATTTCAATTGCGACCACTGCTTTGGTAATGTACACTTTCTGGAAGTACAATTGGTGGCAGACGCTAATATTCATCCTACTAATCAGCTTCTTAATAAATTTAACATGGCTGATCAAAAATCCGGTTATTCTGGTTAAAACACCTTTAACATTTATTTATTTTTCAATTCTAACAGCCATCTATGCACTCGTAGCTTTACGGAAACCCAACGAGGCATTTTCCGAAAATCTGATAATCACAATTCTACTGCTTTCGGGTTCAGTATATTCAATTTTATTAGCCGGATTGGTTCTGAAATATTTTCCAAGTGCGTATGTACCCTATTTTACAGCAATTTCCATTTACTGCATTGGGTATTCAGTTCTGCTTAAGTTTCATTCACCCTGGAAATTCTCACCGGCTCTTTTCGCGCTGTTTGGATTTGTGGCAATCAGCGTTACGATCTATGGGAACTATCATTTCCCCGATTCATTCTTATTGCTTATCTGCCAGAGTTTTCTGGTTCTGACTTTAGCACTTTGGTACAGGTCGCAGATCATAACGCTGATGAATACATTTCTTTTGCTGATTCTCGTAATTATGTATTATAACTTATCAGGAGAATTACAATCCGTTAATTTTTCAATACCTGCCGTGGCCTTATTATCGGCAAGGATCATCAATTGGCAGAAAGAGCGATTGAATATAAAAACCGACTTTATCCGGAACATTTACCTGTTTACACTTTTCGTTTCAATGCTCTATGCGACTTACAAAGGTTTGCCGGGACAATACATTACGGTTTCGTGGCTTTGCATCGCTGGTATTTATTTGGTTCTTAGCATTCTGCTTAAAAGTTTTAAATATAGATGGATGGCAATGGCCAATTTACTTGTCGCTGCATTCTATTTATTTTTAGTTGACCTGTCAAAAATTGATCTGATCTACAGAATAATGATATTCCTTATTTTCGCCATAACCACTTTGGTTCTTTCAACTTACTATGTAAATAAAATAAAGAAAAAAAATACCAATAGTGAAATTGGTCAAACCAGCGATGCCACTTAGAGGCAATACAAATAGCGTTAAATCTTACAGATACTTCCTACTCTACCAACGGGTTTGAAAGATTTTCACTCAAAAACAAATACAAAGTTTCTGATTTCTTAAATCATATCCATACTTTCGCGGATAAATAACGCAACGGTTTAAAAGATAAACCGTCTATTAAAAAATCAGTTCAGACTTTAGTATTCAGACTTATTCAAAACGCTGTGAGTGGAACCACCTTCAAAAACAAATTGTTTCAATTGACAATGGTTATTTTAGTTCTGTGTCTTACCTTAACNGGTTATGCATCTCAGAATCCAATATTAACCGGAGCAGAACAAACCAGCCTCTACCTTTCGAAATTAAAGGGTAAGAATTTAGCGCTTGTCGTAAATCAAACCTCCCGAATCGGTGACCAGCACCTGGTTGACTTCCTTTTAAGCAAAAGATTGACGATTAAACGAATTTTTGCACCTGAACATGGTTTTAGNGGNGAAGCCGGAGCAGGAGAATTAATCGACAATTCGAAAGACCGGGANACCGGGATTCCAATTATATCGGTCTATGGGAAAAACCGGAAAGCCAGTAAAGAACAACTTGCGGGCATCGATNTNGTTATTTTTGATATTCAAGATGTTGGATGCAGATTTTATACCTACATAAGTACCCTGCATTATATGATGGAGGCTTGCGCCGAGAACAATATTACACTTCTTATTCTCGACCGTCCAAATCCAAATGGCGATTACNTNGACGGACCAATTCTTCAGCCNGCTTTCAGATCGTTTGTCGGAATGGATCCTATTCCTGTCGTTCATGGNTGCACAATNGGTGANATGGCTCAAATGATTAATGGCGAAAAGTGGTTAGCAAATGGCGTTAAAGTAAAACTCGAGATCATTAAAGTTGCGAATTATACACATTCGATGAAATACGAACCCCCTGTAAAGCCATCCCCAAATCTTCCCAATTATTTAGCAATCAGATTATATCCGTCACTTTGCTTCTTTGAGGCCACCAGTGTCAGCGTCGGCCGGGGTACACAATTTCCATTTCAGGTCTTAGGTTTTCCGGATCCGTCGTTCGGAACCTTCTCTTTTACACCTGTAAGTTTGAAAGGCATGGAATTAAATCCATTGCAGAAGGATAAAAAATGCTTTGGTGACGATCTGCGCGAATTAAAAGAGGTACCAAAATTCACCTTATCCTATTTTATTGAATGGCTTCATAAGTTTAAAAATAAAGATGCATTTCTAACCAGTAGTAAAGGCTTTAACCAGCTAATGGGCAACGATACTGTTTTAAAACTTATTCTCGAAGGGAAAGGTGAAGCCGAAATCAGGAAATCGTGGGAGGCTGAATTAGCGGATTATGGTGCAATTCGTCAAAAATACTTGTTGTATCCCGATTTTAATCCAGCAAAATGAGTCCAGTTCTAGTCGCCATCCTTCTTGGAGGATACTTTCTGATGCTTTTAATTATTGCCCATATCACGGGCAAATCGGCCACGACCGATTCTTTTTTCACGGCCAACCGG
>JGI24141J26756_1000377_pt1 | contig 12351 bp, 13 predicted proteins | sample BarGraIncu00421A_FD_26756 | JGI IMG/M metagenome (IMG submission 26756) | reverse complement strand
ACGATAGAGTTAGAGGACGAAGCACTCGTCACGCGCTGGATGGCCGCTCGGACTCTCGTTTCCATAGGCGAACCAGCCGTTGAGGAGCTGATTATCGCTTTGGATCATCCCGCGTGGGATGTGCGATTGAGAACGGCCGAAACACTCGGGCAAATCGGGGATTCACGAGCCGTGAAGCCCTTAACAGAGCTGTTAGGTGATCAAGCGGCTTACGTGCGTGAGTGCGCAGCTGAAACACTCGGGCAAATCGGGGATCCGCGAGCTGTGAAGCCGCTGGTGAGCTTACTAGACGATCCTGACGCCCACGTTCGACTGCAAGCAAAGGAGGCGGTTGCCCAGATAGGAAAACCGGCAATAACGGCCCTCGTGGCGCAGCTGAAGCACGAAAGCCGTTTAGTCCGCGGAAACGCAGTCGCCGCTCTTGCGCAAATCGCAGATCCACGGGTGGTAACACCGCTGGTGCGCATGCTCGGCGACCTCGATCGGTTTGTCCAGAATCTGGCTTTGGTCGCGCTCGTGGGACTTGGTGAAATGGGGGCGGAGCACCTTGAAGCTGCCCTTCGCAACAAAAACCCGGGCGTCCGGCAGAATGCCACGAAGGCTTTGGGTATGATAGGTGACGTGAGGGCTGTCGATTACCTCATACCCATGCTAAAGGACCCGGAGCCTGTGATTCGCGCTGCAGCCGCTGAAGCGCTGGGGAACATCGGGGATTCAAGAGCGTTTGCCGCATTATCTACTTCATTGGCCGATCAGAATGCGTTTGTTCGGGCACATACAAAGGACGCATTACAGAAGCTCGAACCACACGGTTAGGAATCCTGGCAGTCGACGCTCCGCCGTATTGGTCGTTAACCACGTCCATCCTCTCTCTTGCGATCCTAAGCCCGATTCCCACGGCTCTATAGGCACGGACAACGTTTTGCTTCGAACGTCTTGCGCATTACGTCTGATTTGTGGAAAGCCGGAAGCGGGTCTCGCTGCGGGCGTAGCCTGTGAAAAAAGCAGCAAGAACGACANTATGCCGTTGTCNTTCAGCAATGGCGCGCGTGAAGGTCCGACATCTCATCGATTCAAGATGAATCGCGCGACAGTCACATTAGCTTTAAGCTTCACTCCGGCAGAGGATGCCTAAAACCGTCTCCCCGCTCGCGACCGACAGATCCATCGTCTCGCTCAAGAGCTTGACGTCCGCNCCATCCTCCTCTTGACAGAGCACGCCTTTCACCTTTTCCCCGCTTAAGAGCTGCAGTCCGGTAGGTCCAACGGGCAAAAGCTTGAGCCCAGAGCGCTTCTCTTGGCACACCATTCCTACTATCTTCGAGCCAGCTTGAAGCTGTACGTCCGCCGTGTTGGCATCTCGATAAAGTACCCCCGCAGCAATTCTGTGGCTCAAAAGTCCTACATCGGCATTCGATGCGCTGACAAGCTTGAGCTCGTTTGGCTCTTTCTCAAGATACGTTATCCCAGCGATCTGTAATCCACTCAGCAACTCGAGAGGAGCGTTGTCGCTTTCCTGGTGAACTATACCAACAATCCCCGTTTCACGCTGCCGTTTCACGCCAATAGACCCTCCTTCGTACGCGACTGGCTTGAAGGCCCTCTCTCTAACTGTTACTAACGCTTTGTTACTAACGCTTCACGTAAATTTGTAGTGGGAGCTCGTTTTCTGGTAATCTTGCGCTGCGTATGACCGCAATTATGATAAGAATGATGGTGATGACCGTTTGAACCGCGAGATAAGGGATGAGACTGATTCCAAAGGGCGTAAAGTTGAGTACGAAGCCAATAAGGGGCACAATTATGATACTCAACGTCACGGCGAGCAAGACCCGCGGCGCGAACGCAAGATCAGACCGACTCGGCAACACCGCGGCAACGAATGAATACCCCGGAACAAAGAAGATGAACGCTAGTACGCACACGGGCCTGATAATACTGGTACGAACGACGGGTAAAAAAATGGAGAGCAGTGCCACAAGCGAAATCAGCATCATTGCGCTCAAATCAGCGGGAAAGCGGATCGTGGTGAGTTTTGGGGTCGCAGCTGGATAGTCCTCCATCATAATGCCTCGCGCAACCGGCCGTGTCCCGTCTGCGCCCCGTTGTGCGGTCAGCCAACGGTCATCGTCCAGCCGGTCTCGGGGTGTTGCACGCCCTTTTCCGTTGTATAAACTCTCTCTGGGACACATATAGCTTGCGTTTTGGATCAAAATGGAGTCGAAGTGCCCTCTGACGTAAACAGACCTCGTCAGGCGCTCCTTCGGTGCTCGAATGCTGATGGTCGAGCGTCTAGCGCTCGCGAGGTGTTCATTGAAGCAAGGCTACGGCGCAGCCACGTGGCCCAGTTGCGGCAGAGCGCCGCCGAAACGTCCTTTTCGACGCTCGAAGATGATCAAAAAGAGCCGAAAATGGAAAGTATTATGCGGCAGCAGTGCGTACGAAGAGGAGACAACGTAGAGCGCCGCGCTGCTTACGTGAAGGGGACGCGCCCTACGCGAACGCCGTTCAAGCTGGCGCAGAGCCCTCTTCGAGGATAGTATGAGGAAGAAGATCCCGCTCATTCGTCCGCTTATTGCCGAGCAAGAGGTTGAAGCCGCAGCTAGGGTGCTTCGATCGCGAATGCTTGCACAAGGAGCGATCACTGCAGACTTTGAACGCAATTTCGCTCACTATGTCGGCGTGAATGAAGCGGTAGCCCTCTCGAGCGGCACCGCTGCACTTGATGTCGCCGTGAAATCCGCAGGAATCAAGCAGGGCGACGAAGTGATCACGACGGCGTTTAGCTTCATCGCTTCAGCCAACGCTATACTCTATCAAGAGGCGAAACCGATCTTTGCAGATATCCAGCGAGATACCTTCAACGTTGATCCCGAAGACGTCCAGGACAAGATTACGAACAAAACAAAGGCAGTCCTGGCTGTACATTTGTTTGGCCAGCCTTTTGACGTTGCTGCAATTCGAGAGATTTGCGCGGATCACGACTTGTTACTCATAGAAGATTGCGCGCAGGCGCACGGAGCAGAATACGAAGGAAGAAAAGTCGGCAGCTTTGGCACTGGGTGCTTCTCGTTTTACGCAACAAAGAACATGACAACTGGGGAAGGAGGCATGGTGACGACAGGCGACGCTGCCGTCGCGCGTACAGCGCGCTTACTGCGAGATCACGGGCAAGCGGACAAGTATGTTCACACCGTTCTGGGATACAACTACCGCATGACCGACGTTGAGGCTGCGGTGGGAATAGTGCAGCTTGAAAAGTTAGATGCGATGAACGCCAAAAGAATAGGTAACGCTTACTATTTGAACCGACATCTAACCCTCGAAGGCGCGACGTTGCCGCACGCGGCACGAGGAACAACGCACGTGTATCATCAATACGTTATTATGCTCGCACGGGCGACTGATCGCAACCGGTTTGAGGCATACTTACAAGCTCATGGAATCGGTTGTGCTGTCCACTACCCACTCCCCATTTACCAGCAGCCACTCTACCAAAGCTTGGGGTACTCACGGGAACTCGCTGCTTGCCCGGTCGCCGAAGAGGTTGCGCAGTCAGTGCTAAGCCTGCCCGTGCACCCTGCGTTGACGCGTGACGATCTTGCGCATATCGTACAGACCGTCAACGGTTTTGAGGGTGGACGATGAGGGTGGGGGTTATTGGCGTCGGCGCGATGGGAAAGAACCATTTGCGGGTGTACTCCGAGATGCGCGGCGTCAGAGATATTTACGCCTTTGACATGGACAAAAAAGCGACACAGGAGATACACGATCCAGAAGTCATCGTGAGCCCTTCGCTCGAGGACTTGCTTGACAACGTTGACGCCGTGAGTATCTGCGTCCCAACGGCCTATCATTATGAAGTCGCCGTACGCGTTGCAGAAGCGGGGGTGCATTGCCTCATCGAAAAACCAATGACGTTGACAGCGAATGAGGGCGCAGAACTCGTCACGAGTCTTCACAACGCTGACGTCATCGTCGGCGTCGGGTTTGTAGAGAGATTTAATCCCATCGTCGACGAAATTGCGCGCATATCTCGTCACCCGCATTTCATCGAATTCAGGCGGCATAATCCCACCTCTGCGAGAGTGACTGACAGCACAGTCATCCAAGATCTCATGATACACGATATCGATATTCTCTTTAACGTGCTCTTGAAAGAGCAGGCGTATCACCTGTACAGCGTCGGCGACGCTCACGTATGCAAAGCGCTCGTCACAACGAACGGGACGTACGCAGAGCTCTCTGCGAGTCGAAAGGCCTGCAAGAAGGTGAGGTCGATCTACGTAGAGCTTGAAGACTGCACGATAGAAGGTGACTTTATGAGCCAAGAAGTCTATACGTACAGAAAAGGAGGGCGCTTTGGCCTGGAAGGAGGCAGATATTCGCAAGAAAGCGTCATCGAGAAAGTGCTCGTAAACAAGAATGAGCCGCTGAAAGTGGAGCTAAGGACGTTTTTGGATTGCGTTCGCAAACGGAAACCGTTCCCGATACCACCTCAACAAGCCTTGCGCAGCCAGATGATTTGCGAAGACATCGGTCGTCAAATCGCGTGAAGTGTCTTTCTATGCCGTACTTCAAACACCCGACGTCGGTCGTTGAAAGCGATGCGATTGGCGCTGACACCAAGATATGGCACTTCGTTCACGTGCGCGAGGGCGCCACGATTGGTCGTCGATGCGTTATCGGAAAAAGCGCGTACGTTGATGTCGACGTGACAATCGGCGATGATGTCAAAATACAGAACTTTGCTTCTATCTACAAAGGCGTTACTTTAGAAGATGGCGTTTTCATAGGTCCTGCAGTGGTATTCACGAATGATATGAGGCCGCGAGCAGCCCTCTGGGATGATGCGCGATTGATACGGACCACTGTCAGGACGGGAGCGAGCATTGGAGCAAACGCGACCATTCTCTGTGGAGTGGTTATTGGGGAGTACGCGATGATCGGCGCAGGCAGCGTCGTGACGCGAGCGATGCCAGCGTTCAGCTTGGCCTACGGGAATCCTGCTCGACCGTACGGGTACGTCTGTTATTGTGGTGAAAAGCTCGGGCAAATATTCGCTGAAAACGAGTGCACGGTCACGTATAAGTGTCGATGCGGGCGGACGGTTGACATAGTAAAAAAATAGCATACCAAGTATTGCAGACGGCGATTGACAGCATGCCGTTGTCCCTACTCACAACGCGTCAATGAGCATTTACGCGACCGCTTTTCGTTCGGTCGTTACCCTATGCAGAATAGCTTTGATCTAGCTTGATTACGGAATTCGCTATTGCCCAAACGCGTTTTGGGACTACGCGACCTTCATTTCACGACCGTCACTTGCACGGTCTTGCTCGTTGCTGACAAGTACGTCGCGCTGCCACCGTAGACACAGCGATATTGGTAGACTCCTAAACTCTGACTCTTCAGCGTCACGCTATAGAACCCATTTCCGTCTGTCTTGGCGCTCGTGACGTTCGTCCAGCTGTTGCTGCTGTACTTTTGCACTGCGATAGTTTGACCGGTGAGTGGCGTTCCCGTTGCAGACGTGAGCTTCCCTTTGATCTGAAACGCGCTGTTCACCTTCACCTTGCTCGGTGATACTGCGCACGTCAGAGAAGAGGCACTTTTCGCTGGTGTGGACGGTGTGGATCCGAGCTTTACCAAATACATGTCGCCGCTTCCGGCGCCGTACGAGTGGGTCTCGCCGGCGATGATGTAGCCTCCGTCCGAGGTCTGTTTGATTGAGTAACCAATGTCACACTTGGCACCGCCCATCGTCATATTCCACTGCAGTGACCCAGCAGCGTCGGTCTTTACGACGTACATTTGCTCGTAGTCGGTAGCATTCGCTACGATTGTATCACCCGTGATGACGTACCCTCCATCGGCCGTCTGTCTGCCGGAAAACCCGTGTTCGGCGTAAGGACCGCCAAACGTCTTTTCCCACGCCTCGTTACCCTTAGCGTCCGTTTTGATGATGTAGACGTCCTTGTCTCCGGCTCCGGAGGACCACGTCCAACCCGTTATAAAGAAGCCCCCATCCGACGTAGCACAGACGTCCTGGCCATAATCACTCTTCGCCCCGCCGTACGTCTTGTAGAAAACTTTGTTCCCGTTAGCATCGGTCTTGATCAGCACGACATCTCGGTCGCCAGCAGTTGGAGACGATGCCACCGCGCCCGTGAGCACTAATCCACCGTCGCTCGATTGAACGATGCCGTATCCGTAGTCGGAGTCGCTTCCTCCGAACGTCTTGTTCCACAGCATCGTTCCCGCGGAGTTAGTCTTTAGCAACCAGATAGCGCGGTCGGCGGTGCCGGCAGAGTACGTCCACCCACAGACGGCGTACCCCCCGTCGGTCGTCTGTACGACGCCCATGCCCCGATCCTCTAGTGATCCTCCAAATGCTTGGCTCCACTGTTTATTTCCGTTCGCATCGATTTTGAGCAACAGTACGTCGTCTCCGCGGCCGTAAGAATCAGTCCATCCCGTGATAATAAAGCCGCCGTCGCTCGTCGGTTTGATGGTCACACCGTAATCGTTTCCGCTGTCTCCTATCGTTTTTTCCCACACCTTGTTGCCCATCGTGTCAGTCTTCACGATGTACACTTGTCTGCTGTAATCGCTCGTGAAGGACCCCGTGAATCCAACCGCGATATATCCACCGTTTGTCTGGACAACGTCCCAGCCCTCATCACTTGCAGCGCCGCCAAATGTCTTGTTAAAGGTGACCGGTGGCGCAGGGGTTGGGGCGGTCACTGTCATAACCACGAGGGGTGTGACTGAGACAGCGATAATACTTAGGACTACTAAAAAAAGCAAAGTGACGCGTGCGCGTTTGATGAGTAGATCCTGAAGCGGCATGAGACCTCTGTTTTTGGAGAATAAGGTTATATAAAAGATGGCTACCGTTCGATAAATAAGGCATGACTCAAAAAAACAATATTTAAACCTTTGCAAAAAAATATCAAGTATATAAATTCTTGCCTTTTTTAATTAATTAGTGACTTCGTCCTTTTATATATACAAATTAACGGCACTCATATCGTACTAGAAGACAAAACTCGAGATTGTGACTTGCTCTTGCGTCCACTCACAACGCTAAATAACGCGTCACGTGGCGCTAAAAGCACCCGGAAAGTCACGAGAGCGGGTCGTTCTGGGCGGCGCAAGTCGCTGCCGGTCAAAAACGTGAGATCACGTGCGGACAGTCACGTGGCAACGGCTGCACTCGTTACATTCAACCAAAGGCGACAGGTCAAGTACGGAGTGTCTAAGGCGTCGTTCTTATACAAAAGGAAGTCCACCCGCAACTGCGCAGCATCGATTGCCGGCCGTACTGTAACGTTTCTTTCAGCGGTTTGTGAATCGGTCAAGGTAAGTCGTTCTCGATAAAACGGAATAGTTTGATCATCGCTGCTGTATTGCGCATACAGCGTGTAATTCGTATCTGTCTTCTCGCGATTGGTTATGACAACGCGGACTAGTGTTTCACCGCCTGCGGTCACATTTTTTGGGTAATCGTGCATCTTGTTGTCCGGCCCCACGAGGTAAAACTCAGTAAAGTTGTCGCCGCGGTTTGGCGCGGGTAGCAAGCCTGAAAAAAGCACCGCTAGGAANACAGCGACCAACAGCACCAACGCTACTACCGCAAGTTTTCCGCTACGGAAGCGTTGGTTCGCCGGCATGGCTGTACACACTCATCTAGCAACGTCGAGTCATCACGTATTCTCACGCAGTCCGCTCTTTGAAGTCGGTATCCCAGTCGNCCGCGCAAGCCGGAACCTGAAAAGACCCGTTCTTATATCGGCCCNCTATTATTAAATTTCTTGGTCTAGTGAAGCAGCAGGACGTGTGTAACGAAAAGTGACTCGGCAAGCGCGTGAAAAGGGATGACACTTGTTGCCTTCAGTATTAGGGGCTGAGGTTTGTACATAATAAAACGTAAGGCAATTGGTACTCTGACAAGCAGCCCTCGCATCGCCCGGGCAATCTAGTTGAACGCTCTTCGTAGAGCCTCGTACTATCCAGTCTCTCCAAACACACGTCGAATCGCGCGTCAAATCCAGTGCTGCCATTTTGCATATCCGACGGTTATTAAGGCGATGATCGCATAGGTTATGAACCAAGCGTAACCGACGCCAACCACGTTAAAGCGCAATATGAAGAAATATGATAGACCTAGGAGCAGTACAAAACCAACGAGGTTCAACAACGCTATGCTCTCCACGCGCATCCGCACGTTCTGAATAGGAACGAAGATGTAATAGATCGCAATGAAAAAGCTTGAAAGCGCTAAAGGTCGCAGAATGTTGATTGCTTGGACGTAGTTCGGTCCAAAAAGCCCTAACAATACCCCGCCAAACAGGTAAGCGACCGCAACAGCAGGTACAAGCAACGCGAACGCTGCTATGAGCGCTTTTTTTGCATTGGCTCGCAGACTTTCCCCATGGCTTCCTTCGACGAAGAGCGATGTACTGAGCGCGTCGGGTATTATGAATAACACATTAGCAATCGAACTGACAATGTAGTAATACGCGGCATTTGCCGGCCCGACCATGGCGAGAATCATGATAGGGAGTATAAGGAGGGGGCCTTTTCTGAACAGTTCTGCGATGTAGTTCCACCACGAGAACCGGAGCGATGTTCTAAAAAAATCCTTGTCGATTCTGAAATTCACTTTCGCGTACTTCGCGACGAACGCAAATGATACGACGGCGGTAATGAAAAAGGATATCCCCCCACGCGCCAAAGATGCCAAATGTACCCAGGATTGCCAGAGGGATCAATAGTGGAATGCGTGCCGCTAGGACAACGTTTTGTAAGAAGAAAAGCTCGGATTTGCGCAGCGCTATGAATGCGTTTGATAGGATAAACACCATTGACTGCGTGCACGCTAACGCGATGAAAAAGATGCCAAAATTGAAGCTGCCCAGCGACGACGACGCGAAGCCAACGTAGGGTGAGACGAGGATAAACAACAACCCGACAAGAAACGAGCCAACGACGGTGACGCTTAGGCACGTATTGAGCACTTTAGCTTTGTCCTCTGAGGGGAAGAAACGTATGAGGGCATTATCGAAACCCAACTTCGCAGCGAAATATACGAGGTTTAACGCGGAGATGAGCGCAGTTGCCACCCCCACCTCTTGGACGGAATAGGATCGCGCAGCTACAAGCCAAAAAAGAAAGCCCGCACCAATAGAAAAAACACTTCCTAAGCTCAAAAATGATGAACTGCGATACACCGGGTCCCGAATGAGTTCAGGGAATCGCTTAACATAATGAGGAATCCGCGTAATCAGCCCCCATAAGGCGTTGGCGTAAACGGATCTTTTCGTTTGAGACATGTTTTTTGTGCCTTAAACGACGTCAGGGCATCTCGGTATCTATCCCTTGTTGGAGCTTAAATACGTATCTAATCTATGAACAAAGAGCACTGAGTGTTGTTGTTTAAATGAGCCTCTCGTACGTGTTTTTCCGCCTAGTAAAAAAAACCAGCAATAGCACTTTCGCGGAGCGCCGCGCTAGCTCACCGAATGGTAGCACTTCTGAGTTCACGACCAACCGGTAATAGCTCTTTGAACAACAATCGTCGTCGTGATCTGCTGATTTCAGCCGTGAAGCGGCAGGACGATGCAGAACGTCGAACCTCGGCCGAGGTCACTCTCGACGGTAATGGTCCCGCCGTGAGCGTCAACTATGGATTTCACGATGGCTAAGCCGAGCCCGACACCTCGAGATTTTGTGGAGAACAGCGGTTCGAAAAGTTTGCTTATATTTTCCGGCGGGATGCCCATTCCCGTGTCAGCCACCTCTATGGAGGCGCTCTGTCCGTTTTTCCTGGTCACGATGCTAAGGGTGCCGCCTTCAGGCATTGCTTGGAACGCGTTGCCAATAATGTTTGTCAGCGCGCGCTGCATAAGGAACGGATCGACGTCGATATCGGGCAGGCTCGGATCAAGCTTCTTTTGGATCTCGACGTTGTTCGGCGCTACAACGCGACCAAGGGCATCGTTGACGAGTTGTTCTGCGCTGGTGTGCGTTATTTTCGGACTCGGCGTTCGAGCAAAGTCGAGCAGATCGGTTACCATGGAGCTCATGTACGCGACTTGTTCGTCGAGCTTGTCCAAGCCGCCGCGGAGCTCCTGCGCGCTCGGAGCCTTGCGAGGCGCGAGGTACCCTTCGAGGAGGTCGACCTGTTTTCTCTCGAGGTAAATAGTGTTGAGAATGGCCTGTAACGGGCTGCGGAGATCGTGTCCGACCATTGCCGCCATTTGTCCGATAGCCGCCAGGCGTTCCGCTCGCTTGAGCTCAGCCGTTTTTTGCTCCACCAGTTCTTCAAGGTGCTCAGAGTACTGCGTAAGCTGCTCTTCAAGGTTTTTGCGCTCTATGGCGTAGTACATGGCTCGTTCCAGGGTATCTGCCGTCACCATACCTTTCACGAGGTAGTCCTGGGCACCCTCACGCACAGCGTGCACCGCCAACTCCAGATCGTTGAGACCGGTCAACACGATGATCGGCACGTGCGGTGCTGCGGCGCGCATCGTGGCGACGGTGGCGAAGCCCTGGCTGTCAGGAAGACCCAGATCGAGCAGCACAACGTCGACACTCCCATGGCCGCACCGTTCTATCCCAGCATTGAGACGATCCACTGTTTCAAGCGCGTGCTTTGTCGCGGATGACTTAGTCAGAAGCCGCTGTATGAGGTGAGCATCACCAGGGTTGTCCTCGACGAGAAGGACGTTAAGCGTTCGATCACGTGCGTACATTCTCAGTGCGTCCGGTTCGGAAGCTTCACCACCGTGAACCAGTAATCTTCGATAAACCGTATTACGTTCATAAATTGTTGCCAGTCAACAGGCTTGGTGATAAAGCTGTTGGCGTGTAATTCGTATGCTTCCAGGATGTCCTCCTCAGCTTTGGACGTCGTCAATACGACGACCGGTATGCTCGCAAGCGCATCGTTGGATTTGATCTTTTCGAGCACCTCGCGACCGCTCACCTTTGGCAGGTTGAGGTCGAGCATGATCAGATCGGGGCGCGGAGTTTGCTCATATTCGACATCGTGCAAGAAGGCAAGTGCGGCTTCTCCGTCATTTGCGACGTGCAAGTTGTGGAGCACTTTGCCGGCCTTGAGAGCGCGCCTGGTCAGAACGACGTCACCTGGATTGTCCTCCACCAACAAAATTTCCATGTAATTCACGCTATTTCGGTCGCTCATAACATACTATCCCCCCTTTTTCGAAGCGTAAAGTAAAACGTCGAGCCTTTTGCTGGCGTTGATTCGACCCATATACGCCCCCCGTGACGCTCAACTATCTTCTTAACGACGGCAAGTCCGATGCCCGTTCCCGCGTATTCCTCACGCGAGTGGAGGCGTTGAAATACGGTAAAAATCCGTTCTGCGTATTTCATGTCAATGCCGATGCCGTTGTCGCGCACCGAAAACACCCAGTCGTCTTTTGTTTCCTCTACGCCAACGTGAATTGCCGGGGCATCATCGCTCTTAAACTTTATAGCATTGCCTACCAGGTTCTGGAAAAGCTGAATAAGCTGGGATTCGTCACCGAGCACGGTCGGCAATTGGTCGTGCGTGACAACTGCGTGGCTCTCTTCTATCGCGACTTCAAGATTCGCAATCGCTTCGGAGAGGGCGCTTTTCATGCTGGTGGGCATGAGCGGCTCTCCCCGCGTGCCCACACGCGAATACGCCAAAAGGTCTTCGATGAGCGTTTGCATTCGTTTCGCGCCCTCGACGGCAAATGCGATGTATTGGTCAGCGTCAGCGTCAAGTTTTTCTTTGTAGTCCTCCTCAATTAGTTGAATGTAACTCGCTATCATGCGAAGCGGTTCTTGCAGGTCGTGTGAAGCGATGTAAGCAAACTGTTCAAGTTCGGCATTGGATCGTTGGAGATCAGCGAGTGTGCTGTTGAGCTGCTGCTCCATTTTCTTGCGCTCAGTGACGTCTCGTGCGACTATGAGAAGCGCGCCCGGTTGTCCCACAGCATCTTCAATCACGGAGATATTTGTTTCTATGTCAACACTTTCTCCATTTTTCCGGAGCAATTGCGAGTCGGTGCGGACGCCTCCTTTTTCCCTAAGACCAGGCATTGTTCTGGTGAGGATAGATCCGACGAGGAACTTACGTGCATCGGGGATCTGCGAACGAAATTCAGGAGCGAGGAGATCCGCTGACGGTTTTCCTATTATCTCTTCCCTCGATCGTTGGGTAAGGCGTAATATGGCTTCATTGCAATCGATAACCTTCTCGTCCAACCCGACGATCACTATTCCGTCTGCCATAGTCGCGAAGGTGATGCGCAGCTTTGCTTCAGAATCCGCGAGCGCCAACTCCGCTTT
>JGI24141J26756_1000376_pt1 | contig 12431 bp, 9 predicted proteins | sample BarGraIncu00421A_FD_26756 | JGI IMG/M metagenome (IMG submission 26756) | reverse complement strand
GTCATTGGCACCTCCGCGGTCAAGATTTTTGACTATACGGCTGCTGCAACTGGCTTGAATAGCAAACAACTTGAAGCCGCCAAGTTGCCTTTCTCTTCAGTGACTGTACATACCAACAACCACGTCGGCTACTATCCAGGCTCCGCGCCTATTAGCCTCAAACTGATTTACGGACCGGAAGGGCAGATTTACGGCGCTCAGGCCATCGGCACCAGCGGTGTTGAAAAACGCATCGATGTGCTGGCCACTGCCATCCGCGGGCATCTGACGGTTTACGATTTGGAAGAGCTGGAATTGGCTTACGCGCCAGCCTACGGCGCACCGCGCGATCCGNTCAANAANGCTGGTTATGCCGCCGCCAACCAGTTGCGCGGTGAAATGCCGGTNAAGCAGTGGAATGAGGTCAAGGAATTAAATATGGCAGAATGGTTCTTGCTGGACGTGCGCGAACCCGAGGAATTAGCCCTTGGGATGCTTCCCGGGGCTATCAATATTCCTCTGCATGAGCTGCGGGAGCATCTGGACGAAATTCCCCAGGACAAAAAGGTGCTCATCAACTGCCAAACCGGTCAGCGCTCCTATTTTGCCACTCGCATCCTCAAACAACATGGAATGGATGCCTACAACCTTTCTGGTGGCTACAAAACCTATGCCTCAGCCACTGAGAACTTCTGCCAATCCGATGAATGTGAAAGGAAAATTGTGTCTGCTGTTGCTTCTTCCCCAACCCTAACTTCAATACCCTCTACCGACACGCTGCCGCATCCCGTTAAAGAGTATCAAATAGATGCCTGCGGCCTGCAGTGTCCTGGTCCAGTTTTGCGGCTTTACAACCAGGTGCAGGAAATGCAGGATGGAGACGTGGTGACAGTTAAGGCCACGGACTTCGGCTTTGCCAGTGATGTTGGCGCCTGGGCGCGCAGTACCGGCAACACCCTGCTTTCACTGGATACCAAGGACGGTCAGATTGTTGCCCGGGTGCAAAAAGGCCAGGGCCAGCAAACGGTCGTGGCTAATAGTGGCAGCGTGGTCAGCAAAGAGAAGAAAGATATGACCATGATTGTCTTCTCCGGCGAGCTGGATAAAGCCATCGCGGCCTTCATTATTGCCAATGGCTTTGCTTCGATGGGGCAGAAGGCCACCTTGTTCTTCACTTTCTGGGGTTTGAACATCCTGCGCAAGGATGTGGCGCCCAAAGTGGACAAAAACATGATCGAGAAAATGTTCGGCATGATGATGCCGCAAGGCGCCAACAAGCTTCCGCTCTCCCAGATGAGCATGCTGGGGATGGGGACCAATATGATCAAGAGCATCATGAAAGATAATAACGTTGATTCTCTTCCTGAAATGATTGCCACAGCCCAGAAGAATGGTGTGCGTTTGCTGGCCTGCCAGATGAGTATGGACCTGATGGGTATTCATCTGGAGGAGCTGCTGGATGGGGTTGAAGTGGCCGGTGTTGCCACCATGGCCGAAGCAGCGACTGAATCTAACACGCATTTCTTTATTTAGAATTTTGCTTTTTGCTCGGAACCTCAAAGGCGCATCGCTGGATGCGCCTTTTGTGTTTTTGGGGGATCTTGCCGTAATTATCCGTTTTAGTCTCTCCGTAGAGGAGGGATAAGCTGTTTTGCGTTCCCTCCCTTGCTGTGGCCTAAACCGGGCAGGAACGTTCCTTATCCTGCCCCTACGACAAGAGCAGCTCATACCGTTCCTACTCGAACCTATATCAAATCGTTCCGGCCGGCGGCTTTGAGTGCTTCCACAATCCGCTTGACCTCTCCCACCTGGTCGCGCCGGCAAACCAAAATCGCATCGGGTGTATCCACCACAATCAGGTCTTCCAATCCCGCACCGGCAATCAACTTCTTACCCCCCATCACCAGGGACCCATGCGAATTCAGCAAAATCACATCCCCGCGGACGGCGTTGCTATTTTCGTCCAGCGGCAGCAATTCCATCAAATTATCCCAATTGCCGATGTCCACCCACTCCATCTGCACGGGAATGACCCCGACATTGCGGGCCTTTTCCATAATACCGTAGTCAATGGTCTGCTTGGCGACGTTCGGCCAAACGGTCTCCATCACCTCGCGCAGATGCTTATCGGCATCCAACTCTGCCTCGTTCAACCGTAAGGTACCTTCTGCCCGATGGGCGTCATTAGCCAGGCTCAACGCATCAGCTATGCGCATTAATTGTTCGTGGAGTTCAGGCATCAGGTCTTCAAACTGTTGCAAAATGGTCTTCACCTTCCACATAAACATGCCCGAATTCCAGGCAAAGCCACCCTCTTCAAGCATTTTTTGGGCGATTTCAAGCGGTGGTTTCTCGACAAAGCGGTTGACCCGGAAAGCCTCAAAGCCATCGAATTTGCCCATGCTTTTGCCTTGTTGGATGTAGCCAAATTGCGTTGACGCGGAACTTGGTGTAATCCCGAGGGTCACCAGGCAATCCTCATCGCGGGCGAGCTTCAGCGCGGCGGCAATCACGCGCCGAAATTCTTCTGTATCGCCAATGTGATGGTCAGCTGTCAACACAGCCATGGCGGCATCCGGGTCGCGTTCAGCCAGATGCACCGCGGCCAGGCCAATGGCTGGGGCAGTACCGCGCCCCTGGGGTTCGATGATGAAGTTCTCACTAGGGATTTCCGGCACCTGGGAAGCCAGCACTGGAATGTGCGTCGGGCCAGCCACAACCAGGATGTGGGCGGGGTCAAAAAGCGGGGCTAAGCGCTCAACCGCGATCTGGAACATGGATTTATCGGAATAGAGTTTTAAAGCTGGCTTGGGAAGCCTCTCGCGGGAAATGGGCCACAATCGGGTGCCTGCACCGCCTGCCATGATCAACGCGTAATCCATTGCTTCCTCCGTGAGCTGTTTTGCTTTGATTATAGCGTCAATCCGCGAGCAGGCATTGGAGGCAGGGCAGGTAATTACCCGCCTTGCTGCATTGTAGTCTGAAAAACGGCCTAACCGCCGCTGGTGTTGCTGCGGTTCAAGTCTTCCAAATGCTCTTTAAGCTCGACAATTTCCTGATGGCTTAAAGCCCTGGATTTTTCAAAACCATTCTCTTTTCCCGCTTCGGCCTTCGGTTCCGCTGCCACTTTTGTAGCCTGCGTCAAAGGCTTTTTGGGTTTGGAACGCTTCACTTTTTTTGTTTTCATCTTGCGTCCTCCTGGCCTGGCTGGCTGCGGGGCTCAAGCGCCTTATCAGCTAAAACCTCACTGGGTGTAATCGTCAAAGTAGCCTTGGATGTAAACAACCGGCGTGCCCTTATCACCGGAACCCGAGGTCAGGTCGCACAAGGAACCCAGCAGGTCTGTCAGCTGCCGGGGTGTGGTGCCCTGTGTATCCATCTGACCGCGCAGATTGCTTTCCTTGCCTCGGATGCGATCCTCGATTGCCTCTACGAGGGCTTGGCCGCTGAGATGACTAAATTCGTTGTCGGCCAGATATTTAAGTTTGAGCTCATTCGGGGTTCCGCGCAAACCGGCTGTAAAACCGGGACTAACCACCGGGTCTGCCAATTCCCAAATCTTACCCACCGGGTCTTTGAACGCCCCATCACCGTAGACCATGACTTCAATGATTTTACCTGTGCGCCGCAGCAGTTCGGCCTGGATGTCTTCCACCAGGGTCTGGCTGTCGCGCGGGAAGAGTTTGAGCTTGTCTTCAGTGCTTTTATTGCTTCCCAACAGGCCAAACTCGGGGTTATAGCCAGAGCCTTCGCGTGGGCTGGTCATGATTTGGTCCAGGGCGAAGCAATTGGCACCGCGAGCCTTGAGCTGCTGGCAAGTTCGAACGCGGGTATGGATATCGCAGGCCAGCACCTGGTCGGTGTAATCCAAAATTGTTTCAGCGCGGTTGCTGAAGATCACCTGGCATTCCTTTCCCAGATCGGTCACCAGGCTGCGGTAATAATCCACGTAATCGATGCCGGTAAAGGTGTGCACAGGATAGCCAAACTTTTCGCGGTAGGTTTGCAGGTCCAGTGTATCGCGCCAGGGGTCCACTCCCGCCGCGTCCAGTGCATCCAGACTCACAAGCTGGTTACCTACTTCATCAGCAGGGTAGGAAAGCATCAGTACGATGCGCTTGAAACTGGCGCTGGCAATGGCGCGTAGAATGATGGCAAAGCGGTTGCGGCTTAGGATGGGGAAGATGACCCCCAGGGTCTCGCCCTGAAATTTCTGGTCGAGGTCACTGGCAACCTGCCCGACAGTAACATAATTTCCCTGCGTGCGGGCAACCACGCTTTCAGTGATGGCGACCACGTCCTTACTGCCAATGGCCACCTTTTCTTCAAGCCAAAAACGTTCCAGCAGGTCCGGAATAATAACACTGAGCTCATCTCCCTGGCGGAAGATCGGTGCCCGTAAACCACGAACAGTTGTACCAATAAGGCGGATCATTTTTGCTCCTTGCAAATCTATTTCAGTGAGGGGATATCCTAACAATTATACGTTAATTGAGGTGAGCAAAAAAGGTTTTTGGGCGCTGGAAAAAGTTTTGCCTTGTCGATATTGTCTGTGCATAGGATGAGATTGACCTGTTAGTGGTCAATCCGTCGACCAGGATCCGGGCATGCGGAGGACACATTCTGAATGGTGGTTTTGAAGGCTAATTTCCTGGCTTTACCGACCCACCGAGTTTGGCCACTGGCCCATCCCAACAGGGCAGCCAGCCGCCGGGCAAACCCAATTTAGAGCAGACTTCCTCGGGCAGTTCACAGCTGCCGCAAAGCCCCACCCCGCAGCGCATCACGCCTTCAAAGGAGAGCTGTACTGGCAGCCCGGCCTTTTTGGCTTCCGCGCCAACCGCCAAAAGCATACCGGTCGGTCCGCAGGCATAGATGGTCGAAGGCAATTCCCAAACCAGCGCGTTCAACAGCGCTTCAGTTACCAGGCCTTTTGTGCCGCTGGAACCATCTTCCGTGGCCAGGCGCACAGTAGCGCCCATCTTGGAGAAGACATCCGCGAAAATGAGCTGGTCTGTGGTTTTTGCACCCAGGCAGACAGCCACATCATGCCCTAAAGCCAGGGCATCCGCCGCCAGGAAAGCCAGGGGTGCCGCGCCGTAACCGCCGCCAATCAGCAAATGGGAGGTGCCAACTAGTTCAAAACCATGCCCAAGCGATCCGCGCACCCAAAGGCGGTCACCTTTGCCCAGTTTGCTGATGGCATGGCTGAGAGGTCCAACGTCCGAGATGGTAAAGGCCAGGGGGTCAGCCCCGGCAATGCTGAAGGGCTTCTCGCCGATTTCCGGCAGCCAGAGCATGCAGAACTGACCTGGTTTGGCCATGGGCATGGGGCGGTCCAGTACGAAGGTTTGAGTATTGGGGTTTTCCCGCCGGATGCTGCTGATGTGGAAGGATTCGAAACTGCCTTCAGTTGGATGGCCGTGGGTGCATGTAGTATGGGTCATATTAGTTTTCTCTGTCATTATTTTCTTTTTAGGTGAGGCACTGCACTGGCCTCTGTCCTTTCCTTCCGTCATTGCGAGCCTCATTCGCGCGGCAATCTAGTTTTTTAAATGTTTGTTTATTTTTGTCATCCTGAGCCGAACTTGCGAAGGATCTTCTAGCAGGAAGCCACCAGGTGAAGATTCTTCGCTTCACTCAGAATGACAGATTCGGGCGAGGCGCTGCGCATTACCTTCCCGGCAAAGCCTTGCCGCGGAAAGCACCCAACGAACTGTAATTCATCTCCGCCATGTAGGCTAGCAATTCCTGGTTCAGGCGGCCGAACATCTCTGCCCCACCCAGATAAACCCCGGCCCCCACCCCCACCAGGGTCGCCCCTGCCAGGATAAACTCAGCGGCATCCAAACCGCTGGCCACACCCCCCGTGGCAATAATCGGAACACTGACGGTTTGGGCAATCTCGTAAACACAGTGTAAGGCAATCGGCTTGATGGGCGGCCCCGAGTAGCCCCCAGTCTTGTTCTTCAGGATCGGCTTCCCTGCGTAGGCATCAATCAGCATACCCGGCACGGTGTTTATCGCGGTGATGGCATCCGCGCCTTCCTCCACCACCGCTTTGGCGATGCTGCGGATCTCGGCCACATTCGGGGAGAGCTTCACCGAGATGGGCACCCCCGTACCTTCCAAAGCCTGGCGCACGTAGCGCACAACCTCGGCCGCAGTTGCCGGAAAGCCGGAAAAAGGCGTTCCGTACTCGCTGCCCACGTTCGGGCAGGAAATATTAACTTCAATCAAATCCGGCTCAGCCTCGGCCACAATGCGCGCCACCCGGCCAAACTCCCTAGCTGTCGGGGCAAAGATGGAAGCGAACAGTAGGCAGTTTTCCTTGCTCAAACGCTGTTTGGCTTCGTTAAGAACCTGCACTTCTTCCTCGGCGCCCGGGTTGGTAAGTCCCACCGCGTTCACGAAGCCGTCCTTCCACGGGATGGTAATCGGGTTGGCATGCCCCATGCGTGGTTCAGGCCCGCAGCTCTTGGCTGTGACCGCCCCNGCCCCGGCCCTGGCAGAACGTGCTAATAGCGAGGCGCTGGTTCCCAGCACGCCGCTGGCAAGAACGAAGGGGCTCTTCATCTGTTTTCCCAAAAAATCAAGTTCAAGCATCAAAGTCAATTCTATCAAATGCTCCGCTCATTAAGCCCCCTTTCCATCACCCAGTTTCTGCAATGAATCACACGATCTCTCAAACGGAGCCAAATTTTTCAGTCTGCCAGCTTTTTCAAACGGCCATGCCTCCAGATGATTACCAAAGCAATAACCATAAAAATTCCCAGGGAGGTAATCCCTATCGAGGGATTCACCCTTTCGAGTAGAATACCCCAGAAAAAGTACACCAGGGCCACAAAGAAGTTCTCAAAGAAACTGAAAGCCGAAAGCAGCGAAGCCCTTATGGCCGAGGGAATGCCCTCCTGGCTGATGCTATCACTGATGAGGTAGACGCCCTCACTGAAGCTGCCCATCACCAGGAAGATAGCCACAGCCACCCACGGGATACCTGTCAGTTCAAACAGCAGCAAAACAGAACTCACAATCATGATGGCAATCAGAACCCGATGCGGATCTTTTTTCTCGAGATAAGACCCAGCCACCCACGTAAAAGCCGCAGCCAAAAAGGTGGAAATGCCCGTCACTAAAGCGATACCAGCGGCTGAGAGACCGTGAAAATCCAGCAACAACTGGTTATAGATGGCAAAAGGTGTGTCGAAGGCTCCATACAGACCGATTCCCACCATGAAAAGCACCAGCAAGCGGCTGCGCCGATCCTTCACAAAATAGTTCAGCGCCTCGCGCATGCTGTCCTTCTGCACCAACCGTTCTGCATTTGAGAGCTCATGCCCCCTCCCCAGCCGCTCTTCCTGCAGGCTAAGCACAACTACCAGGTTAAGCAGCGCGGCGAAAATACTTGCCCAATAAACCGCGCTCCAACCAAAACGCCTCAGCCAGCCCCCGGCAATCATGGCGACCCCAAAGGTGGCAATGCTGAGCGCGTTCAGACGGCTTTTACGTTTTAGATATTCACTCTCTCTACCCAGGGCCTTGAGACTGTCAAAGTACAGCGCGCGGTCGCTGCCACTGAAAAACGCAAAACTTGTGCCGGTGAGGATGAAAGCCAAAATCATCCAACTAAAACTGTGCAGGTAAAGGAAAATTAAGCTGGATGCCAGATCGAAGATAATTCCACAGGCCATGCTCCATTTACGCCCGATGCGGTCGCCCAGGATACCCGTAGGGATTTCCATCACGAAGGTGGCCACAAAAAGAATGGATTCCAGCAGCCCCATCTGGGCAGTCGTAAAGCCCAGGTCTTTCAAAAAGAGCATGAAGATAGCCCGGCTGAAGGCTAGGCTGACAAAAAAAGTGTATAAACTGTATTTCCAAAGATTTTTCTTAGTCTCGTTCATTTCGGTTCCTTATCTGATCACAGGCAAAAATGGCCGCCAATTACTGGCGACAGATACAGGATCAGCCTTTCAAGAACACCAATCTCCAGATCAGACTAAGAGGGACCCCTTAAAATTGATTTTGCTGCGTTTTATGGCGTCCAATCCAGCAATTATAAAGGCTTACAGCTGGCAGACGTCAGCAACTACCATCAAAAAAGCAGGGGCATTGATTCGCCCCTGCTCAGTTTAGTTTTTTACTTATCCGGCCTTCAGGTAATCCGCGACCATGCCATAAGTTTCGGCGTCAATCAGCCCGGCTACCTTCAGCTCCAGCAGAATCTCGGAGAACTTCAGCACTGCGTGGGCGCTGATGCCTTGCTCAGCCAGGTTGGCCAGCCCGCCTTGTTCGCGGTCTACCAGTACCACCGCATCTGTTACTTGCAAACCAACTGATTTCAGCGTTTCCGCTGCAGTCAAAATCGATCCGCCGGAGGTAATCACATCCTCCACCATTACGGCCACCTGGCCNGGCTCGAAGACGCCTTCAACCATCTGGCCGGTGCCGTGCGTTTTGGCTTCCTTGCGCGGGTAGACCATCGGCTGCTGCAATTTGCTGGCGGCAATCGAGGCAATCGGCAAGGCGGCGTAGGGCACACCGGCGATGGTGTCGTACTTCAGCTTCACCAACTGGTCAATGTAAGCCTCCACGGCCAGGTCCAGCACGTCCGGGAAGGAAACCAGCCGGCGCAGGTCGAGGTAGACCGGGGAGGATTTTCCGCTGGCCAGTGTAAATTGCCCAAACTTGACGCAGCCCACCTGGAAAAGCCGGTGGATGAGCTGCTGATAGGGCTGCTGTGTAACATTCACAGCCGCTGTCTTCAGTGTAGGCACAGGGGTCGGAGCCTCGGGGGCCGTGGCCACCAATGCAGCCAACGCAGCCTTCTTCTTGGTATCTTCGACAACTTGCCGGCGGATAGCGTTGATTTCATCACGCAAGGCCGCGGCAGCCAAACGGGGATCAGCTGCCTGCAACACGGAGCGCGAAACCGGTATGATCATCCCCAGCCCGTCGCCGTGCAAGCCGCTGGTGAGGGCCAGTTCAAGNTTGCCGCCCTGTGCGCCAACCCCNGGTGCCAAAAACCAGGAATCCGGGCAGATNGCNCGCACTTTCTTGATNGCTTCGGGTTGCGTGGCGCCAATCACCAGGCCAACCTGCTCAGGGCTGCCCCAGGCCACCGACACCTGGGCAACCCATTCATAAAGCGGTGGNTTGCCATGCCCTTGCAGTTCATTGGCCGAGGGGTTGGAGGTTTGGCAGAGCACGAAGACCGCCTTTTCGCTGTTAGTCAGGAAGGGTTTGATCGAATCCGCGCCCAGGTAAGGAGAAAGGGTCACCGCGTCGGCACCCAATTGCTCCCACGCGGCTTTGGCATACGCCTCGGCGGTGGAACCGATATCGCCGCGCTTTTCATCCAGCAGCACGGGGATGTCCCTGGGCATCCAGGCGATGATGTCTGCTAGTGCCCGGTAGCCTTTNGGGCCAAACGCCTCGAAAAAGGCGATGTTGGGCTTGTAGCAGCACACCAGGTCCTGGGTGGAATTCACCAGTTTCTGCGCCCAGGCAACCAGGTTGCCGTAGATATCTGGCCCGGGGAGGAGCATTTTTTCGGTTGGGTCCATCCCCACGCAGAGGAGGGAGTTGTTGCGTTCAATTGCAGCCAGAAGTTTGTCGATAAATTTCATGCGTCACCTCAAATTATTTTCGTAGGGGTGATCCGAGCTTCTTTTGCGAGGCTCACCCGTTCCTGTTCCCGTGTATGTTTCGATGTTTTCAGGCTGACCCTACAACTAAAAAGGATCATTTTCTCCCTTGCGCAATTTCCAACTACTTGGATTCTCCTCTATGTAAGAATTGCTCAATTCCAACTCTTCTTCGTTACGAACAATGTGGTCGTAATATGATCGTTGCCACACTGCAAGACTGGGTTGATCTTTCCTTATCATTAAGCTTGATCGACTTTTTATCCATCTTACCACTTGAACGATTGAGGTTTCGATACTTTCAATTTTAATCAATAAGTGAACGTGATCCGGCATGATAATAAAATTTATAACCTCAACATTCTTATCAAGAGTTTTGACACTTGAGATCGTATCTTTCAGAATTATTCCGAATTTACTTAGTGGTTCTTGATGATCATTTGAATTAATAATTTCCTTCCAAAATAGATTGCATCTTGGGTTAGTGACAATAGTGATGAAATAAATACCGGGTTCATGGTAGTTGTATCCTTGCAATCGCAGTGAATTATGACGTTTTATTTTGGTTCTTTCCATTCTGCGCCTTGCCAATCATTCTTTACCGTAGGGGTGATCCAAGCTTCTTTTGCAAGGCTCACCCGATCTGTTCCCGGGCAGGCTTCGCTCCGCTCAGGCTGCCCCTACTCAGTGTCTTTACGCCTGGCCGAGGACGCAGGCCAGCAAGGCCATGCGGATATACAATCCGTTTTGCACCTGGCGGAAGTACGCCGCCCGTGGGTCGCGGTCGACTTTGTAATGAATCTCACCCACCCGCGGCAGCGGATGCATAACCACCATCTTCTCTTTGGCCATTTCCATCAGCTCGGGGGTGATCTCAAAATAGTTCTTGATTTCCTCATACTGCGTCAGATCGGTAAAACGCTCCTTTTGGATGCGGGTGACGTAGAGCACATCCGCCGCCTCAATCACATCGGCCACCTTGTTGGTCTCGCGCACATCGCGTTTGGCATCGATCAGGTCGTTCATCAGATCCAGAGGCAGGCGCAGCACATCCGGCGAAACATATCGCAGGGACACATCGTATTTGGAGAGCAGTTTGGTGAGCGAATGCACGGTACGGCCGTAGCGCAGGTCCCCAACCATGGCAATTTTGAGCCCATCAATCTGGCCGAGTTCGCGCTGGATGGTGTAAAGGTCCAGCAGCGCCTGGGTGGGGTGCTCCCCTGCCCCGTCGCCAGCGTTGATGATGGGTGCATTGACGTACTTGGCCGCCTGGGCCGCCGAGCCAATCTCCGGGTGGCGCAGCACAATCACATCCGCATACTGCTCCAGGGTGATCATGCTATCAATCAGGCTCTCGCCCTTAGACACGCTGGAATACTGCACCCCCTGCGTGATCGGAATGACCTTACCGCCCAGGCGCTCCATGGCCGCGATGAACGAAGAGCTGGTGCGGGTGGAGGGTTCGTAAAACATACAGGCCATCACGTAATCCTTCAGCAGGTCGCTGGAGCCCCAGGTCTGGCTCATTGCAAGCATCTCATCCGCGCGGGCAAAGATGTAGTCCAGGTCGGGTTTCTCAAACTGGTTGACCGAGAGGATATCTGCCCCGGTCCACTTGCCCTGAAAAATTGGGCCTTTGGCCGGCCGGCTCTTGAAGTCAAATAACGGTGTAGCTGAAATCTTTTCCATGATGGCTCCTTATGATGTCTGTGGTTCGATGATCTGGCCGCCCTGATAGGCGAGGCGGCCTTTATATACGGTTTTGAGCACCCGTCCCTGCACCTGGCGGCCTTCAAAGGGCGACCAGCCGCATTTGGTATAAAGAGGGTGATCCGGAAAAGTGTAGCGCGCGTCGGGGTCGATCTCAACCCAACTTTCCGGCTGTTCCGACAGGTTGAAGATGCGCCGCGGCGCGTAGTGCATCAGTTCAATGGCGCGTTCAAGCGCAAGGCGTCCTTCAGCCACAGCACTGAGCATCAGCGGCAGGGTGGATTCAAGCGCGGGCACCCCCGGCGGCGATGGTTTTCTATCTTTTACCTTGTTTTCATTTCCGTAGGGGAGGCCTGAGCTGACTTCGCGAAGCCCTCCCGGTTTTTCCTTTTCTTGTGCCGCTGCCCATTCTGCCTCGCTTGGGTAACCCAGCTTCTCCCAGCGGGTGTGCGGGGCGTGATCGCTGCCAATGCAGTCCACCACCCCGCTGGCGATGGCCTCCCAAAGCGCGTCCTGATCGGCCTGGCTTGCGAGCAGCGGGCGCATATCGCCAAAGGGGCCCAAATCGCGGGCGTCAGCCTCGGTGAGGAAAAGGTGGTGTGGGGTCACTTCGCAGGTCACCTGCAGCCCGCTCTGTTTGGCGCGGGCGATCAGTTCGATTTCATCTTTGCGCGAAACATGGCAGATGTGCACCGCGCGCTTGAAGCTGGCAGCCAGCCCAATCGCGGCTGCAATGGATTCGTCTTCGGCGTGGAAGCAGATCGGTTTGGCGCGCGGCCAGGCCGCCACTACCCGCGTGAGGGCTGCCAGGCTGGTCAACCTCAGGTCGCCAAAGGTCTGGTTCATATAGACTTTTAGCCCGACAGCCTCAAGGGCGAGAGCCGCAAGTTCGGAAACGAAACCTTCAGAGGCGCCGGCATACAAAAAAACATCGCACAGACTCTGCTTTGTGGACAAGTTCTGCGCGACGTGGAAGGCTTCAAGGCTCACCAGGGGCGGGTTGGTGTTGGGCATGGCCAGAAGGGTGGTGAAACCGCCGGCCAGGGCAGCCCGGGTGCCGGTGCGGAAATCTTCTTTTTGCTCGCCGCCCGG
>JGI24141J26756_1000374_pt1 | contig 12495 bp, 12 predicted proteins | sample BarGraIncu00421A_FD_26756 | JGI IMG/M metagenome (IMG submission 26756) | reverse complement strand
TGGCTGGTGGTGGCCAGGATGATGGGCGAGGCCGCGATCGACGTCAAGGGTGATGGCGCGTCGAAGCTCTTCGACGAGGCGTTCCGCAACCTCATCGTGCGCCGCGGAGAGGATCCCATGGCGCCCGGTCAGACGGTGCCGCTGAAGGTTCCTGAGGGATGAGCATGACCCAGCAAAGCGAAGGGCTCTGGCGCCGGCTCGTCCGTCGCCTGACCTCGTCGAACGCCGAGCTGGTCTCCGAGCAACTGGCCCACGACGCCGAGTCGGCGGGCTGCCAGCAGATCCAGCGGGCGAGGATCCGCGAGCGCGTGCACCTGCGCGGAACGGTGCAGGCGATCACACTGAGCCCGGAGCTGGACAAGGGCGGCCTCGACGTCGACCTGGACGACGGCACCGGCCGCATCACCCTCGTGTGGATGGGACGACGTCTGATCCCAGGCATCGAAGTCGGTCGCGGGATCGACGTCTGGGGCATGCTGACGATCTCCGGGGGTCGCCGGGTGATCTTCAACCCGGCGTACCAACTCGCCCCTGAGAGTTCGGCCGCTACTCCTCGAAGGGAAGATCCGGTTCGTCCGTCGCGGCTGCGTGCGTCGCCGGACCAGCGTGCTCGTGTGTGGCAGGAAGATCCTCAGCCAGCACCTTGAGCGGCGTCGGCGCGGCGGGCCCGCTGGGGATCGCGGCACCGGGTGCGGGTGCTTTCTCTACGGGGCTCGCGCGGTGGTCGAGGTCGTGTGCCCGGACCCCGATGTGGGCTCGGGGCGACAGGAACCGTGAGAGCTCGGTCTCGTGATCGGGATCGATGAGGAACATGAGCTCGTCGCCAGCCTCGAGAGCGCCGTCACGGTCGGGGCCATGCCGCGCCCGTCCCGGATAATGGCCGTGAGCACGGTCTCGCCAGGCCAGTTGATCTCGCCGATACGGCGTCCAACAGTCGGGGAGCTGTCCGGCAGGGTCATCTCCACGAGGTTCGTACGGCCCTTCTGGAACGTCATCAGGCGCACGAGGTCACCCACGGTGACGGCCTCTTCGACGAGGGCGCACATGAGCCTCGGTGTGGAGACGGCGACGTCGACGCCCCACATGTCGTCGAACAGCCACTCGTTGCCCGGATGGTTGACGCGGGCGACCGTCCGGGACACTCCGAACTCGGTCTTCGCGAGCAGGGAGTGAACCAGGTTGACCTTGTCGTCGCCCGTGGCGGCGATCGAGACGTCGCTCGTGTCCAGGCGCGCCTCGGCGAGAGAGTCGAGCTCGCAGGCGTCAGCGAGCAGCCACTCGGCCTCGGGTACGGACGCAGGCTTGATGGCGCCCGGCGCCCGGTCGATCAGCAGGACGCTGTGCCCGTTGGCGATGAGCTCCTTGGCGATGGAACGGCCGACGTTGCCGGCTCCGGCGATGGTGACGCGCATGTCTCTCCTCAGTGCTCCCGCGGCGCGGCCGACATCGTGGCCTGGACGTCTTCGATCCGGTCCGACTCGACCATGGCGTACACGATGTCGCCCGACTGGAGGACCGTGGTGTCGGTGACGACCATCGCGCTGCCGTAGCGGGTGAGCGCAGGGATCGGGGTACGGATCTGGCCCTCGATCGATCGGATGGTCTGTCCGATCCAGCCGACGTGGCAGGGCACCTCGACGAGCTGGACGTTGCCGGACGGGTCACGCCACAGACCNGCNATGCCGCCCGGTACCAAGCGTCGGAGCACCTGGTCGGCCGTCCACCGGACGGTCGCNACGGTCGGGATCCCCAGCCGCTCGTACACCTCGGCGCGGCCCTGGTCGTAGATGCGGGCCACNACGTTGTCGACCCCGAAGCTCTCGCGAACGACGCGCGCCGCGAGGATGTTCGAGTTGTCACCGTTCGAGACGGCGGCAAAGCCGTCGGCGTGCTGGATATCGGAGGCGAGCAGGACGTCGCGGTCGAAGCCGACGCCCTTGATGGTCGTGCCTCGGAACTCGGGTCCGAGTCGGCGAAAGGCCTCGACGTCGACGTCGATGACCGCCACGGTGTGGTGGCGGCTCTCGATGCTGTGGGCAAGGCTCGATCCCACTCGGCCGCAGCCCATGATCACGTAGTGCACGCACACCTCCGCAGACGAATCACAGTGAACGGGTCCACGCTACTGGCGCGAGGCCCCGTCAGCCCACACAGCCCGTATTCTCGGCAGCGTGAATCTCACTGAAGCGGCCAAACGCCTCCTCATCGGGAGGAAGCTGCACTCCTCTCAGGCAGCCGNGCTCAGCCAGTCCGAGATGGATCGCGCCGGGAAAGGCTCCTGACGTGACGTGGGCCCAGGGGACCGTCATCGGCCCCGTGACCGTCGGGCCTCCCGCGCACGGCGGACACTGTGTGGCGCGCGTCGACGGCAAGGTCGTGTTCGTACGGCACGCACTGCCCGGCGAGATCGTCGAGGTGTCGATCACGGAGGACGCGCACGAGCGCTACGCACGTGGTGATGCTGTCCGCGTGCTCGAGGCCGCCGCGGGCCGAGTTCCGGCGCCTTGTCCGGTGGCCGGTCCTGGTGGTTGTGGCGGGTGCGACCTGCAGCACGCCGACCTGCCGACCCAGCGCGAGCTGAAGCGACAGGTGGTCGCGGAGCAGCTGCGCCGCCTCGGCGGCTACGAGTGGAGCGGCGACGTCGAGTCCGTACCTCCGGAGTCGGGACTCGGATGGCGCACCAGGATGCGCTACCACGTGACTGCGACGGGCCAACTCGGCCTGCGTGCCCACCGCTCGCACGACGTCATCGAGGTGCCCGAGCAGGGCTGTCTTCTCGCCCATCCGGACCAGCCCGTACGGACGGGGGAGTACGAACCGACCTCCGAGGTGATGGTCGCAGGCCGCGGCCAGAGCTCAGCGGTCCTGGTGGACGGCGAGCTGCTCGATGGCGTCGCGACGATCGTGGAGCACGCTGCTGGGCGCACGTGGCGGGTGTCAGCGAACGGGTTCTGGCAGGTGCACGAGGCGGCGGCGGACACCCTGGTCGAGGCGGTGATGACGGGGCTTGAGCCGCGGCGTGGCGACACCGCGTGGGACCTGTACTGCGGAGTCGGCCTGTTCGCCGGCCCGCTCGTCGACGCGGGTGTGGCAGTGCGCGGCGTGGAGCTCTCGCGCCGAGCAGTACGGGACGCGAGCCGGAACGTACCGGAAGCCAGGTTCGAGGCCGGGCGCGTCGAGCAGGTGGCGCGGCGATGGCCCAACCGGGTGGACCTGGTGGTGTGCGACCCTCCGCGGACGGGTGTCGGCAAGGTGGTCGCCGAGCAGGTCGTACGACGTCGCCCGCGACGCATCGCGTACGTCGCCTGCGACCCGGCCGCGCTCGGTCGTGACGTCGCAACGTTCGCCGCGTCCGGTTACAGCGTGCGATCCCTGCGGGCGTTCGACATCTTCCCCATGACCCATCACGTCGAGTGCGTCGCGATTCTCGAAGGCTGAGTCCGACTCGGCCGTTTCCTTCGCAATGCAGACCCGCGGTTGGCAGGATGGGCGTTGCATCGTGGCCGGAGCTGGATCCTCGTGATATCTTGACGTCAAGATACATGGGATCACGGATCCCGCCCTCATCGCCGGAGGAGCATTCATGAGTGTCAACAGCTTCGGAGCCAAGTCGACATTGACCGTCGACGGCACCGCCTACGAGATCTTCCGCCTCGATGCGGTGGACGGCCAGGCGAAGCTCCCGTACAGCCTCAAAGTCCTGCTGGAGAATCTTCTCCGCAACGAGGACGGGGCCAACATCACCAAGGCCGACATCGCCGCGCTGGCGTCGTGGGACCCCGCTTCGGAGCCGGACAAGGAGATCCAGTTCACGCCGGCTCGCGTCATCATGCAGGACTTCACGGGCGTGCCGTGCGTCGTCGACCTCGCCACGATGCGTGAGGCCGTCGCCGAGCTCGGGGGAGACCCGGCGAAGGTCAACCCCCTGTCGCCGGCGGAGCTCGTCATCGACCACTCGGTGATCGCAGACGTGTTCGGCACGCCGGACTCGTTCCGCCGCAACGTCGAGCTCGAGTACGAGCGCAACGTCGAGCGCTACCAGTTCCTCCGCTGGGGCCAGACGGCGTTCGACGACTTCAAGGTCGTCCCGCCGGGCACCGGCATCGTGCACCAGGTCAACATCGAGCACCTGGCCCGCGTGATCTTCCCGCGGGTCGTAGGCGGCGTGCTGCAGGCCTACCCGGACACGTGCGTCGGCACGGACTCGCACACGACCATGGTCAACGGCCTGGGAGTCGTCGGATGGGGCGTCGGCGGCATCGAGGCTGAGGCGGCCATGCTGGGCCAGCCGATCTCGATGCTCATCCCACGCGTCGTCGGCTTCAAGCTGACCGGCAGCGCGCCCGAGGGCACGACGGCCACCGACCTCGTCCTCACGATCACCGACATGCTCCGCAAGCACAAGGTCGTCGGCAAGTTCGTCGAGTTCTACGGGTCCGGCGTCTCCGAGGTGCCGCTGGCCAACCGGGCGACCATCGGCAACATGTCGCCGGAGTACGGCTCGACGATCGCCGTCTTCCCGATCGACGAGAAGACCATCGACTACCTCAAGCTCACCGGACGCGATGCCGAGCAGATTGCACTCGTCGAGGCGTACGCGAAGGAGCAGGGTCTCTGGCACGACGCGGCGCACGAGCCGGTCTACTCCGAGTACCTCGAGCTCGACCTGTCCACGGTCGTGCCGAGCATCGCGGGCCCGAAGCGTCCTCAGGACCGCATCGAGCTCTCCAGCTCGAAGGCCGCGTTCGAGGAGGCGCTCGCCACGTACACGTCGGCTCCGGCGGCGACCGTGCCGGTCACCCTCGGCGATGGGACGTCGTTCGAGCTCGGACACGGTGCCGTGACGGTCGCGGCGATCACGTCCTGCACGAACACGTCCAACCCGAGCGTCATGCTGGGGGCCGGTCTCGTGGCTCGCAAGGCGCGCAAGCTCGGCCTCACCAGCAAGCCCTGGGTGAAGACGACGTTGGCGCCCGGGTCGCAGGTCGTCACCGACTACTACGCGAAGTCGGGCCTGGACGTGGACCTGGACGCGCTCGGCTTCAACCTCGTCGGCTACGGCTGCACGACCTGTATCGGCAACTCCGGCCCGCTCATCCCCGAGGTGTCGGCGGCGATCAACCAGGCTGATCTGGCCGTCACCGCGGTGCTCTCCGGCAACCGCAACTTCGAGGGCCGCATCAACCCCGACGTGAAGATGAACTACCTGGCCAGCCCGCCGCTGGTCATCGTGTACGCCTTGGCGGGAACGATGGACATCGACCTCGCGACCGAGCCGATCGGCACCTCGTCCGACGGCAACGACGTGTACCTCAAGGACGTCTGGCCGACGCAGGCCGAGATCGACGAGGTCGTCGCCAGCTCGATCGGCAAGGACATGTTCACCCGGCGCTACGCGGACGTCTTCGCCGGCGACGCCACGTGGCAAGGGCTTCCGACACCCTTGGGCGACACGTTCGACTGGGCCCCTGACTCCACGTACGTGCGCAAGCCCCCGTACTTCGACGGGATGCCCCGCACGCCCGAGGACGTCACCGACATCCATGGCGCACGGGTGCTGCTCAAGCTGGGCGACTCCGTGACCACCGACCACATCTCGCCGGCCGGTGCGATCAAGGCAGACAGCCCTGCCGGCAGGTACCTCACCGAGCACGGCGTGCAGCGGTCCGACTTCAACTCGTACGGATCCCGTCGCGGCAACCACGAGGTGATGATTCGCGGCACGTTCGCCAACATCAGGCTCCGCAACCAGCTCGCGCCGGGCACCGAGGGTGGTGTCACCCGTGACTTCACTCTCCCGGGTGCTCCGGTCACGACCGTGTACGACGCGTCGCAGCACTACCTGGCGGCGAAGACCCCGCTGGTCGTCCTCGCTGGCAAGGAGTACGGGTCCGGGTCGTCTCGCGACTGGGCGGCCAAGGGCACGGCCCTGTTGGGCGTCAAGGTGGCCATCGCCGAGTCGTACGAGCGGATCCACCGCTCGAACCTCATCGGCATGGGCGTCCTCCCGCTGCAGTTCCCGGAGGGCCAGACGGCGGATTCTCTCGGCCTCACCGGCGAGGAGACGTTCGAGGTGACCGGGATCGAGCAGCTCAACGGCGGCGCCACGCCGAAGACGGTGAAGGTCGTCGCGCAAGGTGCGGGTGAGCCGATCACGTTCGACGCGGTCGTGCGCATCGACACGCCAGGAGAGGCCGACTACTACCGCCACGGCGGGATCATGCAGTACGTGCTGCGGTCGCTGCTCGCCTCGTAACCGCTTCACCGCACATGCGGCCGTACTGGCAGAACATGCCGGTACGGCCGCGGTCATTCCTGGAGCGCTTCGCGCAGCAGGGTCGCGTAGGAGGCCGACTGGCCCGTGGCGTACGACCTGCGCGGCCAGAAGAATCCTTTGAGCCCGTCGCCCTTCGTCCGAGGGATCACGTGGACGTGGATGTGGGGGACCGATTGGCTCACGGTGTTGTTGATGCCGACGAAGCTCCCCTGAGCGCCTAGCCCGGTGACCATCGCGGCCGCGACCCGCTGGACGAGTGACATCAGCGGCACGAGTTCGTCGGCCGGCAGGTCGGNAAGCGTGTCGACGTGGCCGATGGGGCAGACGAGCGTGTGGCCGTAGAAGACGGGTCGATGGTCGAGGAAGGCGATGGCGTGATCGGTACGGGCGACGATCTCCGCGTCAAGGTCACCGGAAGCGATCCGGCAGATGATGTCGCGTGCGTCGGCAGTCGTGGTCACAGCGCCATTCTGTAGCCTCCTCGCATGGCCATGCGCGTACGTGAGACGCCTTCGGGCGCGCTGCGCTTGTCGTACGCGATCCTCGCCACGTTCCTCGGGGGCCTGGGAGGGCTTCTGGTCGTCGCGATCGTGTACCCGATCTTCACCAGCGCCGGGGTCTGCGCCACCGATCAGACGCTGTTCTGCGGGCTCGCTGTGGCGATCCTCGCCTGGGTCGTGGGTACGTGGCTGCTGATGGTCTGGCTCACGCACGTGCTGAGGATGAGCTGGCGCTTCATGGTGGCCACCGTCGCTGGCCAGCTGCTGATCATCGAGGTGGTGTTCCAGTCGGACTCGCTGTGGTGGCTCCTCGGGCTGCTCATCGTCCCCGTCATCGCGGCCCTGGTCAGTGACCCNGGACACACGCGTGAAGAGCTGCCGCGATGGCAGTCGCTCNCGATCCTGATCGTCGGTGTCGCGGTGTTGATCGAGTTCCTGGCGTGGGGTTGGTTCGGCGTCCTCACCGGGTAGCGCCNCTCTTGGCTGAGGTGTATGGTCGAATCCTAATCGAACATACGTTCGANGGTCACAGGAGATGGGTCATGGCGCAGGCAGCGGTGGCATGGGCGCAGGAGCGATCGTGGCGAGAAGAGTGCCAGATCTACGTACCTCCGGGGTGGCCGGATGCCGTACGGCCTCCCGGAGCTCCTGACTGGGAGGCGACGGCGACGGCATTCCTGCTGGACTGCTGCCCACCCGACTACCGGTCGCACCTGGTCCTGCGGAGGCACCCCGTCGTGCTGGCACGCTTTGCGGCGGAGCATGTCGAGGCCCAGCTGCGAGCGGCCAAGGACGGCCTCGCCGGAGTGCGGTCCAGCCTGGCGGACTACGTGGCCCCGGAGGTCATCCGGTCGGCGGCCGACGCCTGGCAGGAGGAGTCAGCCCGGCTTGTCCGAGTACGCCGCGCGGTGGCGCTCATCGAGGAGGCGTTGCGAGGACGGGTCTTCATCCGGCGCCTGTAACCGCCCGCCCGCGAGCGTCAGAACATGGCTCCTTGGGATCGACGCCATAGACTCAACCATGTCACTGCTGGAACGGATCTCGGATCCAGCCGCGTTGCGGCGGCTGACGCGGGCTCAGCTCGATGAGCTGGCCTCGGAGATCCGGGCCTTCCTGGTCTCGAGCGTGAGCCGTACCGGTGGGCATCTCGGTCCCAACCTGGGCGTCGTGGAACTGACGATCGCGATCCATCGCGTCTTCAACTCGCCACGGGACCCGATCGTCTTCGACACCGGCCACCAGTGCTATGTCCACAAGATCCTCACTGGCCGTCGCGACCAGTTCCCCACGCTGCGCCAGGAGGGCGGCCTGTCGGGCTACCCCAACCGAGCGGAGTCGGAGCACGACTGGGTCGAGAGCTCGCACGCGTCAGCTGCCCTGTCATGGGCGGACGGCATGGCGAAGGCGTTCCGGCTGCAGGGGGAGTCCGACCGTACGGTCGTTGCCGTCGTGGGCGACGGGTCGCTCACCGGAGGCATGGTCTGGGAGGCGCTCAACAACATCGCCGCCGACCCCGACCTGCCGCTCGTCATCGTGGTGAACGACAACGGCCGCTCGTACACGCCAACGGTGGGCGGGATCGCCAACCAGCTCACGGCGATGCGTACGGACAAGCGGTACGAGCCGATGCTCCAGATGATCAAGACGACCGTCTCGAACACGCCGATCGTCGGCAAGCCCGCGTACGACCTCCTGCACGGCCTGAAGAGCGGCATCAAGGACGTCCTGGCGCCGCAGGGGCTCTTCTCCGACCTCGGCATGAAGTACCTCGGCCCGATCGACGGCCATGACATCGCCGCGATGGAGATGGCTCTCACGCAGGCCAAGCGCTTCGGCCGACCAGTCATCGTCCACTGCATCACGGTCAAGGGCCGCGGATTCAAGGCCGCGGAGGACCACGATGAGGATCGCTTCCACAGCGTCGGCAGGATCGACGAGCACACCGGAGAGCCACTGACGGCTTCGACCGCCGCAACCTGGACCGACATCTTCAGCGATGAGCTCGTACGGCTCGCTGCGACCAACGAGCGTCTCGTCGCCATCACGGCCGCGATGCTCCATCCCACCGGGCTCGGCGCGTTCCAGGCCGCCTACCCGTCGCGTACGTTCGATGTCGGCATCGCCGAGCAGCACGCGATCACCTCTGCCGCGGGCCTGGCGATGGCGGGACTCCACCCGGTTGTGGCGATGTACTCGACGTTCCTCAACAGAGCCTTCGACCAGCTGCTCATGGACGTGGCGCTCCATCGCCTCGGCGTCACAGTGGTGCTGGATCGTGCCGGCGTGACCGGACCTGACGGCCCCAGCCACCATGGCGTGTGGGACCACACGATCGCGGCCCTCGTCCCCGGGCTGCGCCTGGCGGAACCACGAGACGGGACACGTCTGCGCGAGGCGCTCGACGAGGCTGTACGGGTCGAGGACGCGCCCACCGTGGTCCGGTACTCCAAGGACAAGGTGCCCGACGACATTCCCGCGCTGCGGTCGATCCGCGGGGTGGACGTGCTCGCCGCCGAGGCGGAGCCGAGGGTCCTGGTCGTCGGCTACGGACAGCTCGTGGGCATGGCGCTCGAGGTGGGCCATCGGCTGAGCCAGCAGGGGATTTCCGCCACGGTCGTCGACCCGGTGTGGGCACTGCCGGTCAACCCGGTTCTGGTCGAGCTCGCCTCGGACCACGAGCTGGTCGTCACCCTGGAGGATGCCGTGGTCGGTGGGGGAGTCGGCGCCCAGCTGGCCGCCGCCGTCGCGGAGTCCGCCCGGCCGGTCATCGTCCGCCAGTTCGGCCTCCGGCATGACTTCCTGCCGCAGGGGAGTCGTGAGCAGGTCCTCGACGAGGCCGGGCTCACCGCACAGGCAGTCGCACTCGCCACGATCGAGTCACTGGTTTCGCGCGACGTCGAGAACGCGGCGTCCTCGACGCCGTCGACTCTGGGGCTACCGCCCTCCGACGAGGGCTGAGGCGCTCAGTCCGCTGAGAGAGCCGCGGCCATCGGCGGCGCAACAAGGCCGATCTGCCAGCTGCGGACGCCCAGACCCGCCAGCTGCGTACGGATCGCCGCCTCATCAGTGCCTGCAGGCGTCCACAGCATCCGCCTGAGGGGATCGGGTGGGATGAGGTTCTCGACGGGCAGCTTCAACGCGTCGGCAAGGTCGGTCAGTACAGGTCGCACCGCCTCCCAGCGTTTCGCGGCCTGAGGATCCCGCGAGGGCCACGTACGAGGCGGCGGTGGACCATCGGCCGACAGGTGCATGGGGGGCAGCTCACTGTGGGGCAGCTGCAGCGCACGCTGGATCGCATCCAACCAGGTCTGCCGATAGCGCTTCGCCTCACGCCTGTTGAAGCGGGGGATCGCCTGCAGCGTGCGATGATCGACGCCGGGCGATCCCTCCTTGATCCCCATCGCGACAGTCGCGATCGCCTCGTCGCCCAGGATCCGGCCCGGTGCCTTGTCGAGAGAACGGGCGAGTTCGTCACGGGCGGTCCAGAGCTCGCGGACAACCCCGAGCGCGCGCACATTCCGTATCGGCATGGATCCCTGACGTCCTCCGCCACGGGTCGACGCGGGGGACGACCGGGAGCGCGGCCTGCTCGAGCAGGTAGGCGAACTCCTGCTCCGCCCACTCCGCCTTGCCGGCCTCGCGCAGCTGTTCCGAGAGGATGTCGCGCAGATCCATCAGCAGCTCGACGTCAAGTGCGGCGTAGGCCAGCCACTCCTTGGGCAGCGGCCGAGCCGACCAGTCGGCGGCGCTGTGCTCCTTGAGGAGGCGTAAGCCGAGAAGCTGCTCGACGAGCGTCCCGAGCGCCACCCTGGGGTAGCCCAGCAGACGGGCCGCGAGCTCGGTGTCGAACATGCTCTTGGGTAGCAACCCCGCCTCGACAAGACACGGCAGGTCCTGGGTGGCGGCATGGATGATCCACTCGGCGTCATCGAGTGACGCCTGGATCCCGGACAGCCCCGGCTCAGCGGTCAGCGGAATCGGGTCGACGAGCGCCGTCCCGGCGCCCTCACGGCGGAACTGGAGCAGGTACGCACGTCCGGAGTAGCGGTAACCCTGCGCGCGTTCGGTGTCGACCGCGACCGGGCCCGTACCGTCAGCGAAGTTTCGGACCAGCTGGTCCAGGCCTGCAGGAGAGTCGATGACGTCTGGGACTCCATCCCGGGGCGCATCGAGGATGGGGACCTCAGGTTCGGTCCCGTCGACGTCGGTCATCGACGCCCGCGGCGGGTGACGAGCGGTAGGACGCCCGGCGGTACCGGTGGCAGACCGCTGAGCGTGCACAGGACCTGTTGCCAGGCCGCGACGTGGGCGGCGAGGGACAGCTCGGTGGACAGATCAGGCGTCCATGAGGCGCGGATCTCCACCTCGGCGCTGCCGGGGTCTGCAGCCAGCTCGCCGAAGGGCGTGCTGATGACCGCCGAGACCGTACCGCTCGGCTCACGGTACGCGGCACCTTGGTTTTCGAGCGCCTCGATGAGCCAGCTCCACCCGACGTCGGCGAGCAGCGGGTCGCGGACCATCTCGGGCTCGACGTCGGCCTTGCTGTACGTCACGCACCGGAAGGTGCCGTCCCACGCCTCGTTGCCGGCCGGATCGTGCAGCAGGACCAGTCGGCCGGAGCCGCGCTCCTCGTCGAGGACGACGACGTCGGCGCTCACGGCCACCGAGTACGGCGCGATGCGCTGCGGCGACGGAATCTCCTCGATCGACACCTCAGAGCGCCACGGAACACCTCGGAGCTGACGCAGGGCGCGCGCAAAAGCTGGCGGATAGGCGGGGTGGCTTCGCGCGGTCACAGAGCCAATCTAGGTGGCATCGGTCGTTGCCGGAGGCTTGACGCGCCGAGTGGTCGCGTCGTCATTGCCTCGGCTTGAGCACCAGGCTGACGGAGTTGATGCAGTAGCGGTCGTCGGTCGGCGTGTCGTAGCCCTCACCGTGGAACACGTGCCCGAGGTGCGATCCGCACGACGCGCAGCGCACCTCGACCCGCGTGCTCCCCACGGACTTGTCCTCGAGGTAGACGACGCGGTCCCCGGCGAGCGGCGCGAAGAACGACGGCCACCCGCAGTGCGACTCGAACTTCTCGTCGGAGCGGAACAGCTCTGCGTCGCACGCGCGGCAGACGTACACCCCCTCGGTCTTCGTGTCGGTGTACTCGCCGATGAAGGGACGCTCGGTCCCGGCCTGGCGCAGCACGTGGTACTCGAGGTCCCCGAGCTGCTTGCGCCACTCGGCCTCGGTCTTGACGACCTTCAGTGGTGTGGTCACGCTGTACTCCCTTCTGGAACACGACTCTAGGCTGGGCACCATGGCGACAGACGCGACGACGGTCGACGCAGCGGGCCGCGAGGTGAGGATCTCGAGCCCGTCGAAGGTCTACTTCCCTGAACTAGGCCTCACAAAGCTCGACATCGTCTCGTACGTCCTCGCGGTCGGGCCAGGCGTCCTGGCGGCTTTGCGGGATCGCCCGGTCACCATGGAACGCTGGCCTGAAGGGGTCACCCCCGATGCGTCGCTGCGTGGTCCGGACAACCCAGGTGGCAGCGCCTTCTACCAGAAGCACGCGCCGACCCGTGGTATTCCGGACTGGGTCCAGACCACCACTGTGACGTTCCCGTCGGGCCGTCCGGCGGTCGAGGTCGCCCCGGCCGACCTCGCCACGATCGTGTGGATGGTCAACCTGGGAACGATCCGCTTCCATCCGTGGCCGGTACGGCA
>JGI24141J26756_1000362_pt1 | contig 12735 bp, 10 predicted proteins | sample BarGraIncu00421A_FD_26756 | JGI IMG/M metagenome (IMG submission 26756) | reverse complement strand
AGGTTAATGAGAACTGATAAATTTATTGTTCGGTAAGTTAGTTTTCGAACGTAACCAAATATAAAGATAGGCTTTTCTAAAACCAAATATTTGTATCCTTTTAATGATTTTTAACTTAAACAAAACGGTAAAAACACTACTGTCCCATAAAAATATTTCCTGTTTTTTCATCATATTCGCATACTACTCTGAACCCAACATTGAAGCAGTCGGAGTACCACCAGATGCTCTTGGGCATCTGCGGGTCGGTTTTCAACCACGAATCTGTCCTCGTATAATCTCGGGCTGCACTTCTCAATGAACCTGCCGTATTTAAAAATGAACCTCCCCGTACAACATGTTCGTTTCCGTCTTCCGGACCCTTTGGATCTTCAATAATCCCTGTTGAGTATCGCGAATACGCATCCGGCTGGTACCAGTCGGAACAGAACTCACTCACGTTCCCGGCTATATTCCTTAATCCAAAGGGATTTGGCTTTACTCTGTCGGGGGTTTGTGTTTTTGTCGGACTATTACCTTTATATATTATATAGGTATTAATTAAGGTTGTATCGTTTTTCGAGAGTTTAGCCCTTAATCCGCTTTTCTCAAACTTTTTTGGATCGCCCGGAAAGAAATAGGGGCCAGTCGAACCTGCCCTGCAGGCATATTCCCATTCTGCTTCGGTTGGAAGCCTGTAAGTCTTACCCGTAACAGAGGTCAACCATTTACAATAAGTTTCTGCCGCATGAAAAGAGAAAGAGATTGCCGGCCTCTTTCCCAGCCCCCATCCCTGGTCAGGTTGCCCATATGGTGGTGTGGCTCCTGAAATGGCATCAGTCGCTGATGCCTGATTTTTTCTTAATCCTTCCGAATCGGTGGAACGACCTTCCGCAGCTGTCTGAACGTAAAACGCGAGATACTCATCCCACGAAACTTCGATCTCAGCCATAAAAAACGGGCTTATCTTAACTTCCCTTACCGGCCCCTCATCAACTTTTCTGAAAGGCTCTGAATCGGAACTACCCATCCTGAAGGTTCCACCAGGTATTGCAATCATGTTAAATGAAACCGGAGATTTTGGGATGCGCTCTGTGAAATTATTGAATTCGCTAACTTTTGTGGGTTCTGTAAATATCTCTTTCGCTGCCGAAGATGTATTTCCAAAAGTAGAATTGCTTCCGTGAGTATATCCCTCAATAAAATGACCAGCATTCAGGTGACAGTTTATACAGTGAAGTTCATCGGTTTTTTTTGTCTGTGTATAATAAAGGTGTGCATCTTCACCAGCTTTTGTAAGCTTTGCAGGAAAAAGATTTTCGTGACATTTGATACAACTGCTTTCATAAACATAACTTCGGGCAAGCTCAAGACGTCCCCTGTCCTTCCAGTCAAACGAAGCGGAATCTTTTGTCCACTTGCTCCACAGATCGCGTAAACCTGTTTTCCCTTTTGCCCCGAGATACCCTTTGCCTTTCGGAGGAAGATGACATTCAACACATGCTATCCGGTATCCCGACCGCGTATCGTAATGTACAGACTTTTTCCATGAGGCATCTGCCATTGGATGAATATGACATGAGNCACAATAATCGTTGGTTGATGTCAGATGCAGGGCTTTTCCTCCGCCAAGGATAATCAAAGCACCGATAACTAACCCTGGAAAAAACCACAAAAGAAATCTCTTCATAAATCAAAATTTGCGAGGTTCAAGATAGAAAAATATCTAATATCACATCAGGTATCATTCATTTTAAAGTTATAGAGCAGGTGGTTGTCAAAAAAATCCTTTGTGAACCTTAGTGTTAACCTTTGTGTACCTTTGTGGTAAAAACTAAATCATTGAACCACAAAGGATCACAAAGTATCACACAAAGTAACACAAAGGGAAACCCGGACAATTAACGCCTTTTTAGACAGCTCCATGATAATTTGTCTCAAAATCGTATTTTTGCAGTCAAAACTATTAAACCATTTAATGTTTTAAAGGCTATGAAGGCATTAGTGAAAATTTGCATTAAAAATGATTTCAATTAAATTTTTCTTTCAGAACAAAAAATATTTTGCCTCTGCTTTTCTATATGCATGCTTCAGTCTTATCTTCAGCACCTGGGTAACATACATTCCTCATATTGCTGAGAAAATCGGAATCACTGAAGGCAGGATAGGAAAGGCAATCTTCTTTTCTGCTCTGGGGGCATTTTTCATGATCCGCATTTGCAGACATTTCATTGACAGGATTGGTGTTGGCAGGTACACTTATTTTGCACTATTAATATATTGTATTTGCTTTTTTGGTCCATTTCTGGCTTATAGTTATGTTTCTCTTTGTATAAGCTTGTTCATCTTTGGGATGGCAGGGTCCTCGTATGCAATTTCATTAAATTCATTAACGGCTACCATTGAAAAACAAGATGGTGTTTACATTATGTCGGGAAGCCATGGTTTCTGGAGTCTTGGCGGTATGATTGGCTCAGCAACAGGGAGTTTCATAGCTGTTTTAGTGCATAATCCGATTTTGCATATTATTGTTCTCGTTCTTGCTATACAGATAATTCAAATCAAATTAAAGTCACAATACTATTTCAGAAAAGGGGTACAACCCATAATAGAAAAACACCAACGTAATAATATAATGCCACTTTTTGTAATTGCTCTGGTTGGTCTGGTTGTTATGGTGTCGGAAGGTGCAATAGCCGACTGGAGCGCTTTGTATCTGAAAAAGATTATACTTCTTGATATTAAGTATATTGGGTTCGGTTATTCAGCATTTTCTTTAGCGATGATGACCGGTCGTTTTACAGGCGATTCGTTAAGTAAAAAACTTGGCTCCTGGCAATTAATAACTTATTCCAGTTTAATTGCTATTCTCGGCTTTTTACTGGTTTTAATTCTCAACCCGATCTTTACGATCCCTGGTTTTTTTGTAGTCGGGCTTGGCTTTTCTGTTATTGTACCAGAAGTATATCGACTTGCTTCAAACGTTGATGGAGTAAAAACTGCCGATGGTGTTTCATTTATTGCTGCTACCACAAACATTGGATTTCTAGTAGGTCCGGTATTGCTCGGCTTCATAGCGGAATTCAGGTCGCTGCACCTTAGCTTTATTGTACTCACTATTTGGGTGAGTTTTGCTTTTATTCTTGCCTTCTGGAAATACAGAAGCAAACAAAAAATCCTTTAACCGCAAAGTACGCAAAGTCTCCCTTTCCCCCAGTCTCCGATTCTCCCCTTCTATTTATTGTATTCGTCAAAAAAGTCATTCCCCTTATCATCCGTAATAATGAAGGCAGGCATGTTCTCCACCCGAATCTGTCTGATAGCTTCCATCCCCAGTTCTTCGAAATCAACCATCTCCACCGATTTTATGTTCTCTGCAGCGAGTATTGCGGCCGGACCGCCAACTGATCCCAGATAAAATCCTCCGTATTTTTTGCATGCATCGATCACTTGTCTGCTCCGGTTCCCTTTTGCAAGCATAATCAGGGACCCTCCAAGACTCTGGAAAAGATCAACATAAGAATCCATCCGTCCTGCCGTTGTCGGACCGAAGCTGCCCGATGGCATTCCCTGAGGTGTTTTTGCCGGACCGGCATAATAAATCGGGTGATTTTTAAAATAATCAGGCATCGGATTGCCTTCATCGATCATCTTTTTAATTCTCGCATGAGCAATATCTCGTGCTACGATTAAGGTCCCGGAGAGATTCAACCGGGTCTTAACGGGATATTTTGAAAGTTCGGCAAGTACCTCTTTCATTGGACGGTCGAGATTGATCTCAACAGGTTTTTCCAGTTCAGGAGCTTTTTCAGGCATAAACCGTGCAGGATTTCTCTCAAGTTCTTCCAGGAAAATTCCTTCTTTAGTTATATGGGCCTTAATGTTTCTGTCGGCACTGCAACTTACCCCAATTCCAACCGGGCATGAGGCCGCATGACGGGGAAGCCTTATAACCCTTACATCATGAACAAAATACTTTCCTCCGAACTGTGCCCCTACACCATATTCATGACATATTTTTTCAATTTTCTTTTCCCATTCAATATCGCGAAATGCCCGTCCGGCGACATTGCCTGTAAGAGGAAGCTGATCGAGATATCCTGCCGATGCCTCTTTTACTGTTTTAAGTGTAGCTTCTGCGGAAGTTCCCCCGATGACAAGAGCAAGATGATATGGAGGACAAGCTGAAGTTCCAAGATCTTTTATCTTCTCTTTAACAAATTTTACAAGTGCCTCTTCATTAAGTAATGATTTGGTTTGCTGGTAGAGAAATGTCTTGTTTGCAGAGCCACCGCCCTTTGTTATGAAAAGAAACTCATAAGAATTGCCTTCAGTAGAATAAATATCTATTTGGGCAGGAAGATTAGTTCCTGTATTTTTTTCTTCAAACATTGAAAACGGGACTATCTGTGAGTACCTTAGATTTTTATCTTTAAAAGTTTGATAAATGCCTCGTGACAGGTATTCGGCATCTTTGGCTCCGGTAAAAACGTTCTCTCCCTTTTTAGCAATCACAATTGCAGTGCCTGTATCCTGACAACCGGGGAGATCCTCTTCTGCTGATACCACTGCATTACGTATCATCATATATGCCACAAAACGATCATTATCAGTTGCTTCAGGATCTTCAAGTATTGCTGCCAGTTTTTCAAGATGGGATGTTCTGAAGAAGAATGAGATATCGGAAACAGCTTCTCTTGCAAGAATCTCCAAACCTTCAGGATCTATTTTAAGTATCTTCCTTCCACCTTCTTCAACTAATTTAACATATTTTTTAGTCAGCAGCCTGTAGGTAGTTGAGTCCCTCTCTATCTGAAAGGGTTTCTCGTAAATAAAATCTGCCATAAATTATTTGTGTTAATTTTTTACAATGTGTCACTTAGTGTCAGTTCTATAAATATAGTCTATTGAAGAATCTTTGAAAAATCAAATTTTTCTTTTGCTCTGATACCTTTCGGAGTCATCTCAAGATTGCAACATTCAACATGTTCATCGTGCTGAAAAACAAATATATAACCACCATCTAATGCTTCAATTAAAAGCTGTTTCTTTTCTTCAATTGTTTTAAGAGACTCGATATCGTAACTCATGTTCCAGATAAGCGGAATATGGGCAACCGTCGGAATAAGATCTCCTGTATATATCAGTGTTATATCATTGTGTTTAATTATCGGAATCATTAGTCCCGGTGTATGTCCATAACATATCATTATAGAAAATCCGGGAAATAGCTCTCCCTCTTCATCCACAACATTAAGATGGCCGCTTTGTCCAAGCGGTAAAATATTTTCTTCGAGAAAGGAATCGGCCTCCCGCAGGTTATTTTTCAGCGCCCACTCCCATTGGGTACGGCTGACATGATAGGTTGCTTCCGGAAAAGTCAGCATAAAGCCATCTCCTCCTTCCTTTCTCAGTACCCCTCCTCCGCAATGATCAGCATGCAGATGTGTCAGGAAAACATCGGTTATATCCTCAGGTCTGTAACCTCTGCTTTTAAGCCCGCCGATCAACATATCCTCAGGTCTGTAACCTCTGCTTTTAAGCCCGCCGATCAACCCTTCACCCCCATGCAGATTCACATGCCGGAAGAATTTTTCATTTTGCTTATCTCCCCATCCGGTGTCTATAAGAACCACATGTCCTGCTGATTCAATTACCATCGACCTGAGAGTTAAATCGATAAGGTTATTTTCATCTGATGAATAAACACGCGACCAAAGCGCTTTTGGAATAACTCCAAACATAGCACCACCATCAACTTTGAAATTGGATATATTAAAGAGATGCATTCTCATAAAGTCTTTATTTATAAAACATCTGTCAGTTGAATTTTGTTCCCGTTTTTAATCATTCAGTCAGGTGTCCGGCCTGTTTTTCTACTTGCTATTTTTCATTAGGGTCAATGGTTCCGGCATACCGGGTGATAGAATCAGGAATTGCCACCCTGAAATGTGATTTAGCAAGTTTCGTCATATCTTCCCGGAGCTTTAAAGTTATATCGATGGCATCACTATAGGCGTCATCATAAGATTTTCCCTTACCGAGCAACTCTCTCTCCTTCAACTCAGTGGAAATCGAATATTCTGTCTCCTCGCATGAAACCTGACCATCAATCCATATCTCTTTGGGTGGTATGAAATGATAAGACAGGTCATTACCACTGAAGCCAAAGTCGGGATAAATGTTTTTACGTACCATGTAGCCATCTACGATCCATATCGCAATCCCTTCACGTGTACCTACAGGAACATGGTATATATTCTGAATCTGAATACTGTCGGGCAGGCTTTTGATTTCCTTGATATCGCCATAATCCGTTGGTACAACTTTTTTCAAAGAGGTTTCATGTGCCCTGCATATCTCTTCATTTGAGTGTCTGATTGTCTGCTCGAGAGATAATGATGAATCATGAGCAGTGATATATTTCCATCCAAATTTTGCCATGAGGTGACGTTCATTCAACTCATGGGCAAGAGTCAGATAATACTCCTCACATGATATTCCATTATCGATCCAAATCTCTCCTTTTGGATTGAACGGATACCTCTGTTCATTCCCGCCGTACAGAAATGAACTGAAGATTTTCAGTCTGACCTGGTTCCCATCGATAATCCATATATTATAATTCTGAACTTTCCCCATGAAATACCGGTATACGTCATCTACTTTTTTATTATTGTCACAACCTATGATTATAAGGCTGATCGTCAGAATCAATAATATTTTTTTCATAAGTAAATTTTTGAGTTCATTTTTGTTATATATCTTTTGTCGTAGAAATAATACCGATTGGAATATGAATATACTTGATTTGATGGATCTGACTTCCTGATAAAAAATTTTAAACAATAAAATTAAACAAATTTTAAAAACCTTCTAATTGCATTTAATTAAGATTTGCCTTGCCCCCAAACCTGTCTAAAAAAGAACTTTGTGAACCTTAGTGATTGCCTTGGTGTCCCTTTGTGGTAAAAAATAAATCATTTAACCACAAAGGATCACAAAGTAAGACACAAAGTATCACAAAGGAAAAACAAATCAAAAAAATAACGACTTTTCAGAAAGCCCGAGACAGTAAAACAAAAGATTTTACATAATTCAGCTTATCCTCAACTACCTGTTGTTATTAACCTCTTATTTATATAATTTAGCATCTAAAGATTTTCAAATCTTAGTTATGACTTTAAAAGAAATTGCATTAAAATACAGGTATTCAATAGGCTTAATACTCTTGTTTGTTCTTATTGAAAACGTATCTTTTATAATTGAACCTACTTTTTTTGGTAAATTACTTGATTCACTTATCGACCACTTTTATGATCATGAAAAAGTGGATTATATTAAACCTCTTATTATCTGGATATTCGTTTATTTAATAAATGTTGTTGGCGGAACACTTCACCGGTTATTCAATGGTATCATTTATTCGAAGATGTACGCGAATATTGCGATTGAGGTTGTACTAGATTCAAAATGCAGGGAGGATCAGTTTTCAAAAATGCTGGTGAGGGCAGAACTTGTCAAAGAGTATATTGCATTTTTTAAAGAACGTTTGCCCGAAGTGATGTGGCAGCTTTCAGCGACCGCAGGAGCAATAATTGCTTTATTCTTTTATGATTACAGAATCGCGCTGGTCTGTCTGACAGTTATTATGCCTATTGCCTATATAAATAACCTGAACCGTAAAAAGGTCACATTTCTCCAAAAAGATATTCATGATAATCAGGAAGAATTATTTAATCTGATTGAGAGCAAGGACACTTCAAGTATTACGCAGTTTTATCAGAATACCATATCCCCTAAAACCAGGATTGCAAAATGGAACGCGTTTGGCTACAGCTCTGTAAAAGTAGTTCTTGTTGTCATATTCGTCGCCGTATTGTTTATATGCGTTGATGTTGATAAGTTTACAACAGGAAGAATTTATTCAATAGTTGCATATCTGTGGACATTTATTGCATCGACCGACTACCTGCCCGAGTTGATGGAAAGTATGGCTTCAGTAAAAGATCTGAATACCCGTTTCAGTACTGAAGTAACAGCCTGAAGCGATCTTATATCCTGCTTATCATTAATAATTCAGATAATAAAATAACCTTTTTAAAAAACCGAGCTACTATGAGAAAACTTCTTTCGATTGCAATACTGTCAGCTTTTGCCTTTTGTCTCTATGGGCAGACCGGAAAGGTCAAAGATGAACTTATTGTTCCGAGTAAAATTTTAAAGATGGACCGTAAATACGCTATATATTTACCCCCTGATTATGAAACTTCCCATCGAAGTTATCCTGTGCTTTACCTGTTGCATGGAGCGGGAGACGATCAGACCGGATGGGTCCAATTCGGTGAAGTTCTGAGAATTGGCGATGAAGCAATCAAATCCGGAATAGCTACACCGATGATCATCGTAATGCCTGATGCCAATACCGGAAAGCGCGGATATATAAATGATATAAAAGGAGAATGGCGCTATGAGGATTTTTTCTTCCAGGAATTTATGCCTTTCATTGAAAAGGAATATCGTATAAAAGCTGATAAAAGATACAGGGCAATTGCCGGTTTATCAATGGGTGGAGAGGGTACATTTATTTATGCATTACATCATCCCGAATTGTTTTCTGCAGCATGCCCGCTTAGCGCAGCAACCGGACCAAAAAACATTGAAGAACTGAAGAATTACAGATTATGGCAGGGAGTTGAAGAAATTTCAGATGCGGAAAAAGAATCATATTTTAATCGTTACAGCGTTTTGAGCCTGATTCAGAATATGCCGGATGATCAGAAAAAAGCCGTAAGATGGTATATTGATTGCGGTGATGATGATTTTCTCTATGAAGGCAATTGTCTGGTGCATATTGCCATGCGTCAGAAAGAAATACCGCACGAATTCAGGATCCGTGACGGTGCTCACAACTGGACATACTGGAGGGAATCATTACCAAAAGTACTGGAGTTTGTATCAATGGGATTTCATCAGTTCTAGGGATAATTTGGTTTCGACCTTTTTGCTGCGAGTGCAAACATCAGTCTCATCATAATTCTTATCATCTGGTAAGAAAACCAGTCTGTAATCTGAAACAGCCATGTTTTCCGGTGAGTATAATCCTCAAAGGTTACCTGACGGCAATCATTCTTAATGATCTCCAGAAGAATTTCTTCAAACATTTCGGCAAACTGTGTATCAAGTATATCTACATTCATTTCGATACTTCCATAATCGCTGAGGTGATTCAAATTATAACTGCCGATTGTACTCCAGTTACCATCCACAATGGCTACTTTAGCGTGCAGGTTCGACGGAAGGTACTCATAAATTGTTATGTTGTTGCGAAGAATAAAATCATATAGAAAATTGGTTGCACGTTTAAATACAGGCGCATCTGATTCTGCCGACAGCACTATTTTTATATCCACTCCACGACGGCTTGCATTCCGAAGGAGTCTGCGTTCATTTCTTCCGGGTAAAAAATAACTTGCAAATATTGTCATCCTGTTCTGAGCATGTTTTAGCGCAGAACGATAGCTCTTCAATATTTCAATTTTATTTCTGTACCAGTTGTTCTGAATGACTTTTAATTTCACATTGTCCGCATAACGAACAGGATGATGCATAGTCTCGCGAGAACGTTCCTTCCTTGAGATGAAGGCTTTATTCCAGAGTTTCTTAAGAATAAAAAGGACATGTGCACACTCCGGTCCCTTTATCAGAATGGCAAAGTCGAGCCATTCTTTTAAACCTGTCTTGCCATGATAACGGTCAGCTACGTTCATCCCACCAATGATCGCGGTAAAGCCGTCAATAAGCAGAACTTTATGATGTAACCTGAGACTTAACTGAAAGTCTTTACTTATTAATACCGGAGAAAACATTCTGAAAAGAATACCTGCTTCTTCAACTTTATTTATCAGCTCTTTAGAAAAACTGTTCCCACCATATGCATCAAGCAGAAAATAGACTCTTACTCCTCTTTTTGCTGCCCTGATCAGTGCATTCACAATCCGTCTGCCAGTCTCATCGTCATCAACAATATAGGTCTGAAAATGGATAAACTGTTTGGATTCATCTATCGCTTTTTCACATGCAGCAAAAAAGTTTTCTCCGCTTCGAAGCAGTTGTATCGAATGCCCGCCTTTATAATCGTGTCGCGAAGGAATCTTCATAAGATATACCGGCATTTGTATCACCTACACAAATATAGAACATAAACATCAAGATCGAAATAATCCGGAATCTGATATAATTTCCCTACTCAATTTATTTTTTCCAGGGGACTGTCTAAAAGATGTTAATTGTTTTGTTTTTCCTTAGTGTTACTTGAGTTTTACTTTGTGATCCCCTGCCTGCCGGCAGGCAGGTTTGCGGTTAATGGATTGAGAACAAAAAATATTTACTAATTTTAAACTGAATTTTCTAAGATTATAAACCATGAACAGAAGAAAAATGATAGGAAATATAGCAGGGGCAGCAGTGGTGACTGCCACAAGCCGGTTAAACAGTGTTTTTGTGGGAGTTGGCGGTGTAGCAACACAGCTTAAAGGCAATATCCATCATTCAGTAAGCCAATGGTGTTACAATGATATTCCTCTTGAGGATTTTGCAAAGGCATGCAGGGAGATGGGTATAGAATCTATCGAACTGCTTGGTGAAAAGGACTGGCCAATAGTTTCTAAAGCCGGACTAAAATGTGCAGTGGGTTATGCAACAGACTGGGGTATTCCTAAAGGATTTAACCGGATTGAAAACCATGAGAAGCTTATCTCGGATTTTGAAACCATGATACCTAAAGCATCTGCAGCAGGCGTTCCAAACCTTATCTGTTTCGCAGGTAACCGTGAAGGACAGAATGATAATGAAGGTATGATAAATTGCGCAAAAGGACTGCGCAAACTTATACCGTCAGCGGAAAAATACGGTGTAACCATCATCATGGAATTACTTAACAGCTATGGCCATAAAGATTATCAATGCGACAAAACAACATGGGGTTCAGCACTTTGTGAAATGGTCGGATCGGAGAGATTCAAACTCCTCTATGATATCTACCATATGCAGATAATGGAAGGTAACATTATCGATACAATTACAAAGTACAGCCAATTCATTGGCCATATTCATACCGGAGGTGTTCCCGGAAGACACGAACTTGATGAGACACAGGAACTCTATTATCCTGCAATAATGAGAGCACTTTTAAAAACAGGGTATAAAGGTTTTGTAGGTCAGGAATTTGTTCCGGCACAAAAAGATAAACTGGAGTCATTGCGGAAATGCATCCTGATATGTGACGTTTAGCATGAAAGTACATTTTATTGCAATTGGCGGAGCAGTAATGCATAACCTTGCAATTGCTCTACATAATAAAGGGTACATAGTTACAGGCTCGGATGATGAGATCTTTGAACCATCCAAGTCGAGATTAGACAGGTATGGACTCCTTCCCGAAGAGTATGGATGGCATCCGGGCAGGATAACTCCAGAGATTGATACTGTTATCCTTGGGATGCATGCTAAATCTGATAATCCGGAACTCCTTAAGGCACATGAACTNNGGATAAAAATTATGTCATTCCCGGAATATCTCTATGAACAGACAAAAGATAAAAAACGGATTGTTGTTGCAGGCAGCCATGGCAAAACCACAACCACTGCTATGATAATGCATGTTCTCAGATTTCTTGGAGTAAAATTTGACTATATGGTTGGTTCTCAGATTGATGGATTTGAGACTATGGTAGGATTATCGGATGAAGCTCAGATTGCTGTTTTTGAAGGAGATGAATATCTGACGTCGCCACTCGATAAAAGACCCAAGTTTCATCTTTATATGCCAGACATTGCTGTACTTAACGGTATCGCATGGGATCACATGAACGTATTTCCGACTTTTGAAAACTATATTGAACAATTCAGGATTTTCGTCGAAAAAATTTCTGAGGGAGGATCTCTGATCTATTTTGATGGTGATTCAGAAGTAAAAAAAATTGCCCTTGCGTCAGGAAAAAACATAAGAAAGATCCCATATAAAGTTCATGGTTACTTTCAAAATAAAACCGGATTCTTTGCAGCAACACATAACAGGGTTATACCGGTTAAGATTTTCGGAGAACACAACATGCAAAACCTCTCTGCTGCCAGGGAGGCTTGTCTTGCTGCCGGAGTTTCCGAGGATGATTTTTATGAAGCAATTAAAAGTTTTGAAGGTACCTCACGACGACTACAGAAACTGAACGAGAATGAAAATGGATTGGTGTACCTCGATTTTGCTCATTCTCCATCAAAAGTTAAAGCCACCGTTGATGCGATCGTTTCAAGGTATCCAGGCAGAGAGATCATAGCATGCCTGGAGCTTCACACCTATTCAAGTCTGAGTAAAGACTTTCTGCCCCTTTATAATGGAACACTTGCAAACGCTTCAACTGCATTTGTCTATTTTAACCCGCATGCTATCCAACTTAAGAAGTTGAAGTCACTTTCCAAAGAAGATGTCAGCAAGGCTTTTGGCGGAGAAAATATCAGAGTATATGACAACTCTGAAGAAATGTTTTCTTTTATAAAGGCTCAAAATTATGCATGTCCGGTTTATCTTTTTATGAGTTCAGGGGATTTTGACGGATTTGACATTAACCGGGTATTAGAATAAAATTCCCCAATTGATCCGGCATTTTTTAGGTCAAAATATTTTGCAGATCAAAAAAAACATCCTTTCTTTGCATCCGCATTTTAAAGTTCTTTGCACGGTCCATTCGTCTAGTGGCT
>JGI24141J26756_1000353_pt1 | contig 12923 bp, 10 predicted proteins | sample BarGraIncu00421A_FD_26756 | JGI IMG/M metagenome (IMG submission 26756) | reverse complement strand
CATTCTGGATCGCCAGGGCTGCCGCCAATCACCACCCGGGCGCACCGGCCCGGGATCAATGCGGGCACGGGATTTGTGACAACGCAACCTTGACATTGGCTGTACTACTCACGTAGTCTTAGGCGATGAGTGAGAAGCGCGAAGGCGCGAAGCTGGTTGAACTCCTCCACCTGGCTCTGCTCCAGGTGATGCCCTCCTACCTGCCGGTCTCCGACTACGCGGTGAAGGGGGGTGCCAACCTGCGGCTGTTCTACAGCAGCCGCCGTCGCTCCCAGGACATCGACTTCGACTATCTCGGCGACCGGTTCCACGCTGTCGAAGGCGCGGTCGATTCGGCCCTTGCTTCCCGAGCCTTCCGTGACCTTCTGCGGGTTGCCGGGGTCGAGATGTCGGAACCGACAAAGCCCAAGCAGACCGATACGACACGGCGCTGGAAGTTCTACGTCGATGGTCCGGACGCTCATCTGAACACGAAGATCGAGTTCTCGGCGCGCGAGGCGGACGCCGAGCACGCCTTCGAGACCGCCCGCGCCGACCTCGGTCGTGCGATCGGCCTGCGCGTGGTCAAGGCCGAGCACTACCTGCCGCCCGCCGCGATACGGCAGAAGATCCGCGCCCTCGCACAGCGGCATGAGGCCGAGCCACGTGACGTCTTCGACCTCGATCTCCTCCTTGCGACCTACCGGGACCAGATCCGACCTGGCGAGGTGGACGGGCCAACCCTGCAGGGGGCGATCGACGCCGCGCTCAGCATTCCGTACGAGACGTATGCAGACCTCGTCGTCCAGTACATCGAGGACGACTTCGTCGGGATCTACGGACGGCCAGAGGTCTGGACCGACATGACGCTTGGGGTCGCGGAGCGCCTGGAGGGCCTCCGATGACCCGCCTGCAGACATACACGACGCTCGAGAGGCTCGGACCGGTCATCAGGACAGGCGAAGCGGCCGCCGCCCTTCGCACGAGCGTGAGCTCGACGAGCCGGATGCTTCGCAGCCTCGAGGAGAACGGCCTTGCCCGCCGGGTGCGCAGCGGGGTCTGGTCCGTGGGGCCGGATTCCCCTGACCCCTTCATGATCGCGCCCGAACTGACCCGACCGCACCTCGCCTACGTCTCGTTCGACTCGGCGCTCAACTATCACGGGATGATCGACCAGATTCCGCGGGAGGTCTCCGTTGCCTCCCTTGATCGCGCTCGTCGAATCACGACGAACATTGGGACATTCGCCATTCATCACCTGCCGCCCGAGCTATTCGGCGGTTGGCAGGAAACGCGGCGAGGAAGCGTCGCCGGCCCGAGAAAGCGATCTTCGACATCTGCTACGCGAGCGCCGCCCACCGCGGAAGAACGCGCCGAATCCCCGAGCTCGAGCTTCCGGCGGGGTTCGATATCCACGTCATCGAAGAGTGGGCGACGCGCATCGAGAGCCCGCGGGTCCGCACCCTCGCTCGAAGGGCAATCGAGTATGCGATGTCTCGCGCCACTCGCTGATCCGGCGCCGCTCGCCCCACCCTCCGCCGAGCCACGGAAGTGACGCACTGCAGCAATGCCGCTATGCTGCAGCCATGAAGACGTACCTGGTCTCGGTNCGATCCCGGGGCACCCTCGCCCTTCCCGCAGACCTCCGGCGTCGGCTGCACCTCGATGTGCCGGAGTCGCAGGTCCGCCTGATNGACCATGGCAACGGCCGCGTCGAGCTGGTGCCCGTCGTCGCGGTGCCAGCGGATCAGGCCTGGTTCTGGACGGATCGCTGGCAGGCCATGGAACGAGAGGCCGACGCCGACATCGCTGCGGGGCGCAGCACCGTCGTCGATGGCGTGGATGAGTTGATCGCGCACCTCGACCACGCCTGACGCTGGCTCATGAAGTTCGAGGTGCTCGACTCCTTTCGCGCCGACTACGCGCGACTGTCCAAAGCCGAGAAGGGACGCTTCAGGAAGGTCCTGCCCGTTCTTGTCGCCGCGTGTGACCGATACGCTGCGGACTCGTCGGCATCGTGGCCGGCATCTCTGCGCGTGAAGGACGTTGAAGGCGCCCCGGGCATCTTCGAGATGACGTGGAGCTTTGCAGGGCCCGATGGGCGCGCCACGTTCGAGTGGACGGCCATCGAGGGAGCGCTCGGCCTTCGCTGGCGTCGTATCGGGGGCCACCGGATACTCAAGGAGCCGTAGTCGCTCGGTGTCGACCGCCTTCGCGGCGCCCGGGCTGCCGCGTGACTGCGTGACCTTTGGTGAGCGCGACGACGGTCCCAATGGCTACGAGGTCGGCAGCGCTGATGCCTCCGACCACGAGTGCCAAGACGGTGGGTAACGCGAGGAGGGCCACGAAGACGAAGCCCCGGGCGTCATGGGCAGGTCATCCGGCGCCGCTAAGGGCGGATCGAAGACGCGTACGCGGCAACGACGGGGATCTGCCCGCGCGAAGCCTGGGCGACGGCGACCTCCAGCTCCCGCTTCATATCGTCCGGGATACCTGGGGCCGTGCCCTCTTCGAAGTAGACGAGCGAGCGCAGGAAGATCGCGGCGGGGAATTCGAACAGTGGCCCGAAGATCGTCGTCGCGTAGCCGATGATGTCGGCAAGGACGAGGTCGTTGCGCAGCAGGGTCGCGATGTCGACGTAGTCCCTCCACTCCGATCGATCCAGGATCGCCTTTGCTTTGGTGCCGGCAAGGTCGAAGATCGAGGCGACCACGACACCGTTGTCGTCCGAGATTGCCGGCTCGGCCACGCACAGAATGCCCATGTCGCCGCGGAACGAGAGATTGACGGCGCTTGGAGTCGTGACGACGAGGTTGTTCGCGGAGGCGTGGTTGACGGTCACCCGCCCCAGCCAGGCGAGCTTCTCAAGAAGATCCGTCGGGGCAAACGACTCGGCGGAGAAGAAGTCGAAGTCGACAGACTCCCGGTGACCGATCCGCAGGGCGAGGCCGGTTCCGCCGTACAGGACGAAGTCCTCGGGCACGTCGAAGAGCCGCGGCCACAGCTCGACCTGTTCGGCCGGCAGGGTTCCAGTTTTCGGCTCGAGGACCGGCAGGTGGGAGAAGCGAGACAGGCGGCTTTCGCGGCTCACGGCACGTGCCGCACGGGCAGCGGCACCGACCGCTCGAGACCAAGGACCAGGTGCCAGTAGTTCCACGAGCGCCGATCGAAGACGCCGGGCGACGCGTTCTCCAGGGCCTGGCAGAGCACCCGGCGGCCGAAGAATTCCTCCACGTCCCGGATCTCGTCCATCGAACCGGATGCCATGACGCGACCGACGAAGTCCAGGGGACGCGCGAGGGTCTTCTCGCGGCTCTGCCACCACGCGATCCGCCGCGCGATCTGCGCGATGCGCTCCTCGCCTGGTTTGGGGGCGCGACGAGTGGCNGCGTACTGCTCGACATCGGAGCCGAGCCAGATCCTCCCGCTCGAGAGAGTGGCCAGCGGNGCCGGGAAGTCCGGCCTGGAAGCCCAGTCACGCACGAAGTTGGATGGCTGGACGCCCACGGAGCGAGCTGCCTCTCGGGTCGCCATCAGCCGGTGCGCGAGCGACAGCCGAGTGCCGTCGTCGCGCTTGATGGCAGAGACCTCCCCCGAGTCCGTCTCGATCGACCATCCGTACTTCGGCAGCCGCCGGTTGCAACGTGCCCTCTTCATGGAAGAGATGATAACGCTGTTATCGTGCGCATTCAAGCGCGGNCCTGGCGTTTACCCTTTCTACCGACCGCCGCTCACCGGCCGAAATCATGTTGACAACCAGCGGGACGACAGAAGCGAGCTCTCCTCGGCGGCCTTGTCAATGGCCTTCGGCTATGCAGTCTCCCGATCGGTCCAGACTGCCGCAGGGAGCTCCTCGCCGGCGTGTATGCGACTTGCGGGCATATCAACCACCCTCGATATGTACGCAACGTGCATAGCGGGAAGCGGTGAAAGCGGTGTCCCTCGCGCCGTACGCGCCGTCGAGCGGGCGCCTGCATATGTGCATTCGCGCCGGCGCGGCCGGGCGCCGGGGGGCAGGGAGAGAGGCCTTCCCGTCTGCGGCGTCAGCTGCCGCCAGTTGTCGGGGGCCGTCGCTCGAACTCCAGCTCGGGCCGGAACAGGTCGCGGAGCCCGATCAGCCGGACCCCCGGCTCGGCCCGGAGATGTCGATCGAAGCCGGAGCGCGAGTACATGAGGAGCTCCGGCCGGTCGCCGGGCGCGACGAGCGAGGCGTCGCGACGCAGGTCCGCGAGATCACCCGGCTTCATCATCTCGCGGGTCCACTTCGCCGAGCCGGCCGCGAGCAGGTGTCGGCCGCGTGTGCCGGCGGCATCGATGTCGCCTCCAGGGAACCACCAGAACCCGACTTGCGCGAGCGGGCCGATCGCCCCGGTGCCGGCCAGGCGGCGGAGATGCTGGCGTGCCACGTCCTCGAACACGCGGCTCACGTAGGCGTCGAACGNCTCACCCCACAGGTGGTCGAGGACTCTGGCGCCCTGGCCGGCCTGGATTGCGCTCCTCCAGGGATCCACCAGGCCGAAGTAGAAACGAAGGTACGGATCCGAGACGACGTACTGGCTCGTGCGGGGTCGGACCTCGGAGGCCTCGGTCGGCGGGACGCGACGCTCGGCGAGCTCCAGGTCGATGAGGCGCTCGATATAGGGGTTGACGCGGTTGGCGCCCGCGAGACCCGCACGCGATGCGATCTCGCTCGGCGTCGTCGCGCCGCTCGCCATGGCCCGGAGGATCGTCTCGTACGTCCGAGGCTCGGTGAACTCGGATCGCATGAGGTCCGGCGCCTCGCGGAAGAGGCGCCCATCGGGCATGAAGGCCAGGCGCAGGAGCTCGTCGCGGAACCCGAGCTCCGGGGCGAACTCCTCGAGGTAATCCGGAATCCCGCCGCCGACGGCGTAGAGCCGGACGCGGTCCTCCGCCGGCCATCCGGGCGCGAAGCGCGCCGCGTGGAAGTAGTCGAACGGGCGCAGGTGGATTCGACGGGTCGGCCGACCGTACAGGGCCCCCTCTGACGAGACGAGCCTCCGCATCATCGATTGGTGCGAGCCTGCGAGGACGAGGACGACGTTCGACCGCGATCCCGTGCGATCCCACCAGCGCTGGACCAGCGACGGCAGCGCCGGGTTGGCGTCCACGAGGTAGGGGAACTCGTCGAGGACGAGGCCGACGCGGCCCCGGGCAGCTGCCCCTGCGACGGCGTCGAGGGCCTCATCCCAGTCGCCGAGGTCGAGTCGCGGGGGGCGTCCCCGGCGGAAGCCAGTGGCCATCGGGCCGAGGACGCGGCCGAGATCGGCGAGCTGGTCGCGTTCGAGTTGCTGAGCCGCGACGAAGTACGCGACGGGCTTGGCTGCCGCCCAGCGTGCGAGGAGCTCGCTCTTGCCGACTCGTCGCCGCCCATGCACGACGAGCAGCTCCGGTCGTCCGGAGGCCCAGGCTTCGGTGAGGGCGGCGCGTTCGAGGTGGCGGTCGATGAAGCGCATCGGCGACCATTGTCTAACTCCAAATAGACTAAGTCAACTTAGACTAGAAGTGCCGGGCCCCACGCGCCCCATCGCCGGGGGCCCTTCCCGCGCCCTCGCCGAACCGGCAGCGTACAAAACGGCAACCGAAGCATCCCTTCGTCGATACCTGATCTCGCGAACCGCATTGGTATGGTCGGCCGACCGAGCGCACGAAGGGTATCCAGCGTGGCCGAGTCACCGTCTCTCTATGAACCGTCCTTCGAGCACGATGCCTGCGGGTTCGGGTTCGTGTGCGATGTCGCGGGCCGCCCGTCCCACGGGATCGTCCGCGACGCGCTGACGGTGCTGGTCAACCTGGAGCACCGCGGGGCCAGTGGGTCGGAGCGGAACACCGGGGACGGCGCGGGGATCCTGGCGCAGGTCCCGTTCAGTTTCCTGGGCACCGTGGCGGCGGAGCAGGGGCTCCACCTGCCGGGTGGGGGCGGGTACGGCGTGGGCATGGTCTTCCTGCCCCGGGACGAGGCGAGCCGCAGCGCCTGCGAGGGGCACGTCGCGAAGGTCCTCGTCACCGAGGGACTTGCGCTGCTCGGCTGGCGCGACGTCCCGACCGAGGCGGCCGGCCTTGGCGAGACCGCCCGGGCCAGCCAGCCCGTGATCCGCCAGCTCTTCGTCGGCCGGCCCGCCGACGTCGCGGACGACCTGGCCTTCGACCGCCGCCTGTACGTCGCCCGCCGCCTGGTCGAGAAGGCCGTCTCGCGCTCTGCGCTGCCCGGCCGCGGCGACTTCTACGTCTCGTCGCTGAGCTGTCGCACGATCGTCTACAAGGGCATGCTGAATGCCTCGCAGCTCCTCACGTTCTACCCGGACATCGTGGACCCGCGTTTCGCGAGCGCGATCGCGATGGTCCACTCGCGCTTCTCCACGAACACGTTCCCGTCGTGGGCACGCGCCCACCCGTACCGCTACATCTCCCACAACGGCGAGATCAACACCCTCCGCGGCAACGTCAACTGGATCCACGCCCGCCAGTCGATGTTCCGCTCGTCGCTCTTCGGCGACGACCTCCAGAAGGTGCTCCCGGCGGTCGACAGCGAGGGCTCCGACTCGGGGATCCTGGACAACGTGCTCGAGCTGCTCCACCTGTCCGGCCGCTCGCTGGCCCACGGGATGATGATGCTGGTGCCGGAGCCCTGGAACCGCGACGAGACGATGTCGCCGNAACGGCGCGCGTTCTACGAATACCACGCCTGCCTGATGGAGCCNTGGGACGGACCGGCCTCGATCGCCTTCACCGACGGCGTGCGGGTGGGCGCCACGCTCGATCGCAACGGGTTGCGGCCGGCGCGCTACTACATCACGACGGACGGCCGGGTCGTCATGGCCTCGGAGGCGGGCGTCCTGGACATCCCGGCTGACCAGGTGGTGGCCAAGGGCCGGCTCCAGCCCGGCCACATGTTCCTCGTGGACACGGCCGAGGGGCGGATCGTCTCCGACGAGGAGCTGAAGGACACCGTCGCGTCGGCCCAGCCCTACGGGGAGTGGACCAGGCAGTGGCTGACCCGGCTGGAGGACCTCCCCAACCCNCCCGGCGTCATCGAGCCGGACCATGAGACCGTCCTGCGGCGCCAGGAGGTCTTCGGCTACACGGCCGAGGACGTGCGCCTGATCATCAACCCGATGGCGACCACCGGCACGGACCCGGTGGGCTCCATGGGCAACGACGCGGCGCTCGCGGTTCTCTCGGCGCGGCCGCAGCTCCTCTACAACTACTTCAAGCAGCTCTTCGCGCAGGTCACGAACCCGCCGGTGGACGCGATCCGCGAGGAGATCATCATGGCCACGGAGACGTCCATCGGCCCCGAGGACAACCTCCTGGAGCCCGGGCCCCGGGCGGCCCTCCAGCTCGCGTTCCCCTCGCCGGTGCTCTCCAACAGGGAGCTCGAGAAGATCCGCCAGCTCGACGGCGGGACGGCGGCACGCGGCTTCCGCTCCATCACGCTGCCGATCCTCTTCCGCGCCTCCGAGAACGGGCACGGCCTCCGCCAGGCGATCGACGACGTGCGCCGGCGGGCGTCCGAGGCGATCGCCGAGGGCTACAACCTGATCATCCTGTCCGACCGGGGCCACGATGAGAAGGACGCACCGATCCCTGCGCTCCTCGCCGTCTCCGCGGTCCACCACCACCTCGTGCGAGCCGGCACCCGCACTCGGATCGGCCTCGTCCTCGAATCCGGCGAGCCGCGCGAGGCGCACCACTTCTGTCTCCTCATCGGGTATGGCGCCAGCGCCATCAATCCCTACCTCGCGTTCGAGACGATCGACGACCAGGTGCGCCTGGGCGTCATCGCCGGCCCCACGGACGCCGCCGAGAAGCGATACCGCACGGCGCTCCTCAAGGGCGTCATCAAGGCGATCTCCCGGATGGGGATCTCCACGGTCCAGAGCTACCACGGGGCCCAGGTCTTCGAGGCGATCGGGCTCAACCGCGACTTCATCGACGAGTACTTCACCTGGACACCGACGCGGATCGGGGGGATCGGGATCGAGGTCGTCTCGCGCGAGGTGAAGGCTCGCCAGGATCGCGCCTACTCGCCCAGGCGGCCGGTGGTGCACCCGCAGCTGGGCGTCGGCGGGCAGTACCAGTACCTGGTCGAGGGCGAGACGCACCTCTTCAACCCGCTGACGATCACCACGCTGCAGCGGGCCGTCCGCACCGGCGACTACGCGACGTTCAAGGACTACACGAGCCTCGTGGACGACCAGTCGAAGCGCCTGGCGACGCTGCGCGGCCTCATGGAGCTGCGACCGGCGCTCCGTCCCGTGCCTCTCGACGAGGTGGAGCCGGTCGAGGCGATCGTGCGCCGGTTCAAGACCGGCGCGATGAGCTACGGATCGATCTCGGCCGAGGCGCACGAGGCCCTCGCGATCGCGATGAACCGGCTGGGCGGCAAGTCGAACACCGGCGAGGGCGGCGAGGATCCGGCCCGCTATGAGCCGCTCCCGAACGGCGACTCTCGCAACAGCGCGATCAAGCAGGTCGCCAGCGGCCGCTTTGGCGTCACCAGCGAGTACCTGGTCAACGCCCGCGAGCTCCAGATCAAGATGGCCCAGGGCGCCAAGCCTGGCGAGGGCGGCCAGCTCCCCGGCTCCAAGGTCTACCCCTGGATCGCCCGGACGCGCTACTCCACCCCGGGCGTGGGCCTGATCAGCCCGCCGCCGCACCACGACATCTACTCGATCGAGGACCTCGCGGAGCTGATCTACGACCTCAAGAGCGCGAACCAGCATGCCCGGATCAGCGTGAAGCTGGTGGCCGAGGTTGGCGTGGGCACGATCGCCGCGGGGGTCGCCAAGGCCCACGCGGACGTCGTGTTGATCAGCGGCCATGACGGTGGGACGGGCGCCTCTCCGCTCACCTCGATCAAGCACGCCGGCATTCCCTGGGAGCTTGGACTTTCGGAGGCCCACCAGGTCCTGCTCATGAACGACCTGCGTTCGCGCATCGCGGTCGAGGTCGATGGGCAGCTCAAGACCGGCCGGGACGTCGTGATCGGGGCGCTGCTGGGGGCCGAGGAGTTCGGCTTTGCCACCGCGCCGCTGGTCTCGCTGGGCTGCGTGATGGTGCGGGCCTGCCACCTCAACACCTGTCCCGTCGGGATTGCCACCCAGAACCCCGAGCTGCGCCGACACTTCGCCGGCGATCCCCAGCACGTCGTCAACTTCATGACGTTCATCGGGCGCGAGGTCCGCGAGCACATGGCCCGGCTGGGCTTCCGGACGATTGACGAGATGGTTGGCCGGTCGGACCGACTCGAGATGGTCCCGGCGATCGACCACTGGAAGGCCCGGAGCCTGGACTTCAGCCGGATCCTCTTCCAGCCGGAGGTTCCGAGTGGACGCAGCCGAACGTGCACGATCCCCCAGGAGCACGGGGTGGAGGACTCGCTCGACGCGACCACGCTCCTGGACCTGTGCCGGCCCGCGCTGGAGGACGGCCACGAGGTCCGGGCGACGCTGCCGATCCGCAACGTCAACCGGGCGGTGGGAACGATGCTCGGCTCCGAGGTCACCCGGCGCTGGGGCCGCGATGGGCTGCCCGACGACACGATCCGCCTGACGTTCCAGGGCTCCGCCGGCCAGAGCTTCGGCGCGTTCATCCCGCAGGGGATCACGCTCCTGCTGGAGGGCGACGCGAACGACTACCTGGGCAAGGGGCTCTCCGGCGGGCGGCTCGCGCTCTTCCCGCCGGCCACGGCGCGGTTCGCGGCCCACGACAACGTGATCACCGGGAACGTCGCCCTGTATGGCGCGACCGGCGGCGAGGCGTTCATCAGCGGGATCGCGGGGGAGCGGTTCGCGGTCCGGAACTCCGGCGCGACGGCAGTGGTGGACGGCGTGGGGGATCACGGCTGCGAGTACATGACCGGCGGCCGGGTCGTCGTCCTGGGCGCGACGGGGCGGAACTTCGCCGCGGGCATGTCCGGCGGCGTCGCCTGGGTGTACGACGAGCGCGGCGCATTCGAGACGGTCTGCAACACGGAGATGGTGGCCCTCGAGCCGCTCCGGGACCCTGCCGAGATCGCCGAGGTGCGCGGGCTCGTTCAGCGCCACGCGGCGCTGACCGGGAGCGCGCGGGCAGCAGCCCTGCTCACCGACTGGGAAGGCGCCGCGCGCTGCTTCGTGCGGGTCATCCCCCACGATTACCGGCGCGTGCTGGCGGCCCAGGCCCGGATGCGCGCCGACGGGCTCAGCGAGGAAGAGGCGGAGATGGCCGCGTTCGAGGAGAATGCCGCCGACCTCGCCCGGGTCGGAGGGTCCTGAGATGGGCAAGCCCACCGGCTTCATCGAGTTCGGGCGCCATGCCATGGGTAGCCGCCCGCCGCTGGAGCGGATCGGCGACTGGAGAGAGGCTCACCCGCCACTCGACCCAGCCACCCTGACGGAGCAGGCCGCCCGCTGCATGGACTGCGGCGTCCCGTTCTGCCACACCGGGATCCTGATCTCCGGCATGGCTTCCGGCTGCCCGATCAACAACCTGATCCCGGAGTGGAACGACCTCGTCTACCGGGGGCAGTGGCGCGAGGCGAGCATCAGCCTCCACCGCACCAACAACTTCCCCGAGGTCACCGGCCGCGTCTGTCCGGCACCCTGCGAGGGCTCCTGCACGGCGGCGATCAACGGCGACGCGGTCGCGATCAAGACGATCGAGCAGGAGATCGCGGACCGGGCCTGGGAGAACGGCTGGATCGTCCCGCAACCGCCGCTCGCCCGGACAGGGCGGACTGTCGGCGTTGTGGGGAGCGGCCCGGCCGGGCTGGCGGCCGCGGCCCAGCTCAACCAGGCCGGCCACCTCGTCACGGTCTTCGAGCGCGAGGACCGGATCGGCGGCCTGCTCGTCTACGGGATCCCGAATATGAAGCTCGACAAGGGCGTGGTGGCGCGACGGGTCCAGCTCATGGCGACGAGGGGGTGCAGTTCGCCACCGGGGTCACGGTCGGCGCGGACCTGCCCGCGGAGCAGCTGCTGGCCAGGTTCGACGCTGTCGTGCTGGCCACGGGCGCGACCGTGGCGCGCGACCTCGCGGTCCCGGGCCGCGAGCTGGGCGGCATCCACCTGGCCATGAGCTTCCTGCGCGGCAACACCAGCCGGCTCCTGGACGGCGGCCCGGAGGCGGAGGTGCCGATCGACGCGGCCGGGAAGGACGTGGTCGTGGTCGGTGGCGGTGATACGGGAACCGACTGCGTCGGCACGGCGATCCGCCAGGGGGCGAAGAGCGTGCGCCAGCTGGAGATCATGCCCCGGCCGCCGGAGACGCGCGCGGCGGACAACCCGTGGCCGGAGTGGCCGAAGGTCTACCGCCTGGACTACGGCCAGGAGGAGGCGAAGGCGCTCTGGGGCGAGGACCCGCGCCGCTACTCCACCACCACGCGCCGCTTCATCGGCAGGAACGAGCGGGTGACCGGGATCGAGATCGCCGACATCGAGTGGGCCCGCCTGGCGGAGGGGCGCTTCGAGATGCGGGAAGTGCCCGGGACCGTGGAGATCGTTCCGGCGAACCTTGTCCTGCTTGCGCTCGGCTTCACGAGCCCGGAGTCCGCCCTGCCGAAGGCGTTCGGTTGCGAACTCGACCCGCGCGGCACGGTGCGTACGGGCGAGGACAAGATGACCAGCGTGCCCGGCGTCTTCGCGGCCGGCGACTGCTCGCGCGGCCAGTCGCTCGTGGTCTGGGCGATCCGCGAGGGTCGCACCGCCGCCCAGAGCGTGGACCGCTACCTGATGCACGGAGAGCCGATCCTCCGGGCGTAAGGATCCTCGCGAGCCGGGGTCGCTCCCGCGCAGGAGGGCACGACGGTAGGCTTGCTGCGTCGCAGTCCCGATTGGAGGCACCCCCTGGATGGGAACGGTCCGCGCGTTCGTCACACGGCTCCGCGACTCCCTCAATGCGGCGATCGGCGACGTCGCCTTCGGGATGGAGGACGGTGCCGTCTCGATCGCCGGGCTTGTCTTTGGCGTCGCGGCGAGCACGAACGACGCTCGATCGTCCTCCTCGCGGGGCGGCGGGCGCGGTCGCCGGCGCCGTCTCGATGATGGCCGGCACGTACCTGGACCTGCAGTCCGAGCGTCATCGTGGCGATGCGCTGGTCGAGGTCGCACGGGGCCGGATCGCGCTCGACCCCGACGCGTACAGCGACCGGGTGGCGCGTCGGCTGCTCGCAGCCGGGTTCAGCGACGAGGAAGTCGCGCTCGTCGCGCGGGCCTTCGCGAGAAACCCGGAGGCGCTCCTCGACCACGTCGTCGCGTTCGAGATCGGCGTCGTCCGCCGGCCCAGCGGCTCGCTCTGGAACCACGCGCTCTGGATGTTCGTCGCCGACCTGCTCGCGGCGGGCGTCCCGGTCGTCCCGTTCGCGCTCTTCGACATCGGGACGGCGCGGATCGTATCGCTCGTCGTGACCGGCGCCTTGATGGCGATCCTCGGCGTCGCGCGCGGCATGATCGGCCACGTGAACGTCTGGTGGACGGCCGTCCAGACGATGGCGATCGCGGGCGCGGCTGCGCTGGCCGGCGTCGTCATCGGTCGGCTGGTCAGCGGGTAGCTCCCGATCCGATCGGACCGTCCGGCCCCGGTCGGCCCGACGCGGCCTTATGACCACGTCGTGCTGGGCGGGTGATTGCCGCGAGTGCGATCAGCGCGGATGACGGCGCGTTGGTGCCTGAATCCAGGGCTCGCGACCGGCACTGCTCCGTAACATCCCTGCGGAATGAACGTCTTCTCGGCGACCAGGGCTTCCAATGACGCCCAGAACCCGTATCGCAAGAAATCCCCGGGGCTGGCTGGTTCGCTGCCTGGTCTGAAGGGGCGCGATCAGGGGAGGTCACCCGAACGCTGGGTACCCTCCCGGGAACAAGACGATGGATGACGACGGTTCGGAGCGAGACCAGGACCTGGGGGAGCGGATCGCGGCCCTGGAGAACCGACTTGAGATCGTC